>OGZA01002555.1_pt1 | contig 11094 bp, 10 predicted proteins | sample 1576591 | NCBI WGS metagenome assembly OGZA01 (sample SAMEA3541565, study PRJEB24748) | human gut metagenome | biome: human gut; feature: human-associated habitat; material: faeces | place: China | collected 2012
TCTACCAACTGAGCTAAGAGTGCATTCATTTCTGATTTGCGGTTGCAAAGGTAGGCGTTTTATCTTAAACTACCAAATATTTTGCACCATTTTTTCACTTTTTCATCGAAATTTATTCGAACTCATAGAGCATGGAAGGTGTACTTCGCTTTAAAGCAATGAGTTGTACATCTTTACCCACAAGCACCCCTTTGCTTCTTAACAGAAGTTCTACTGTTTTATAAGCGAGTTCCGGATGATTATTATCTTTACTCAGATGGCAAAGCCAAATATATTTTAATCCTTCATTGATATTCTCAGCCAAAAACTCTGCTGTTTCACGATTACTCATATGACCATTAGACCCGGCAATACGTTCCTTAAGATATTGAGGATATGATCCCATTTTCAACATTTCTTCGTCATAGTTAGCCTCCAATATTAGATAATTGGCTTTGCAGATATATTCAGCTGCTGTAGATGTAATATGTCCCAAGTCTGTTAAAAAAGAAAAAGTTTTGCCATCTACTTCTATACAATAACCCACATTATCTGTTCCATCATGGGGAACTTCAAAAGCTGTTATTCTGAAATCTTCAATCTGAATTTGTGTTCCTTTACTTAAATAGCGGACGGAGGTCGAAAGTTTTTCTGTCACACAATAACTTTTGTTGATGCCTATATGGATTTCGGGAGTGGAATAAATAGGAATACCGAATTTCTCTCCCAAATGCCCTACCGCTTTAATGTGATCGGCATGATCATGGGTAATAAGAACAGCTCGAATCCTATCAAGTCCAATACCCAAGTCTTTTAAATGTTTTTTAATAGTACGGATTCCAATACCGGCATCCACTAATATGCCATATGCGTCTGTTCCAATGAAATAGCAGTTGCCACTACTGCCACTAGCCAGACTTATAAATTTAATTTTCATTGTGTTTCGTTTTCTAGTTATAGTATTGTCGCAATTGCTGCGTCAAAAGAGTCGCAAATATACATAAAAAGGTGGAAACATATCCCACCTTTTTCAAAATAAGCCTATCGGATTTTGAATTATCTCTTATTTTTTATCCTTTTGAACGGAAGGTAAAACGGTTTTGGCACTTTCTACTGTCGGGGTTAGAATATCAAATATCACTTGTTTGTATTCGGATAGGGCTATACTTAACAGGAGTTCCTCTTTTCTTATTTTATTGGCTATTGTATAATTATCTTTCAGATAGGCTCTATCCTTCATATAAAGCCGGTTGTGGAACAATAGGGAGCATATCTGTACCCTCTGTCTTATCTATATAACCCAATATGGCTTTTATTGAATCTTCATTAATTAAATCTTTCAGTACTTTCAGCGAGGTATCATAATACCTTATTACTTCGTTTGCACTTTCCATACTCATGCCATTGTCAGTCATTTCTTTGTTTTTGGCATTGCCTGAACAGGAAGATAATGAGAGGGCACCCAAAAAAGACGCCATACAATAATAAATTCTTTTTCATACTGTCTGCATTAAATACTATTAATGTATTAAACAAATATGAAGAATGTTTTGCTTACTCGATTCCCTTTTTCTCCTCTAAATTTTTCTTAATATTTTCTAATAATAAAAGGCATCCTTGCATCTTCGGGTTGTTACAGCAGATATATGCTTGTTCAAACAGCATCGCCACTGTATCTTTTAAATCAGGTGAATAAGCGGATGAATTTATTTGCATGGACTGTGGAAGTGTTTGATTATCAAACCATTTTTTCAACTCATCCACTTCCTCTACTGTATATACCTTTTTCTCTATTTTTTTCATAAGCTATAAAATTATAATCTAATTAAAACGGATAACCTACTGCAAAATGGAAAGCAAAATCTCGGCTGAATCGAGGTCGCGTTATCGGGTAACGTCCTTTACCCGTTTCCATCGGGTTGATAGCTTTCATTCCACCATCAAAACGTAAAATGAGATAGTCTAAATCAAAGCGGATGCCCAAACCATATGCTACAGCAATCTGTTTGTAGAATTTGTTGAATTTGAACACACCATCTTCCTGCTCTGAGTCTGAGCGTATTGTCCAAATATTACCGGCATCTATGAAAGCCGCTCCGTTTAACTTCCAAAACAGATGGGTGCGATACTCCACATTTAAGTCTAACTTGATATCCCCCGACTGTTTGATAAAGTCCATCTGCCCGTCTGAACTACCTTTATATCCTCCGGGGCCCAGTGAACGTACCGACCAACCGCGCACACTGTTGGCACCGCCGGAGAAATAACGCTTTTCAAAAGGAAGTGCCCGTGAGTTCCCATAAGGATAAGCCACTCCTACTCCTATATGAAAAACGAAAGAGATGCGTGGGTCAATCATGAAATTCTTGGCAAAGTCAAAATCTCCTTTTATATATTGTGCAAACGGAATATTAGCCAATACAAATCCCTTGTCCCCTTTCGGAGTAGAGTGTGCCAGTTTGGATGCGGCATACATTAGATTACCGGCTTCCTCCACGTTTACACGCAAGGAATACGAACTCTTTGTCGGTGTGCGCATCATGGTATTACCGGCACTGTTATATGTGAAGTTGTATCCCATACGCACTATCAGTACATTTTCATAACTGGCACGTAACAATGAGTTGTTAGCCGTCATTTTATCTAAATACTCTTGAAAATCGGGCGATTTGCTTGGCATATATACATAATTAATATCCGCCAGATCAAGGCGGTGCTGTATATGTTTTCTATCACTCCATCGATAACTCCAGGACGCTGATGCAAGCATACGAGAAAATTCAGGACGTACCTGTGATGTAAATTTCAGTCCCACTTCAGAGGTAGCTTTAATTTTCCTTTTAAAGTCCGAAGAAAGAAAGGGAAACATAAATTCAGGGAAGTTAAGACTGCTTTCCACACCATATTCCGTATAGTTGTCATTGACATAATCTTGTCCCAATCCGGTGATTGCCTCATAAGCACCGCGTACTTTCATAGTAAACGTTTCCGACCCTTTGAACACGTTTCTATGCTGGAAAGAAATGGAAGCAGCCGCACCCAAATCTCCCGCAGAGTTTGTACCTTCTATCTCAAAAGAAACTGATTTATTTTGTCCTTTTGACATCACTATATATGCATCCAATTTGGTACTGTCGCTTACATTTACTTCCTTAAAACGAATATTGGAATATTTCAGCATGCGCAGACGTCCCAATGCACTATAAGTATTCTGCACATCACGTTCACTATAAAACTCTCCGGGACGAATACGGTTGAAATCCACTAACAGTTTCGGGCGCAAAAACATTTTATCCTTATAGTACATGTTGTATCCTTTATAGCTCAATGAATCGAAACCGGTAAATGAACCTTTACGGATAGGGGTCATTTCGCTATCAGCTATAAAGTTGACACTATTCACTAAATATTGTCTGTGTTTTTGTGGTGGATCTTCCTTTTTACGTTGATAAGGAAGTAATTTCAAAGTGAGGTCTACCAAATAAGTATTGCGGGTGGTATCTGCTTGATATACCAGAAAATCCTTATTGAATTTATAGTACCCTTTGTTCTGGAGCAATCTGGTGATTCGTTGTCTCTCAGCGTCAAGTACATTTACATCAAACGGCATACCGGGGAAAAGCATACTTTGGGCAGAATCCTGTTGAAGACAATCGCTAATATTTAAATCATCAATATTGTAAGCTATATGACGTATCATATAGGGACGTCCAGCTTCTATATGGTAGAACAGTTTTAATTTATTCTTCTTTGCTTCGGTATGAATAGTCACTTTAGCTCCAATATACCCCATGTTACGTACGGCTTTTTCTATCTCCTCCTTAGATTTCATGGCAACATCTGCATTGTAAATGACCGGGGCATCCCCAATTTTTCTGAAGAAGCGATTTACACGTTTGGTAGAGTCCGTACCTGATGCACCATAAATATACATGGGGATTTTAACCATGTTAAACCATTTGGCATTAGGATTTTGACGGAGGTAAGAGTTAAAAAGCGATGGTTTTACCTCCTTTGTGTCTGATACAATTTTTACTTCATCCAATAAATATTGATTTTCAGGGATAAATTTATTGACCGAACACGAAGTGCATAGTGCTAAAATGAGTGTGTATATATATGGGTGTGCGCTTTTCTTCATACAAATCCGTAACCTTCGCAAATTTACTCGCAAAGATAGATATTAATTGAAAATATCTTCTTAGCTTTGCCTCTAATATTTGTTATTTAATGGAAATAATCATGCTAAGTAAGAATAAAATTAAATATATTCGTTCGTTAGAGTTAAAAAAGAATCGTAAGGAAGAAAAAGTATTTGTTGCTGAAGGACATAAATTGGTAAATGATTTGATGGGGCATTTTCCTTGTCGGTTGTTGACAGGGACGGCTGAATGGTTCTCTTCTCATCCTGGTTGCCATGCCGACGAGGTGATAGAGGTTGGGCAGGAAGAGCTTTCACGGGTCAGTTTGCAAAAGACACCGCAAGAGGTATTGGCTATATTTGAACAACCTGTTTATGAGTCGGACAGCAAAGTTATTTCAAAATCTTTATGCCTGGCTTTGGACAATATACAAGATCCGGGCAATTTAGGAACTATTATCCGCTTAGCCGATTGGTTCGGTATAGAGGATATTTTTTGCTCTACCGGAACGGTGGATGTCTTTAATCCTAAAACTGTGCAGGCTACCATGGGGGCAATAGCACGAGTGAAAGTGCATTATTGTGATTTACCGAAATTAATTTCTTCACTCAAAGGGATTCCGGTTTATGGAACATTCCTGGATGGAAATGTAATCTATTCTGAGACTCTTTCTGCTAACGGATTGATTGTAATGGGAAATGAAGGAAATGGAATAAGTAAAGAGGTGGAAGCACTTATTAATAGGCGATTGTATATTCCTAATTATCCACAGGAAAGAGAGACTTCGGAGTCTTTGAATGTAGCTATTGCCACAGCTGTGGTTTGTGCCGAGTTCAGAAGAAGATTGCGCTAAAGTCGGATAATATGGCTTTGAGGGACAAATTCTTCTCGGACAATATCAAAATTGGCAATATGCCATGCATAGCATTCCTGAATTTTGGTATTTGTCCGGGTAGCTTGAGCAAGGAAGGTTTTGAAATTCTTTTCCGGCATAATCGGTTCGAGTTTTCTTCTCGCAGAAAGCACAATCACTCCCCCTATCCATTGAGTAGCATATATTTCTTCTTCCAAAGGGTAATAGCTCTGTATCTTTCCGTTGTTTCCCAATTCTACCACATAACGGATGAAGTATGTGTCAGGAGAAAGATATAAACGTTGACAGGCAAATCGTTTCATTTCTTTTGCAGGCGAGTACGTTGTGGGCGAATACCCTCCTTTTCTTTCATATCGCGTGGATTCAAGCGTACGGGAGTAACAGCTTCTTTCATCTGGACTGAATCCATTTTTAATGAATCTGTATCTTTATCTATGACAAACATTGATTTTTCGGGTACACTATCTTTTGCGACAATAGATATGGTATCTGCTAGTTCATGGTAACGAATCAATGAAATTTTATCCACTATGATACCCGGAGCTTTGACAGAGTCCCCCGTAAGATAGATAAAACCATTGATGCTCTTGATTTTATAAGCAGAATCCGGCTTGATATATAATGATTGTATGCCTGAAGCCGTTACTTCGGCTACTTTACCCGACACCGAATCATTATCAAACAGAATATTGAAACCCATCGTCACCTGTTGTTGCAGGTTTGAGAGGAATATGTAATTTGCCGACCATAAGAAAGCATCCTTTGCTTTGAAGTTGGAGTCAGTGGGAATTTCAAAAGTAATCTTGTTGGATAGTGGCGCATCCGTCAGCCAATATAGTGTTTTATTATACCACACATCTACTGTATCTCCAGGTTGTGACATTGAAGGTTTGTTTTCGCGCATTGCCAGCAAGCGTTTCACATCCTTCTTTTCCTCACGGAAACGTTTTCCTAAATTGGTATAAATTTTGGCAAGGTTTTCTGTATGACGAGTATACCACACCATAGATGAATCAAACTCTGCTTTGGTTACGTGATGTTTTCTATATACGTAATTGCGAAGAGCTTCTTTTTTGTAGTTCTCATCATAAGAGATATTGCCGGACATAGCCGTAGTCAAATGATAGTCATACAAGATGTCCTCCATCTTATCCGGGTGGATGACATCTTTTGGTATTTGTTTTCCGCATCCTGCCAGCAAAGCCGCACTGAGCAACAACGTCCAACGAATCTTCTTATTGTGCATCTTTTTTCTGAGCTTTTTCTTCCGGGTGAATACCTGTGTTCAGATATTTTCCATAAAATAACAACAATGCAATGATACCACAACTGATAGCAGCGTCAGCAAAATTAAATATCGGACTGAAGAAGATAAAATGTTCTCCACCTATTCCCGGTATCCATTCCGGCCAGTTGGTTTCAATGATTGGAAAATAAAACATATCCACTACTTTACCATGAAACCATTCAGAATAGCCTTCGCCTACAGGAACAAAATGTGCTATTTGGCTATAAGTGCTTTCATTGAAGATTACGCCATAAAATACACTATCAATGATATTTCCTACGGCGCCGGCCAATATTAATGAAAGGCAGACAATATAACCTGTCTTATAATTTTCTTTAATGATTTTAGCCAGATACCAAATTATCAGTCCCACAGCAATGATGCGGAATGTTGTAAGAAATAGCTTTCCAAACAATTCCATGCCGAAAGCCATGCCGTTATTTTCTGTAAAATAGATATAAAACCAATCTGTAATGCGGATACTTTCATGCCAGAACATATTAGTCTTTACCAATATCTTTATTATCTGGTCAATAATTAATACTCCAAAAACAATCAGAACAGAAAGTTGCCCTTTCGTGAGTAATTTATTCATTATAATAGGTGATAATTAATAGTCGACAGGTAGCAGCCTCTTTGACCTGCTTTCCTGTCAACTATAAAAATGCTATTTCTTTCCTTCGTTTTTAGCCTCGATACTCAAAGTGGCATGAGGAACAGCGCGAAGTCTTTCTTTTGGAATCAGTTTACCTGTTTCACGACAAATACCGTATGTTTTGTTTTCAATACGGATTAAAGCAGCTTGCAGTCCCTGAATGAATTTCAACTGACGTGCAGCTAATCTTGTCGTTTCTTCTTTGGACAGCGTATTGGCACCTTCTTCCAATACTTTGTAAGTAGGGGAAGTATCGTCCGTATCATTACCATCCTTATTCATGATACTACTTTTCAAGCGTTCGTAATCACGCTCGGCCAATTCCAGTTTTTCCATGATAATGGCACGGAACTCTTCGAGTTCTGCATCAGAGTATCTTGTTTTTTCAGCCATATTATTTAGTTTTAAAAGGTTAATGTTATTCCTTTACGACACTCACATAAAGCGAGAAATCATCGAAACTTAATTCTATGCCATCCTTCACTTCGTCTACCAAATTAAGGGAGTTGGCAAGAACTTGGTTACAAATATAAGTATTATATTCTTTTACTGCGCTATCGGTTTGCTCATTTTTAGATAAAGATACCTTTATTTTATCAGTTATTTCAAAGCCACTGCCCTTGCGAATATTCTGAATCTTACTCACAAGTTCACGAGCAATACCTTCACGGCGCAGTTCTTCGGTTACAACAGTATCCAAAGCTACTGTCAATACGCCTTCATTGGCAACTACCCATCCGGGGATATCTTCACTGAAAATTTCCACTTCAGACGTTTCTATTTCAGCCGGAGTACCATTTAGGTCGAGAACAATTTTCCCTTCGTTTTCAAGAACGCTGATTTGTTCCTGATTCATGGCAGTTACAGCAGCGGCCACCTGTTTCATCAATGAACCGAATTTCTTACCTAGAATCTTGAAGTTACACTTCACTTTCTGCACAAGCAAATTGGATGTACCTTCCACGAAGTCTATTTCTTTAACATTCACTTCGTTCATTATCAATGATTTTACAGACTCTAAACGTTCTTTCATCAGTGCATCCACCGGAATCATCAACTTCTGTAACGGTTGTTTAACGATAATATTTATTTTCTTGCGCAGCGCCAACCCCATAGAAGATACTTTCTGTGCTAACTCCATGCGGGTTTCCAATTCTTTGTCAATAACAGTCTCATCGCAAACCGGGAAATCTGCAAGGTGGACAGAAGCTACATGGTCGCGTCCGGTTGTTGCAATCAAGTCCATATACAATTTGTCTGCATAGAAAGGAGCAATCGGTGCCATTAGTTTAGCTACAGTTTCCAGACATACATATAATGTTTGATATGCCGCCAGCTTATCCTCTGTATAGCCTGTACCCCAAAAACGTTTTCTGCATAGACGTACATACCAGTTGGACAGATTATCATTTACGAAATCATTGATTAATCGTCCGGCTTTAGTCGGTTCATAGTCAGCATAGCACATATCCACATTCTTTATCAATGAGTTTAGTTCCGAAAGAATCCAACGGTCAATTTCCGGACGTTTGCTCATAGGAACATCGGCTTCCTGATAGGTAAATCCGTCAAGGTTAGCGTATGGAGCAAAGAATTTATATGTGTTGTGCAATGTTCCGAAAAACTTGCGGGTTACTTCCATTACACCGTCGGTATCAAATTTCAAGTTATCCCACGGAGAAGAATTAGTAATCATATACCAACGCAAAGGGTCAGAACCATATTGTTCGATGGCACCAAACGGATCAACAGCATTACCCAGGCGCTTGGACATTTTATTTCCATTCTTGTCAAGCACCAGTCCGTTAGAGATAACATTTTTATAGGCTACACTATCGAATACCATAGTTGCGATAGCATGCAATGTAAAGAACCAGCCACGAGTTTGGTCTACCCCTTCTGCAATGAAGTCAGCCGGATAATAAGAACGATTATCTACAATATCTTTATTCTCAAACGGATAATGTAACTGTGCGTATGGCATGGCGCCTGAATCAAACCATACGTCAATCAAATCCGCTTCACGTTTCATCGGTTTTCCGCTTTCAGAAACGAGGATAATATCATCTACGTAAGGACGGTGAAGATCTATTTTATCATAATTGTCTTCGGTATATTCACCCGGAATAAATCCTTTTTCTTTATAAGGATTAGCAGTCATGAAACCGGCAGCGATGGATTTTTCTATTTCGTTATAGAGTTCCTCTACCGAACCGATACATAATTCCTCACCTTCTTCGCTACGCCAAATAGGAAGCGGAGTACCCCAACGCCCGACTTCCGCAACGACTCGATGATGACCTGCATGCCGCCCCGCGACATCCTGCTCACCATGGGCAACGAGATCATGGCCTCCGCCAACTCCTTCCGCTGCCGCTACTTCGAGTACCTGGCCTACTGGCCGCTCATGAAGCAGTACTTCGACGAGGACCCGGACTTCCTGTGGACCCAGGCCCCGCGCCCGCGCCTGACCGACAAGTCCTACAAGCACAACTACTACGACGAGAAGATCTCGCTGCAGGAGCGCCTGGTGCGCACCGCCAACAAGGACTTCGTGACCACCGAGGTCGAGCCGATGTGGGACGCCGCCGACGTGATGCGCATGGGCAAGGACCTGTTCATCCAGCACGGCCTGACCACCAACCGCGCCGCCATGGACTGGTTCCAGCGCTACTACCCCGAGTACCGCGTGCACGCCGTGAACTTCCCCGGCGACCCCTACCCGATCCACATCGACGCGACCTTCGTGCCGCTGCGCCCCGGCCTGATCATCAACAACCCGCAGCGCAAGCTGCCCGAGGAGCAGCGCGCGATCTTCGAGGCCAACGACTGGCAGATCGTCGAGGCCGCCCAGCCCGCGCACACCGAGCCGCCGGCGCTGTGCTACTCCTCCGTGTGGCTGTCCATGAACTGCCTGGTCCTCGACCCGAAGACCGTCATCGTGGAGGCCTCCGAGGTCTACCAGCAGGAGCAGATGGACAAGCTGGGCATGAACGTCATCCCCTGCGACCTGCGCGACGCCTACCCGTTCGGCGGCGGCCTGCACTGCTCCACCGCCGACGTCTACCGCGAGGGCGAGTGCCTCGACTACTTCCCGAACCGCGTCGAGGATCCCACCCTCGTGCGCCCCGAGATGTGGAAGTAAATCCCACTCACAGCTCACGCGATGCGTTTGCGAAAGGAGCCCGCTTCGGTGGGCTCCTTTTTTGCGCGCTTGTCGCTGGAAGTTGAATCAAGCTCCCTGCTCTATTGGCCATGATTCCAGGTCACGACTGAAAAAGGGGATTTGTGCGACTAACTATTTCGCCATTCCCGTCTGCATAAAATGATTCCTATGGTAAGGTAAACACTTAAGTCAGGGCCTTATTGAAAGGAGAAGCCATGACCGGAACTTTCACAACAGAGGGCTTGGGGTTGGGTGATTACTATGGCATCTAGCACCAACGAAGCGGTACAGCCGGCAACGACGTACGCTGAAGCGACCGAAGCAGAGAAGCACGCCGTTCTGCGCAAGGTGACGGGGTCTTCCTTCCTCGGTAACTTCATCGAATGGTTCGACTACGCGAGCTACTCCTATTTGGCGACCGTTATCGCCATGGTGTTCTTCCCGGCGGAAGATCGTGCCGTGGCCGTGATGAGCACCTTCGGCGTGTTCGCGCTCTCGTTCCTCGTGCGTCCCATCGGCGCGATTTTCTGGGGCAACATGGGCGACAAGAAGGGCCGCAAATGGGCGCTTTCGGTGTCCATCTTGCTGATGAGCGGCGCGACCTTCCTGATCGGCTGCTTGCCCGGCTATGCTGTCATCGGCGTGGGAGCCCCGCTTCTGCTTCTGCTGCTGCGCATGGTGCAGTCGTTCTCGGCGGCGGGCGAATATGCTGGCGCTGCCACCTTTATCGCGGAGTACGCGCCGCATAACCATCGCGGGTTCTACTGCTCGATGGTGCCGGCCTCCACGGCAACAGGCCTGCTCGTGGGCTCGCTTCTGGCCACGTTCATGTTTACGGTTTGGGGCGCCGATTCGTCCTTCGTCGTCGACTGGGGCTGGCGCATCCCGTTCCTGTTGGCAGGACCGCTGGGTCTCGTCGCTCACTACATTCGTACCAAGCTGGAGGATTCGCCGACGTATCAGGAGATGCAGGCTGCTATCTCCAAGACC
>OGZA01002563.1_pt1 | contig 11072 bp, 6 predicted proteins | sample 1576591 | NCBI WGS metagenome assembly OGZA01 (sample SAMEA3541565, study PRJEB24748) | human gut metagenome | biome: human gut; feature: human-associated habitat; material: faeces | place: China | collected 2012
GATGGATTGGTGTTGGAAGATATCGTTGAGATTTCAGCAGATGATTTGTCATCCGGGAATTCGGAGACTTTGATCAGTTCGGCTATTGCCGGGTTGAATGCGGATGATATTGAAAGTTTTCAGATATTGAAGGATGCCTCGGCGACTGCGTTGTACGGGGCGAGAGCAATGAATGGCGTGGTGGTGATCACGACGAAGAAAGGTAAAAAAGGCACGATGACCGTGAATTATAGCGGTGAATTCACGATTCGGATGAAACCCAGTTATTCCCAGTTTAATTTGATGAACTCTCAAGAGCAGATGATGGTTTACGAAGAGATGGAGGAGAAAGGCTGGTTGAATTACGCGGACATTTCTCGGGATAAAAATGGTGGCGTGTACAAGAAAATGGCTGATCTGATTTCTACCTACGATCCGGCAACAGGTAAGTTCGGGTTAGAAAATACTCCTCAAGCGAAAGCCGCTTTTCTACAGAAGTATGAGATGGCAAATACGGATTGGTTTGATGTGCTTTTCAGGAATTCTTTGCAACAGGTACATTCTTTAAGTTTGTCTTCCGGTTCGGAAAGATCTCGTTTTTATGCCTCTTTGAGTTATTTTAATGATGCCGGTTGGACGCTCGCTGATAAAGTGAATCGTTACACGGCGAACATGAACGCCTCTTTCGATATAAAACCATGGATTTCAGTTAATTTGCTAACAACAAATTCTTTGCGTATGCAAAAGGCTCCGGGAACGAATAGTCGCAGAACGAATGCCGTAGACGGAACTTTTGAACGTGATTTTGACATCAACCCGTTCAGTTACGCTTTAAATACAAGCCGTACTCTACGTCCGTATGATGATAACGGGAATTACGAATATTACACGATGAACTATGCTCCGTTTAGTATTCTGAACGAGTTGAACACGAATAAGTTGAATATTGATATGCTGGATGCTAAATTCCAGGCCGAGTTGGAAATTCGTCCATTGAAGGGATTGGAAGTGAAGGCTTTGGGTGCGGTGCGCTACGTGAAGACAACCCGGGAACATCGAATTAACGATAAGTCGAATGCGGCAGAGGCTTACCGGGCTGATATGGATGCACAGATTCGGGATAATAATAAATTCCTGTATAAAGATCCGGATAATCCGGGCTATCCGGCTAAGGTTGTGATGCCGAAGGGTGGATTTTATAACCGGGATGAGAATACGATGCTGAATTATTATCAACGGGGAATATTGAATTACAATACTTCTTTTAACGAGGGGATTCATACTTTGAACGTGATGGCGGGAGAGGAAGTACGTTATACGAACCGGACGATAGCTTTTAACAAGGGTTTTGGTTACCAATGGGATCGTGGTGGTGTACCTTTTCTGGACCCTGATTTGTTGAAACAACAGATTGAAAACGGTGTCGATTATTACGGGATGGAAGAAGAATACGATCGCTTTGCCGCTTTCTTCGGTACGGTAGGATATAGTTATAATGGTACTTATATTTTTAACGTGACGGGGCGTTACGATGGTTCTAACAAATTGGGTAAATCCCGGTCAGCTCGTTGGTTACCGACGTGGAACGTGAGTGGTGCGTGGCACGTGACAAATGAAAAGTTCATGGAGCCAGTCGAAACAATATCCCGTTTGACCTTACGGGCAACTTACGGGTTGACGGCGAGTATGGGACCCTCAAGTAACTCGATAGCTGTTTTGTATAATGACGTGGCTTATCGTCCAAACCAAAGTGATCGGGAGAATTTGATTTATATTAGTTCTTTAGAGAATAGCGAACTGACATGGGAAAAGCAGTATGAAACGAACGTGGGTATTGATCTGGGGATTTTTGATAATCGCATAAGCTTGAGTGCTGATGTGTATTGGAGAAAGGGATTTGATTTGATTGGTAACGTGCGGACTTCGGGAATTGGAGGGCAACAGACGAAGAAGGCCAATTATGCAAATATGAAATCTAATGGTGTCGAGTTTACTTTAAACACGAAGAATTTGGTTTATTCCAACTTTAGCTGGACAACGAACTGGACGTTTGCTTTCAACAAGAACAAGATCACGAAACTGGAGTCCCGTCCGCGGGTGATCGATTTGGTGCAGGCAGAAGGAGCTCCTTTAAAGGGGTATCCTGTGAGAGGTATTTTCTCGATTCCTTTTTTAGGATTGAATGCGGAAGGTATGCCAATATTGATGGATGCTGACGGGCAACCTTGCACGGGAGATATTGATTTTCAAGAGACGATTAACTTGGGATTCTTGAAATATGAAGGACCGGTTGATCCGAAAATTACCGGAGGTTTTGAGAATACATTCAAATACCGGAACTGGACGTTCAGTTTCTTTATTAATTACCAATTTGGCAATAAGGTGCGGTTGTATGATTATTTCAAAAGCGAGTATTCTGATATGACCGTGATGCCGAAAGAATTTGATGATCGTTGGGTGTTGTCGGGCGATGAGACGAAAACGAATATCCCGGTTATTCTTTCCCAACGTCAGGTGCAACGTCCGAAGAATGAGTACAAAGAGGCTTACAATGCTTATAATTTTTCCACGGAGCGAATTGCTGACGGTTCGTTTATCCGATTGAAAGACATTAGTTTGACATACAAACTTCCGGATCGATGGATGAAGACGATCGGTTTGGGGTCTGCCTCTTTGAAATGTATTGCTTCCAACGTGGCTTTGTTGTATAGAGACAAGAAGTTACACGGTCAGGACCCGGAGTTTTTCCGTTCCGGCGGTGTGGCGATGCCGGTGCCGAGACAAATTACCTTCTCTTTGCGGGTAGGGTTCTAACAAAAGTTTGATGAATGAATTAAATCGAATATATATGAAGACAAATATATTAACAGGCGGTCTGATGATGATGTTGGCAGTGTCGTGTAACTCGTTTCTGGACGTTGTACCCGACAACCGGACGTTGTTGGACTCTCCCGATGCGGTGAAAGAAATTCTGGTATCGGCTTATCCCCAGGCTCATTATTACCATATATGCGAGGTGATGAGTGATAATGCGCAGGAGAGAAAGGTGAGTAGCACGCATAGCCGTGCGACATTGAATAAACAGATGTATTACTGGGATGACGGAACGGAAACAACACAGGATAATCCGGTGTACGTGTGGACAAATTACTACGAGGCGATAGCTGCTGCCAATATGGCGCTGGAGGCGATAGAAGAGGCCGGGGATACGGATGAATATTCTACAGCCAAGGGAGAGGCGTTGGTATGTAGGGCCTTTAATCATTTTATTCTGGTCAATTTGTTTGCTGAACATTATGATCCGAATAAAGCGGAAAATATGCTAGGTATTCCGTACAACACGAAACCGGAGACGCAGGCTATTGTTTACTATACCCGTGATAACTTGAAACGAGTGTACGAATTGATCGAGGAGGATCTGACAAAAGGGTTGCCTTTGTTGAAAGACGAAACTTACGAGGTTCCGAAGTATCATTTTACTAAAGCGGCAGCCTATGCTTTTGCAGCTCGTTTCTATCAATACAAAGGGGACTGGGATAAGGTGATCGAGTATACTTCTAATGTGTTGGGGGCTAATCCACAGAAGAAACTACGTGATTTGCGGCATATCAAGAATCGCTCAGACAAGGATGCTTATCAACAGGATTATTTCTACGGGGAACATGCCTCTACCTTATTGATGGTATCGGCTATAAGTTGGTGGGCTCGTGATAACTACTCTACAAGTTTGCGATTTGGAATGACGCGTGATATTTACACGGATTTGTATTACAACAAGAACATTTGTGGAACATCGGGGAGTTCGTCAACTTTCTATGTTACATCCACTTACACGCCTTCAAATGCGGCGCAGATGCGTAAGTTTAAAGAGTTGTTCAAGTATAATTCAGTGGGATCGACAACCGGTAAAGGCTATGCGGTGGGATGTTTGTTGAGTACAGAGGAAGCTTTGTTGAATCGGGCCGAGGCCTATATTATGAAGCATGAATTTGATTTGGCGTTGGAAGATATTAATTTGCTACTTTCGGAAAGAATATGGGTGAATAAAAATGACGTGGATGCAGACTTTACGGCTTACCGGGTGGATTTAGCAAAAGTTAAAGCATTCTATGATAATAACGATAAATACCTTGATTTGGCCCCGTTCTATGCATCGGAGATTGATGAGGACCAGATGTCGTTGCTAAAATGTGTCGTGGATTGGAGACGGCGGGAGTTTATGCAGGAAGGATTGCGTTGGTTTGACATTAAGCGTTTCCATTTACCGGTGGTTCATGAATTCAAGTTTACGGGCGATCCCGCAATAACCCTCACTGGTGATGATTTGCGCCGGGCGATTCAGATTCCGACAGAGGCACAAGGATTTGGTGTAGAACCTAATCCCCGTTAGTATTAACCGTAAATACTTTAGATTATGAAAAGATATATATTGAACTTGTTTTTGTTGGTTATGCTCTTTTCCGTGTCGGCCTGTTCTGACGATGATTTGGGACCGTCTATTTTTGATCCTTCAACGGAGGAGTTAACTGAGTTAGACTTGTGGATGCAGGCTAATTTCACAAAACCTTATAACATTGAGGTCCTGTATAAATGGTTGGATATCGAGTCGGATATGGCGGCGACACTCGTGCCCCCGACCGAGGATAATGCGGCGGGGTTGGCCGATGTACTGAAAAAAATCTGGTGCCTCCCTTACGTGAATATTGCCGGCAGTGATTTTTTCTGCAAATTGGCTCCCAAACAGTTGATGTTCATCGGTTCTTCCCGTTATAATTCGGATGGAACCGTCACGAAAGGGTCGGCTGAAGGAGGACGGAAGATCATTATTTATGAAGTGAATCAGTTTGACCGTACTAATGCAACCCGATTGAAACGTTACATGAAGACGATTCATCACGAGTTCACGCATATTGCTAATCAGACGATCGAATTCCCGAAGGAATATGAATTGATCAGCCCTGGTTACGTGGAACAGTGGAAGAACATGAAGGATCAAGAAGCTTACGATGCCGGGTTTATTTCTCCTTATGCGATGAGTGAACCTTCAGAAGATTTTGCCGAGATGGTGGGAATCATGCTTTCCAATAGTCGTGCCGAGTGGGAAGTTTTGTTGGATAAACCTGCCACTCAGGATGGAAAAGACAAATTGCAACAGAAATTGGAAATGGTGTTGAATTATTATCGGGATGTGTGGAATGTTGACTTGTATGCTTTACAAGAAGAATGCGAGAAAGCTATTTACGAGGTTGTTAATAATGTTAATCCTTGATACCTATGAAAAAGTTAATATATTTATGGTTGTTGGCGAGTGTGTTATTGGCGGTAGCCTGTACGGATGACGATGATGTGTTCTCGGAAGAATCTGGGGTACGTTTGCAGGCGGTGATTGACGAGTGTAACACGACGTTAAGGGGAGCCGAGAATGGTTGGAAAATGGTGTATTACCCGAAAGTTGAAAGTTATGGAGGCTATACTTTTCTTTTCAAGTTCGGGACGAAGAATCGGGTACAGATGATCAGTGATTTTGACATGAGTGAAGACACGGATTATTCTTATAATTTTAATACATCAGAAAGTGTTGTTCTGACGTTTGATTCTTATAGTCCTTTACATCGTTTGGCCGACCCGCAGTACCCGGCTCCTGATTACTCGAATAAAAAAGGTTACGGGGTAGAGGGAGATTTCGAGTTCGTGGTGAAAAAAGTAACTGCCGATACATTATATCTGGTGGGGAAAAAGAATCGGGTAGAAGTCCTGTTGACGAAAGCGACCGGGGAAGATTGGCTGCTAGTTAGTATGATGGCCGAAATGTCTTCCTGTTTTGCTTTGAGTGAGAACGAAAGATTGGGAATGTCGGTTCATGGTGTGTTAATGGCATCGGGACTAGTAGAGTTAGATGATATATATCATATCTGTAAAATATCTTATAAAGACGAGGAAGGAGATGCCGTGTCGGTTGAGAGTCCTTATATTATGACGGATAAAGGGTGTCAGTTCATACAGGAAATTGAAGTGGCAGGAATTAAGTTTTCCGGTTTGAATGTTGATTTAAGTGAGGGTTTCAATAACCGGGAATTTGTTTCTAACGATGAAGGCGGGAGTATTCGGTTCTTTATCCAGAATTTTGCCCCGTTAAATTTGACGAGAGACCAGATTCCGACGTATGTTCCCAATAAGAATATTGCATCTGTCGATCTGTTAAGAACAACGAATGGGAATGATGTACGTTACGTGATTACCGAGATGAGTTCGGAACTGGAGGCACAACGGGATATTATTCGGGAAAAACTACCGAATTTCATTGATTTCTATTTAGAATTGAACCGGAAAGATGGCTATGATGGTTCTTTCCGGATAGGAGCTTACCAAGGTACTTCCGTGAAGTATTATAATTATGATTTCAAAACCTTCGAGTTGTTGGATAATAGTGTGAATAAGGTTGTCTTTGATAATCAGGCGGCATCTTCATCAACATCAGGTTTTACAGATAAGGATTTGTATTCTATCAAAAAGAATAAGAATACAAAAGCAGTTTATGACGCCTTCTTCTCCGGAGACGGTTTTGTGGTTATCCGAGATTCGGACACCGTGTATTGGATCAGGAGTTTGAAAGATCCGAATGTTTGGATGAAACTGGAGGAAGATTAAGTGTCTCAATATTTGCAAATTGTCCCTACTTACTCCCCCTTATCTAGGGGGAGTGATGTTTATCAAGCGATTTTTAAGATTAGGAGAGGTTGTGGAAAACTAGAAGGTAAAAATTAAAATGAAATGAAAATATTAAAAATAGTCGCTTGTTTGTTGTTTTTCAGTTTTGTTTGGAGTGTCGGTTACGGTGATATCCCGTTAAAGCAAAAAAAAGAAGAACAGGCAAAGCAAGCTCCCGTGGACGGGCCGTATGTGTTATATGATAAGGTCGGAAATGTACGGGTGATCTGTGTGGATGAACGGGGTGTTGTGCGGGATAGTGTTTATGGGAAACTACCGGAAGGTTTTAAACTAGACGTGGTTTCGCAGAAAGGGAACCATCGTTTTCAGGTGAAACTACATCCCGTGGAGCGTCCACTTTGGAAGTCCGGGCAGCGGGAGAAAACATTGATTATTTCTGATCCTCACGGGGACTTGGAGAGTTTCATTTCAGTGTTGCGCAACAATGGCGTGATCGGGAAACATTATGAATGGACTTACGAGAAGAATCAAGTGATTGTTATCGGGGATGTTTTTGACCGGGGAAAAGATGTGCTACCTATTTTCTGGTTAATGTATAAATTGGAACAAGAGGCTTGGGAGGCGGGAGGTGTGATGACCTTCATGTTAGGGAATCATGAGGAGATGGTGTTACGGGGAAATCTAAAATATACCCGGAGTAAGTACAAGGATTTGGCAACATCTCTTGGAATGGAGTATGCCGATTTGTGGCATGAGACGAGCGAGTTGGGGTGTTGGTTGCGTTCTCGCAATCTGATACAGATCGTGGGAAAGAATTTGTTCGTGCATGCCGGACTGAGTAAGGAATTTACCGGGATGGAGAATACCGTGGCAGAGGTGAACGAAGAGGCGGCGAAATCTATTTTCTTGTCGAAAAAAGAACGGCAGGAGTTGTCTGCTTTGTCTGATTCCATTTATGGTAATCGGGGGCCTTTCTGGTTCCGTGGGATGGTGAAAGATGAGGAGAAATGTCGTCCTTCTACACCGGAGGATGTGGATCATATCTTGAAGCAATACGGTGTGAATCGTGTATTCGTGGGACACACGATATTTGATGATGTGACAGCTTTTTTTGACGGGAAAGTTGTGGCCGTGAACGTGAATAATCAAAAGAACCGGGAGGCCGGTAAAGGTCGGGGAATCTTAATGAAAGGAAGTACCCTATACGTTATCTATGATAAGGGTAAACCTCGTAAATTTTTATATCAATAACGGCTAGCCGTTATTGATATAAAAACCGTTTGATACTCTTTTTGGGTGTTTTTTCAAACTCTTCGTTGTATATCGTGACTTTTGCGATCTGGCTGTATGCCGGGAGAGTTTCGTTTATTTGTTTCCGATTTTCTTCCATGATGGCAGCGATAGCCTCGTCCGAGTTCTTGTTGTCGGCATTGATGGCCTCGAAGTCGGGATAAATAAGGGCGGTGAGTTTGCCTTCTTTCTCGACGACGATGGATTCGCATACATAGGGAAGGTTATTCAGATGATCCTCGATTTCTTCCGGGTAGATGTTTTGACCACTGGGACCGAGAATCATGTTTTTACTGCGTCCCTTGATGAAAAGATTGCCTTCCTCGTCAATCAATCCGAGGTCTCCCGTGCGTAGCCAGCCGTCGGGTGTGAAAGCGGCATGTGTGGCTGCCTCGTTCTTGTAGTACCCGATCATAAGGTTGTCTCCTTTGGCTAGGATTTCCCCGACGATATGTGCCGGATCGGGTGAATCTATTTTCAGTTGCATACGGGGTGCCGCTCTTCCGCAGGAACCTTTTTTGAAAGTTTCCCATCCGGCGTACGAGAGAATCGGGCCACATTCGGTCATACCGTAAGCGATGGTGTAGGGAAAGCCTATCTTTTTGAGGAACGCTTCTACTTCGGCATTGAAAGGAGCACCACCGATAATGATTTCATCGAAGTTCCCACCGAAGATTTCCATAGCAGCCTGCCGCGCCAACGATTTGATTTTATCGTTTACAATGGGCACTTTAAGCAATAGTTTACCGATTTTGCTGTCCACTCTCGGAAGAATATCTTTTTTGATAATTTTCTCTACGATCAAAGGTACACAGGAGATCACTCTTGGCTTTATTTCTGCAAAAGACTGCGCAATAATCTTCGGAGACGGCATACGTGTCAGGAAGTAAATGTGCGCTCCGGCAGAGAAACCATATAAGAAATCGTATACCATGCCGAATACATGACCCATCGGAAGCATGGAAACGATGTGATCGCCCGCTTTCACGGGAAGCATCTCGAAACAGTATGCCACGTTCGACCAAATACTGCGGTAGGGGAGCATGACTCCTTTGGAATATCCGGTAGTGCCGGAGGTATAATTGATGATAGCCAGTTCTTCCGGACGGTCCTTCCGGTAACAGATATGTTCGGGGCGGAAATTCTTCGGATAACGCTGACCGTAAATAGCGTTCCGGTGTTCGAAGGCGTAAGTCAGTTTCTCGTTGCGCGATACCAATGCAGTGAAATCGGTGAGTGAAGCGATACCTTCCAGTAGCGGCATTGCGTCTTCATTCAGATTTTCCCATGCCTGATCGCCGACAAAGAGTAATTTGGCTTCGGAGTGATTGACGATATTATGAATATTATCCGCTTTGAACTCATGCAGAATAGGAACGATGACGGCTCCGTATGTGATGGTGGCCAGGAAAGTAACGCCCCAATGCGAACTGTTGCGACCGCAGACGGCTATTTTATCACCTTTCTTGATGCCGCTCAGTTCAAAAATAATATGTAGTTTCTCTATTTTGCGGGCAACATCTTTATATTGCAATGTGGCTCCTTTATAGTCGGTGAGGGCATCTAAATCCCAGTTTTTCTGTATGCTGTCTTCCAGGAAGGCAATAAAACTCTGCTCCATAATGTTCTTTTCGTTGGTTTATATTTGCACATTATTTAATCAAATGTGCAAATATAAGCTTTTATTATAAGGATACAAACTAAAAGGGAAGCAATTTTAGTAAAACAGAGGAAAGGAAAAAGAGGGTGTGTCAAAACTAAACCGGGCTATCCAATTGTCAGCTGTAGGGGCAGGGTTTACCTGCTCAAAGACACAAAGCAAACTGTTTTTGGGCGAGCGGGCCTCGTCCCTACGAACTAAACGACAGCATTATCCACGTTCTGACACACCCCTTTATACGAAGAGATTTTGTTATTCTTTGCTACTGAAATACTTCATAAACTGAGTACGTTCGAAAGGATTACTTTCACCGGTAGACAAAGCATTCATTTCACTTTTGAATTCGCTGATGGTGTTATATCCTTGTTTTTTCATCCATTCACTTAATTCTTCGGTCATGGATTCTATGAAATTTTCGCCTTTCTGATAGATAACACTACATACTTCTACAGCCGAAGCACCTGCCAGAATTGCTTTTACCATCGCTTTGCCATCGTGTACACCACCCGAAATGGCATAATCAATTTGTGGTACTTGTGCTGAAGCAATAGCTGTCCAGCGCAAACCGTTTGCCAGGTCCGAAGGATGGCTGAACACTTCCCCCGAAGAATAACTCTTGGTTTCGATATTGATGTCGGGCTGGTAGAAACGATTGAATAACACTGCTGCTGAAGCTCCATTGGCATAAAGCTGGTTGATTAGCGCAATGGGGTTGGTAAGGTTAGTTCCCAGTTTGATGATGACAGGAATGGATACATGCTTTTTTACGCTACTCAGGATATCGATGTGTCGTTGCTCGAACGCCCCGTATTGATATTCCTTTTCGGTTTGCAGCGAGAGAATATTCAATTCCAGAGCATCGGCACCGGCATCTTGCATGGTACGTGCGAAGTCTGTCCATTCCGAGCTGCTGAAACAGTTGATACTGGCAATGATGGGAATGGTACAGAGGCGTTTGGTCTCTTGAATCAGGTCAATATATTCTTTGATGGCATGCGAACGAACATAGGTACTCAGGTAATCTCCTGCTTCGGGAGAATCATAAGTAGCCATGTGATGAGCCTGCATCATGATTTGTTCTTCAAAAACAGATTTCAACACGATGGCTCCGGCACCGGCCAATTCTAACTTTTTGTTTTTTTCAGCACTGTTAGTCAGACTGGAACTGCTGATAATAACAGGATTGCGTAAAGACAATCCGGCAAAAGAGGTCTTTAATTGAGTCATAAAATAGTAGTTTTAATAGTTTCGCTCTCCAAAGATTTTGCTGCCTACTCTGACCATCGTGCTTCCTTCCCGGATAGCGATGGGATAGTCGTGCGACATACCCATTGATATTTCCTTGAAACTCTCTGTATCAGTAAAATAGGTTCGCTTTATTTCTTTGAAGAATGTATTTAAGGAACAAAATTCTTTCTTAATTTGTTCTGTGTCATCGATATTGGTTGCCATACCCATGACGCCGCTGATTTGG
>OGZA01002566.1_pt1 | contig 11067 bp, 8 predicted proteins | sample 1576591 | NCBI WGS metagenome assembly OGZA01 (sample SAMEA3541565, study PRJEB24748) | human gut metagenome | biome: human gut; feature: human-associated habitat; material: faeces | place: China | collected 2012
GTTCTCGTCGCTGGGCTGTTTTGACAAAAAATAATGTAGGAAAATCCATTGCCATTGTATTGGATGATTATGTATATAGTGCTCCTAACGTAAACGGTGAAATCACCGACGGACATTCTCTGATTAGCGGTCACTTTACTCCCGAAGTAACAAAGGACTTGGCTAACGTATTGAGATCCGGTAAGATGCCGGCTCCTGCACGCATTGTTCAGGAAGATATCGTTGGTCCGTCATTGGGTCAGGAATCTATCAACCAGGGTATCGTTTCATTCGTTGTGGCATTGATTCTGTTGATGGTTTACATGTGTGCTATGTACGGACTGATTCCGGGTATGGTTGCCAACTGTGCCTTGGTTGTGAACTTCTTCTTTACGCTGGGTATTCTTACCTCGTTCCAGGCTGCATTGACAATGTCGGGTATTGCCGGTATGGTGCTGTCATTGGGTATGGCGGTGGATGCCAACGTATTGATTTACGAACGTACAAAAGAAGAGCTGAGAGCAGGAAAGGGTGTCAAGGCTGCTTTGGCTGACGGTTACTCGAATGCATTCTCTGCAATCTTTGACTCTAACCTGACTTCAATCCTTACCGGTATCATCCTGTTCTATTTCGGTACAGGTCCTATCCGCGGTTTTGCTACCACACTGATTATCGGTATCCTCTGCTCGTTCTTTACTGCTGTGTTCTTGACACGTGTGGTTTACGAACACTTCATGAACAAAGACAAATGGCTGGGATTGACATTTACGACAGGTATTTCCAAGAATCTGATGCAGAATGTTCATTATAACTTTATGGGTATGATGAAACGTTCGTTCACTGTATTCGGTATCATTATTGCAGCATGTGTGGTTTCGTTCTTTATCCGCGGTTTGGCTCAGAGCATCGATTTCACCGGCGGACGTAACTTTGTGGTTCAGTTTGAACAGCAAGTAGAACCGGAAACTGTTCGCGACCTGCTGAAACAGAAGATTACCGAAGATAACGTGCAGGCTATCGCTTTGGGTACAGACAAGAAAACAATCCGTATCACTACCAACTACCGTATCACTGAAGACTCTCCCAATATCGATTCTGAAATCGAAGAGTTCCTGTATCAGTCATTGAAAGACGGTAATTTGTTGGGCGAAGGCACTACACTGGAAATATTTATCGACCGTGATAACCGTGCAGGCGGCTCAATCATCAGCTCTCAGAAGGTGGGTCCCAGTATCGCTGACGATATCAAGACTTCCGCTATCTGGTCTGTATTGTTCGCATTGGTTGCTATCGGTTTGTATATCCTGTTGCGTTTCCGCAATGTGGCATATAGTGTCGGTGCAACGGTGGCATTGGCTGTCGATACCGTTTTGATTATCGGTGCTTACTCATTGTGCTATGGCTGGGTTCCTTTCTCATTGGAAATCGACCAGACATTCATTGGTGCTATCCTGACTGCTATCGGTTATTCTATCAATGATAAGGTGGTTATCTTCGACCGTATCCGTGAGTTCTTCGGCTTGTACCCGAAACGTAACCGTTTGCAGTTGTTCAATGATTCATTGAATACTACTTTGGCACGTACTATCAATACTTCATTGAGTACATTGATTGTATTGTTGTGTATCTTTGTATTGGGTGGAGACAGTATCCGCAGTTTCGCATTTGCAATGATTCTGGGTGTCGTTATCGGTACGTTGACTTCATTGTTCATTGCTGCTCCGGTTGCTTACCTGACACTGGGTAATAAGATGCCTGAAGAAGAAGCGAAGGCATAAGAAGGATTATAATTGCCAAGAGATAAAAAGAAAGGAGGTTTCCATGGCGGAACCTCCTTTCTTTTTATCTTCTCTTCTTTATCGGGCTACTCTTCCCGAGGTATTTCCTTTCATCAGACTTTCCACTTCTTCCACAGTCACCTGATTGAAGTCACCGTATACGGTATTTTTCAATGCAGATGCGGCAAGAGCAAATTCCAGTGCTTTCTGGTCATTGTCGGGATATGTAAGCAAACCGTATATCATTCCTCCTACAAAAGCATCTCCGGTACCTACACGGTCGACTTCGTGAGTAATATCGTAAATGCCGGTATATTTTAATGTTTGGTCGGAATAAAGCACGGCTGCAAGCAGATTGTGGTTGGAAGTAATCGTATTGCGCAATTCTAAAAATACTTTCCGGCAACGCGGCACTATATGCGATATTTTCTGTCCGAATGTCTCGAATCCTTTCAAATCCAACGGATAAGCAGTATCCACAGCTTGAAAGCCTACCGGAGCGATATCGAAAACTTCTTTGTATTCCGGTTCTGCACCGAAGATTACATCACTGTATTGCACCAAGGGCAACATGACATCGGCAACCGAACGCCCGTAATTCCATAGTTTTTTGCGCACATTCAAATCACAGGAAATGGTTAAGCCCATGCGGTCGGCCGTTTGTAGAGCTTCCAGACAGGCGTCGGCACCCTCTTGTGACAGTGAAGCCGCTATGCCCGACCAATGAAACCAGCCTGCATCGGCAAAAATGGTTTCCCAATCGATCATACCCGGACGAAGAGTGGCGAAAGAGGAACCCTCGCGGTCGTACACCACATTGGAGTTTCGGAAAGCTGCGCCGCATTCCAGATAATACAATCCCAAACGTTTACCGCCAAATACAATGCCGTCCGTCCCCAGCCCACTGGCACGAAGCGAATTGATACATGCACGCGACACGGCATTATCGGGCAGACGGGTAACAAATTCCGTAGGAATGCCGAAGTGCGCCAAAGACACTGCCACATTAGCCTCACTGCCACCATATGTAGCAATAAATTCATTAGTCTGCGAAAAGCGGCGGAAACCGGGCGTAGTAAGCCGTAGCATAACTTCACCGAAAGTAACGACTTTCTTATCGGTGGAAAGGGATTTCTTTTTCATAAGTCTTATATATTCAAAAGCATCAATGGGAAGTCAAATATACTATCAAAATTCCAAGTAAACGCAAAGAATTGATAATATTTATTGGCAGGAAAGGAAAATAGAAAGGTATTAGGCAGTTTTGTTGTATTTTTGTCACGTCATATTTACAGTAAGATTATCGCATGAGTACAACAAAGAAAATTCCTTCTCCTCTTGTATCCTTTCTCCCCATCGTCCTCTTAATAGGAATGCTGTTTGCCACCATCCGCACTTTCGGCAGTGACGCTTTGAGCGGCGGAAGCCAGATATCCCTGCTCACCACCACAGCCGTTTGTGTCTTTATAGGCGTAGCTTTCTACCGGATTCCCTGGAGAGATTACGAAATAGCCATTACCAACAATGTGGCGGGAGTGACTTCCGCCATTATCATACTGCTGATTATCGGTGCGCTGAGCGGCGCATGGATGATTAGCGGAGTAGTCCCTACTCTCATATACTACGGAATGCAGATTATACATCCGGACTTCTTCCTCACCTCCACCTGCGTTATCTGCGCATTGGTGTCCATCATGACGGGAAGTTCGTGGACCACCATCGCCACTATCGGCATCGCCCTCCTGGGAATAGGCAAGGCGCAAGGGTTTGAAGAGGGCTGGATTGCAGGTGCCATTATTTCGGGAGCGTATTTCGGCGATAAAGTATCGCCGCTGTCGGATACAACGGTACTTGCCGCATCCGTCACGGACACTCCGCTGTTCCGCCATATCCGCTACATGATGATTACCACCATTCCGTCGCTCGTCATCACGCTGGTTATCTTTACGGTAATGGGATTTGCCTGCGAAACCAGCGATACGGAGCAGATAGCCGAGTTTACCGCATCGCTGAATGCCAGATTCCACATTACGCCGTGGCTGCTGATTGTTCCGGTGGTTACGGGGATATTGATTGCACGTAAAGTACCCTCTATCATCACCCTGTTTCTATCCACGCTGCTGGCTGCAACTTTCGCCATTATATTCCAGCCCGAACTGCTGCACGAGATTTCCGGAAACAATGATTTGTTTGAAGGAACAATGATGAGCCTGTACGACAGTACCAGCCTGCAAAGTGACAGTGCCATGCTGACAGAGCTGATTGCCACACGGGGCATGGCGGGAATGATGAACACGATATGGCTCATTATCTGCGCCATGTGTTTCGGTGGAGCAATGACGGCAAGCGGCATGCTGGGAAGCATCACTTCCGTATTCGTCCGGTTCATGAAGAATACGGTCAGTGTGGTAGCATCCACCGTCGGTTCGGGAATATTTCTCAATCTTGCCACAGCCGACCAATACATCAGCATCATCCTTACCGGAAACATGTTCAGCAACATCTACGAGAAGAAAGGATACGAAAGCCGCCTGCTGAGCCGCACCACGGAAGATGCCGTTACCGTAACCTCAGCCCTCATCCCGTGGAACACGTGCGGAATGACTCAGGCCACCATTCTGAGCGTACCCACACTGACCTATCTCCCTTATTGTTTCTTCAACCTCATCAGCCCGCTAATGAGCATACTCGTTGCGGCAATCGGATATAAGATAGTGAAAAGGAAATAACTTCATAACCCCGCCGCCGACTCCTTAAATCTCATAAAATTAAAAAAGAGAGTGAACAATCGCGGATGGGCATTGTTCTTGCAATAAACTTATAACGAACAATATAATTTAAACCTAAACAAAAATTAAGTATGAAAAAGTTTATTGCATTAGCAGCATTAGTATTGACGAGCATGGTGACAACCACCGTGTATGCACAAGAGAGTAACGCACAACGCCGTGCAGACCGCAAAGCCCAAAGAGACGCAGAGCGCGCACGCCTGAAAGCGGAACAGCAGGCAGCCGACGCTGTTTCCTACGATGATGCCGTAGCAGCGCTGAAAGCACAGAAGTTTGTATTGGAAGCCAACCAGGTAATGTTCCGCAACGGGCAGACGGCTTTCGTCACTTCCAACACAAACTTCGTATTGGTAAATCAGGCACGCGGTACGGTACAGGTGGCTTTCAACACGGTTTATCCCGGTCCTAACGGTATTGGCGGCGTAACAGTGGACGGAACGGTATCGGACATGAAAATGTCTACCGACAAACGCGGCAACATCAACTGCAATTTCAGCATCCAGGGTATCGGCATCTCCGCACAGATATTCCTTACGCTGACCAACGGCGGCAATAATGCAACCGTTACCATCAGCCCGAACTTCAACTCCAATACTATGACTTTAAGTGGCAGCCTGCTGCCGTTGAACCAATCGAATATCTTTAAAGGACGTTCCTGGTAGGCCTATTACAATATATATATTCTCAACTCCGCTGCAAATCGCTTAAAAAGTGTACATTTGCAGCGGAGTTTTATATATTATATTCATCATGAGAGAATTTATCATCGCGGACAATCAAGATATAACCAAAGCAGGCATGATGTTTCTGTTGAGCAAACAGAAAGACACCGCCTTGCTGCTGGAAGCCGACAATAAAGCGGAGCTTATACAACAGCTACGGTTACATCCCGAAGCGGTGGTTATATTGGACTATACACTGTTTGACTTTACCGGCGCCGATGAACTGATTGTATTGCACGAACGCTTCAAAACAGCGGACTGGTTACTGTTTTCCGATGAGTTGAGCGTCGGCTTTCTGCGACAAGTATTGTTCAGCAGCATGGCGTTCGGAGTAGTGCTGAAGGATAATTCCAAAGAAGAGATACTCACAGCACTGCAATGCGCTTCACGTAAGGAACGCTTTATATGTAATCACGTCAGCAACTTATTACTCTCGGGAAATAACCAGTCGGCTGCTCCCCACCCCGCTCTGCAAAACGCTCTGCTGACGCCTGCCGAAAGAAGTATTCTGAAAGAGATTGCATTAGGAAAAACGACCAAAGAAATAGCAGCCGAAAGAAACCTCAGTTTCCATACCGTGAACAGCCACCGGAAGAACATCTTCAGAAAACTGAATGTGAACAATGCCCACGAAGCTACGAAATATGCTATGAAAGCGGGCATTGTGGATTTGGTGGAATACTATATCTAATTTCCCCGCTTCCGATACAAAGCTTGGCGGCCTCATCATATACAACGCCAAACTGGCCGGGAGCTATGCCCTGCAACTTCTCATCTGAAACAATACGATAGCCTGTTTCGTCCTGCCACAGCCTGCCGCCGATAAATCCGGGAGTATGACGTATCTTGAACGTAACCAGAATCTCATCTTTAATGCCTTCCCACGGATTTTCCGTAATAAAATGAAAATCCTGCATACAGAACTCATGTCCGTATTGCAGTTCCGTATCATATCCGTGCGACACATAAATTACATTCTCGTCCGTATCTTTACGAACCACAAACCAAGGTCCGCCACTCAAGCCCAAGCCTTTACGCTGACCGATAGTATGAAACCAATAACCGCGATGCGTACCCAGTATCTTTCCCGTTTCCAACTCAACAATCCGGCCTTCCTTTTCTCCGAGGAAACGACGGACAAAGTCATTATAATTAATCCGTCCCAAGAAACAGATTCCTTGACTGTCCCGTCTTCGGGCACTGGGCAATTGAGCTTTCAAAGCAATATCGCGCACTTCCTGTTTCATCAGTCCGCCCAACGGGAACATCAGTTTGGACACTTGCAGGTAGTCTATCTGCGCAAGAAAATCCGTCTGGTCTTTTACGGGGTCGAGGGCTGTTCCCAGCCAGGTCTTTCCATTCTGCAGAACGGTAGTAGCATAATGTCCGGTTGCCGTAAAGTCGAAGTGCCTGCCGACCTGCTGTTCAAAGCAACCGAATTTAATCAGCTTGTTGCACATCACATCCGGATTCGGAGTGAACCCGCGGCTAACTTTTTCAATAGCATAAGCGGCTACATTATCCCAGTACTCCCTATGTAAATCGACGACTTCCAGCGAAAGACCGTAACGGCGCGCTACGGCAGAAGCCATCTCCAGGTCTTCCTCTGCCGAACAGTCCATATACTCGGCATCATCCTTTCCTATCTTTATATAAAACAGAGAGGGACGGTGACCTTGCTCACAAAGGAGATGTACGACAACCGAACTGTCAACACCCCCGGATAATAAAACGGCAATATTCATATTAATAATGTATCTAACATTTCATCCGACGAACAAATGGTTTCATCGGACGAAATGCTCTTTTGTTCCGGACTTAAATTTTCTCCAACGCTTGGGACAAATCATCCAACAAGTCATCTATATGCTCTGTCCCGACGGAAAGGCGTACCGTTCCCGGCTTGATGTCCTGCTCTGCCAATTCCTGTTCATTCAATTGCGAATGGGTGGTAGTAGCGGGATGTATGACAAGCGACTTTACATCTGCCACATTTGCCAATAATGAGAATATCTGCAAGTTGTCAATAAATGTCTGAGCTTCCTTCTCTCCACCCCTTACCTCAAAGGTAAAGATGGAACCTGCTCCTTTCGGGAAATACTTCCGGTATAACGCATGGTCCGGATGATTTGGTAAAGACGGGTGGTTCACGGCCGCCACTTTAGGATGATTCTTCAAAAACTCCACCACTCTCAGCGCATTCTCCACATGGCGTTCCACACGTAAAGAGAGTGTTTCCAAACCCTGCAAAAGAATAAAGGCATTGAAAGGACTGATGGCAGCTCCGGTATCACGCAACAAAACGGCACGGATACGGACAGCATATGCAGCCGCACCTGCCGCATCGGTAAAGCGCACACCATGATAGCTCGGATCGGGTTCGGTCAGTTGCGGAAATTTACCGGAAGCAACCCAATCGAACTTGCCGCCATCTACAATAACACCGCCTAAAGAAGTGCCATGCCCGCCAATGAATTTTGTGGCGGAATGTATCACAATATCAGCGCCATGTTCGATAGGGCGAATCAGATAAGGAGTACCGAATGTATTGTCGATAATCAAAGGGATTTTATGACGATGAGCGATTTCGGCAACAGCATCAATATCAATAACATTGGAGTTAGGATTTCCCAATGTCTCGATAAATACGGCCTTTGTATTCTCCTGAACAGCTTTCTCGAAGTTGGATAAATCGCTCGGATCAACAAAGGTGGTCGTGACACCGTAAGCCGGTAATGTATGCGCCAGCAGATTGTATGTTCCGCCATAAATGGTTTTGGCGGCTACGATGTGGTCACCTGCACGCGTAATATTCTCGAAAGCATAGGTCACAGCCGCTGCACCGGAAGCAACCGCCAGCCCTGCAACACCTCCTTCAAGGGCGGCAATACGTTGCTCGAATACTCCTTGTGTGGGATTCGTCAGTCTGCCGTAGATGTTCCCCGGCTCTTGCAACGCAAAGCGGGCGGCTGCATGTGCCGAGTTGCGGAATACATACGAAGTCGTCTGATAAATAGGTACGGCACGCGCATCTGTAGCGGGGTCGGGCTGTTCTTGTCCTGCATGAAGTTGCAGTGTCTCAAAATGTAAATTCTTTGTGTCCATTGTCAGTTGTATTTATGAGAGGATAAAAGCCTGTTTCCAATCCTCCCCGATTTATACTCGGATGTTGCAAAGATAGAGGGATAAAACCAAGCAAGCTATGACATACAATAGGGAATTTTATACCATATTTGTGGTAGATACAAGAAGTATTCGCTATTTTTGCGGACGAAAACCAAATGATATAGAGACTGATGAAGATAAGGAAGCTGTTATATTTTCCCTTACTGGGACTCCTTGCACTGACAAGCCTGTTTTCCTGCGGAGAAGACCGCTGGAAAGAATACTATCCGCTGACAGGGCGCGACCTGTGGATGGACAGCCTGATGCGGGAAGTCTACTTATGGTACGAGGATATTCCGGCTGCCAACAGTCTGAACTATTTTCAGGCTCCGGACGCTTTCTTAAAGAGTATCTTATCAAAAAACGATAAAGGTTTTTCCACCGTCGATTCAATAATGGATACACCGCTGCCAAGTTATGGTTTTGACTACACATTATATAAAGTGGCTACCAGCGACACAACCTATACTGCCCTCGTATCATACGTGGCAAACAACTCTCCCGCCAAGGATGCCGGACTAGAACGCGGCAACTGGATAATGCTTGTCGACGGCGACTCCATCACCAAAAAGACGGAAGAAAGGCTTATAGATGGCGGTGCACGAACATTGCGCATCGGAAAGTATGTGATAGTAAAAGAGGAGAACAACGACGACACAGAGGGGGATACGGAAAACGGAGAAAACGAAGAAGAAGATAAAGAGGTAGGAATCATACAGGAAACAGGAGATGTTGCACTCCCGGCAGTCCGTCCGGTAACGGAGAGCGCCATCTATGACACAAATTTTATACAACTGGTAGGCACTGATTACAAGATAGCCTATCTGGCATACAACTCTTTCACTGCCGGCACTGCGGAACAGAGTGAGAAGTACAACAATGAGTTACGTGCTTTCTCCCAAGAATGCAAGCAACGCGGCATTAATAATCTCGTACTCGACTTCCGCTATAATTCCGGTGGAGAAATGGAATGCGTGCAACTTCTCGCAGATATCCTTGTACCTGCCGATAAATTGGAAAGCCCTTTTGCTTTCTTGCAATATAATGATAAGCAAAGCGCCCAAAACCGTGACCTGATATTGGACTCCCAACTCTTGCAAGGCGGAGTCAATCTGAATCTGCCCATCGTTTATATCATCACAAGCGGAACCACTGCCGGTGCAGCGGAAATGCTTATTAACTGCCTGAAACCCTATATGAAGGTAGTGCTCATCGGACAGACAACCAAAGGAGAATACGTGGCTACGGAAACTTTCATCAATCCCAAATACCCCTGGGCGGTACGTCCGGTCGTATGCGAAGTATTCAACTCCAACGGAGAAGCGGACTATAGTACAGGCTTTAAGCCGGATATCGCTATCAACGAAACATCCTACCTGCAATACTATCTGCCCTTAGGCGAGCCTGACGAAATTTTGCTCCATACAGCCCTGCAAGTCATAGCTGGAATTGTCGAATTGCCGACCCCAAAAACAGGCACTGCCATAGTCCGGAGTTTCACCACTCAAAAGAACCTGCGCAAGGGGTTGATTGTCAAATAGCAGAAACAATGAATTAAACAACGGAAATAATGAGAAAAATAGTCTTTGCATTGTCGGTTGTACTCACAGTAATGACAGCTTGTGAAGACAATCATGACTCTACCGTCAACGGAAACCGCTCTACCGTACCCTTTTCCAAAATTCAATTATCGGAAAAAAGTACCTATGAAGCGGGAGTACCTACAGTAACCACCACTCAAACCTACTCATACAGTCAGGGACAATTGACCGGATTCACTATCGTACAAAGTTATTCGGTTCAAGGCGAACCGATGTGCATTGAAAACGCAGCATCAGTAACTTATAGTGAACATCAGGCTGTAGTAACGGATAATTTCGGCAATGTGTCAGTCTATACCCTGGACGACAAAGGATACGCCACCTCATGTACACGGCAGGAAAACGGTACGATCCGCACCTATACTTTCTCGTATTTCACCGCTCCGGAAGGTAAATATTACCTGAAAAACATAACCGAAAGCATCAATGACGGCGTATACGCATCCATCGACATAGACTACGGCAACTATCAGGCATTGCGTATCCTGCAAAAGACAGATGCTTACGGGCAGGCATATACGGCTACCACTCCGGCAAATGACGGAATAAATAATTTATCAGGAGTTCCCTGCCTGTTTCTCGCCGAATTATATCCGCTTTCGCTACATACAGCCGCTCTATACGGGAAATTCCTGGGAGAGCCGTTTCCTATTTTAATAGACCGGATTATCCCCGATGGAAATAAAGAGGTCACCAATTATATCTTCTCTTTTGACAAACGCAATCTCATGACTTCCTGCAAAGAAGTCATAAACAGTTACGGCACAGATTATACCCGTACCGTAAGCTATGTGATTGAATAATCATCTGCTAAAGAATTTGCAGAAAAACAGAATGTGATAATCTATGGAATTATTCCAATACGTACCGGTATGACCGCCGGGACGTGTTATAAAATCGTGGTCTATCTTGCACTCCAGCAACCTTTTGTGCAGGTTCCTGTTCACATCAAGGAAGAAATCGCTTTCACCGCAATCGACAATCAGAGCCAAATCACCGTTCTTCAGTTTATCAACCTGATTGATTACCGTGT
>OGZA01002573.1_pt1 | contig 11052 bp, 8 predicted proteins | sample 1576591 | NCBI WGS metagenome assembly OGZA01 (sample SAMEA3541565, study PRJEB24748) | human gut metagenome | biome: human gut; feature: human-associated habitat; material: faeces | place: China | collected 2012
AGCGTATCTTTTGTCCCAAGCAGTGGGAGAGCACTGTCCCAAGGCATGGAACAGATAACTCCTTCCGGTTGGGAATCTACTGTTCCCTTACCGGGGAAGTCTCTGTTCCCTTATCAGGTAAACCGCCTTTACTAGTACTGGTAATAGCGATTTAGCGCAAGCATCTACCCCCTATAGCCATACCCCTTAGCCCCAGTGTTCACTGGAGTTTGAGAAGGTACCGAAATATCGGATTAATTTATAAATTATTTGTTTTTAAACACAACAGTTCTTGTGTCGTAACTATTCAGCATGTTGTGTAAAACGTTCTGAAATCTTTTTCCCACTCTTGCAATAACAAAATAGATTCCTCTACTTACCTCAAAGCAGAGATTATTCTTTCTTTTCACAAGATAAAAATTCTATTTTTCTCTATCTCTTTTCTAAGGGCATTTTACTGTGCCCTAAACCGGGTTGTATTAAAATTTTAGAGGATATGTCAAAACTCAATTTTAGCCCAGATGAGCTTTTGATTTGAAACTTGAACATCCTTAAAGACAAAAAGAAGAGTCGTACCATTACTCAAAACAGAGCTTGATACGCCTCTTTTAGGTCTTGTAAGGACAATCTGTAATTTTTCGGAGAGGTCATTTTAGTTTTGACACATCCTCAATCCAATGAAATCCCTAGCTGAGCTGCCATGTAATTTAACCTTTCCAATCACACTGTGATAAGTAGCAGCCATTTCAGCACCGGCATCACTACCGTAATGAAGTGAATTGTTTCGTTGAGTAGTAAGCTTCCGAATGGTTCGCACAACAAGGTTGCTATCTATCGGTAGTTCCCCATCATCCAAGAAAGTAAATATCTCTTTCCTAAATCAATTCAGATAATTAAGGGCTTCTGTATAATACTGACTTCTAAATTCTGAATTCTTTGACTGTCCACTGTCCAACAAGGTACGCAATTCGATTAGGAGTCTCTTCGTTTCCGTAAGCCTGATACCTCTGAAAGATAATACATCTTACAACGATAAGATGATACACCTTACATTAACAAGATGATACATCTTCCGCACGAAGATAAAACATCTTTATCAGACTAGAGTAACCTGTAACTCTCAACAAGACATAGAACCCTCGATAACCCAATCCCCCAACGTATGCCGCTCACTATCAAAATTAATCCCAACCTTTACGATCGGCAACCCACAAAGAGCGAAGCGCTCCGGGTAATTGCGCAAATTGATTTGCTCAAGGGCTATATCCGCGGTCTTGTTTAACTTCAATTCCACGACATAGAGTGTTGTCGGTGTGCGCATCACCATATCCACACGGCCTTTCGGGGTACGGACTTCCACGTCCACATACATTCCTAGCAGGCTGAAGATCGTGTAAAGCAAGGACTGGTAATGGCCCTCGTAATCCGTATTGTCACATTGGGGGATGGTGGACAGGAAGGTCTGCAACAGACGCAGGGCATCGTCCATCCGCTCTCCAGCGATCGCCTCGAAAAGAAGGGCTACTGTAGTAAGTCCATCCGCTGTGTATTGATGCAAATAATTGGGCAATAAACTCTTCATCAATCCCATACGTACCTCCTTGTTTGGGATGTCGAGCGTGTACAAATTCGTGAGCGAGGAATAATCCTTTATCGTGATGTAACCGCTCTGATAGAGCAATGGCGTAATATCGACCATCCGTTCCGTGGGTGCGTCAAACGACTCTGCCAAAACCTTGCGTGCGCCTATTTGCTGGGGTTTCACGTGATACTTGTTCAGCATCTCGATCAAATAGGTGGGCGTACCGCTACCGAACCAATAGGAATTTAGTTTACTGTCGGCCAAGGCGTTCAACAAGCTGAACGGGTTGTATATATCGGGCGAGGGCCACGTGAAATGGTAACCGTCATAATTCGATTTCAAGGCACCCAAGGCACCCTCCGGAGAAACGCCGAGGTTGTCGGCCAAACGACCGATATCCTCGCCCATCTGCTCACGCATTTCCTCCTCCGTGATGCCACAGAGCGAGGCGTACTCCGGGAGCATGCTGATATTCTTGATATTGTTCAACTCGCTGAAGATGCTCAATTGAGAGAACTTCGTGATACCTGTCAAGAATACGAAACGCAAATAAGGATCGCAGGCTTTCAGCGGACTATAGAAGTTACGCATCACGTCGCAAAGCTTCGGCAGCTCCTTCTCCTCATGCACCACGTCCAGTAAGGGAGCGTCGTACTCGTCAATCAAAACAACCACCTTTTGACCGGTCTGGGCGTAGGCACGTTTGATGAGACTTTCCAGACGTTGGTTCGTATAAATAGCGCTCTCATCACGTCCGTATATCTGCTCGTAACCATACAATTTCCTCTCCAGCTCACTCAGAAGCCGCTCCTTGTCCATATGCTTTGCCGTGCTCATGTCGAAATGAAGCACCGGATAGCTTGTCCACTCCTTCTCCAGACACTTGATAGCCAAACCCTCAAACAAATCCTTTCGCCCCTCGAAATAACTATGGAGCGTAGAAGTAAGCAACGACTTTCCGAAACGACGGGGACGGCTCAAGAATATATAACCAGACGCACCATGTGTCATTCGATAGACCAATTCCGTCTTATCTACATACACATAATTCCCCTCTCTCAATTTAGAGAATGTCTGTATTCCTATCGGATATAATCGTCGCCCTTCCATCTTCGTCTCTGTTTATTGGTTCGTCAAGACAAATATAACGCTATTTCCCTAAATGATCAATTTTCAGTCCTCTATTTTGGCTTATCGCACCATAATACTCAAAGCAACACAAAAGTTCGCTTTTCGAAGAAGATATACTGACTTGTCCTAATCAGTATATCTCCTCAAGGCAAGTCAGTATATCTTCTCAGAGCTAGTCAGTATATCTCCTTTTAAAAGTCAGTATTTTTGACAACTTAGTTATTTTCTATCCCACACATCAATATCCGGTTCCCTATTTATCCAACGCCTCGTACTTGGAGTGCCGGCTTTTGAACTCGGGGACGATCGCCTTCATCTTGCCCACGATGGCCATATCGTCCCTCGAGCGGCCTAGGCCGACGAGTTCATCTATATCTTGGCAAACCGTATCATAATCGTACTCCCGTACCTTGGCGATCTTGATCTTCGGATGGAAGGTAGGCAGCGTGATCTCCTCGTCGTTCAGTACCTCCTCGTACAGCTTCTCGCCGGCACGAAGACCCGTAAACCGGACCTCTACGTTCTTGGCGCCCGAAAGCTGAATCATACGTTTCGCCAAGTCGATGATACGCACGGGCTTGCCCATGTCGAAGACGAAGATCTCCCCACCATTACCCATCGTACCCGCCTCCAATACCAACCGGCAGGCCTCCGGGATCAGCATGAAGAAACGGATGATATCCGGATGCGTCACTGTCACGGGACCGCCCTTGGCAATCTGTTCACGGAACAACGGGATCACGGAGCCGTTAGAACCCAGCACGTTGCCGAAGCGGGTCGTAACGAACTGCGTCACGCCTTCCACATGGCCCTCCTTGATCGCCTTGTCGAGGCTCTGCACGTAAATCTCGCAGATGCGCTTCGAGCAACCCATCACATTCGTAGGATTCACCGCCTTGTCCGTGGAGATCATCACGAACTTCCTCGTGCCATACTTCACGGCCAAGTCGGCGATCACACGGGTACCGTCCACGTTGTTACCCACACTCTCGCAAGGATTATCCTCCATCATCGGAACGTGCTTATAGGCCGCCGCATGGAATACATAGGCGGGGCGATGCTCCGAGAAGATCTCCTCCATGCGAGACTTGTTAGCGATGTCCGCCACCAAGGTATAGGCGTTGATATCCCGCCAATCCCTCGCCATCATCAAGCGGATGTCGTGCAAGGGAGTCTCCGCTTGATCTACCAAGATCAAACGATCCGGAGCGAATGAGGCGATCTGGCGCACCATCTCGCCACCAATGCTGCCGGCGGCTCCCGTTATCAGGATGCGTTGACCACGAAGCAAGCGGCCCACCGCCTCCATGTCTATCTCTATCTTTTCCCGGGGAAGCAGATCCTCGATCTCAACCTTCCGGAGTTGTGTATGCATCAAATCGCTCCTGCCATCCCATTCTTGCGCCGCCGGGGTCACGTAGATCTTGATCCCCGCCTCCGCCAAACGGGCCACCATATCCGGCTGTTCCCGGATGGAGTCGCTCTTCAAGGGGGAGACGAAAAGGATCGTCGCCCGCTCCCGGCGCATCGCATCGATCAGCTCCTCATCGAAAGGGTACACACGCACTCCCATCAATATACGATTCTGCATGTTCCCGGCCTCCGAGACGAAGCCTGCCAGCACGTACTGTGCGGGATCTTGGTTCTGGATGCTCTTCGCCAAACTGATACCGCCCTGCTTCACGCCGAAGATAAAGGCACGCTCAGCCTTCGACTGGCGAAAGGTCGTCACGTAGAAATACTTCACGAACACACGCATCGCCCACATCAAGCTCATCGCCAGCAGGGAGGATAGCACAAGGTCTCGTTTACGGATATACACCAAGTAAGGCGAAAAATCCGTAAACTCTTGGAAGGTCACCACGCAAACCACACCGAACAGCACGGCGAAGCCCACCCGTTGCAAATCCACGAAGGAAGAGTAACGAATGATGCCCGAATACGTACGGAACAGCCTAAAGCCCACCAGATAAGGCACTAGGCAAACACCCCACGTGAGCGACAGGTGCCAAAAGATGCCCATCGTGGCGAAGATCCCGTTATTCAAGGCATATACCAGCAAGCCTGAAAACAGGATCACCAAGCAATCCAACAGGATAATGCTCCAATACGGCAACGCTTTCCTTGAGAAATACCACGTTGAGAGTTTAGAAAAAAGGTTCATCATGAATAAAATTTTTGGTTCATGTCAGCTGGGGCAAGCCCTCCACCTCACCGGCATGCCATCTTCGGTAGTCGGTCGAAGAGGATTCGGGAGCAGTTAGTACCACGTAATCCGTCTCGTCCCACCGCAAGATATGTTTACGGGCGTAGGAACGCAGCGAGCGATCCGTAACGGAGACCATCACGATTGGGAACGGGTAGGCGAACAGGCGCAGCGGTGTGGTCTCGCTATCCGGGAACGCACGATGCAGCTGGTAGGCCGAACGCTCGAAAGCCACCCAATAAGGTCCTGTACAATATAAGTGGATCGAGGTATGGTTCATGCGCTCACGCTCCATGATCTCGTTCCGGTGTTCGTTTAGCAATGCGACCAAGCGAATACCGGAGGGAAGGGAAGACATTTCTTTTTGAATTATGAATTGTAAATTATGAATTTTGAATTATTCATTATGTTTCAGCCACCGGTCGTAATCAGCCAACCGACGGATCAAAGATAATTTACTCTTCTTCGGGGAGGATTCCCGGCTCCACGGATCGATCAACTCGTGCGCACGATAATAATAGATACTGCTATCCGTACAGCCATAAAGCGTAAGTAGTAATAATGCCAACGACTGCTCCGCACGGATCAAGGATAAGAACGAGACGATCGTTCCGATCAACGACTTTTGCCGCTCCTCGTCCCCTAATATCGTATAGGCAGGCAACAAGAGGGAATAGAGCTTGCAACGCATCACGGCCGAATCCAACTGCAACTCCCCATAGGTACGCAAGGTCTCGGCCGCCAGCTCACGATCGGCAGCCGTAACGCCACAACTTCCCCAATGACGCCCTAGTGCCTCATGAAGACCATTTTGTATCCGGGAATTGTCCAAACGGGTATATACATGCTTGCCTTCCTCGGCCAAGCTGATCACCTCATATTCGCCCGGCTGAACACGCAACAGGGGAACCCACATCCAGTTGTCCACGCATACCATTACCTCCCGCTCGCCAACACCGGGCTGTATTACTACACTTGCCTCAACACCTTTGAAACGACCATCCGTGATGCGTATCCGGTCACCTTTACGCAAATAACCCGCTTCCGGCACATACACCGGAAGCTCATCCGAGTAAGAACGGGCCACCCAACGCAAGTTTTCCATCTCACGATCGGAAACAAAAGGATATGAGCCACGGCCATCCACGCTAGGCAGGAAATTATACAAGGGAAAATCTCGTTTCAAACGGAAGATCTCATATACAGAAGAGCGGATAAACACATAATTGTAGAGCAACGGACGGTGAGTCTCCACCAAATGCCCTTCACGGCGGCGCATCTCCACGAAAGAGGGGGCGAAGAAATCGAACGTAGGCTCACCCAAACGCACTCTGCGATCCAACTCCTTCTTCAAACCCTTAGCAGGGCCTTTATGACAAGCGGGAAGAGATAACACATACCATCTTACGGCGTGGACATCACGCAATGGTAAAGGAGGAAGATCATGACCCATAGGTAATTCAATGCCATATCAGAGCATCATATTAACACACTGATAATCTAACACTTAAATCAAAAATTCTTTTCTATTCCCGAAAATTTAAAAGCAATATAAACCATGTCAATATCTCTTCTATCGGGACGTGAAAGAGTGGCTACTTGGGAAGTAGCGTAAAAAGTGAGAAAATCATTATTACCCTGCTGTAGAGACGGAGTGTGCTCCGTCTCCCACCGTCAGGTAGTAATTTAAAATACCTATTTGAGGGGATGAGACGGGGCACGCCCCGTCTCTACACGATAGTTCGTACGATTTTTGGGTGACGTGATGATGTAGGGAATATGAGGTCGTTTCGTCTCCATTGTCGTGTCCGTACACCACGCATAGAAACGAAAAATAGAGGAAAGACAAATTCGGAAAACAAACAAAGCCTACACAAAGCCTAAAAATTGTTTGTTATTCGGTGTTTTTTATTAAATTTGCGGCGTGGAAGATTACGCTACTTCCCAAGTAGCCTATCGCCTACCCCACCTTTGATACCTCATTATATATACTCTCGAAGCAAGCCTTGTTCACCGCAGACATCCTATCCAACGAGAAGCTTTTCAAATAGATTTGCGTGGTCTTGATCGATTGGTGTCCCAGCAATTCGCTGATCATCTCGATCGGTACACCCTGTTCCTTCAAGGTCGTAGCGAAAGAGTGACGGATCGAATACGAGGTAACTATTTCCGTCACACCACAGGCATTTGCCAGCTCCTTCAGGGACCTGTTAAAATCAGCCAAGGCAGAGGTATATTCCCGGAAGGCCTCTTCACCCGTTTTCGTCCCGCTCAAGAAAGTGAATAGATAAGGAGAATCCCGAAGCGTGTCGGTCATCAGCGCAGCCAACAACTCCCTGGCCACAGGCTGTATCTCGACCAACATCGGCGTACCCGTCTTCTGGCGATTATACCTCAAGACCCCATTCCGGATATCACTCTTTTTCAAATGAGCGAAATCGACAAACGCCATACCGCAAAACAAGAACATCAAACACAATGCCCGCTGTGTTTTGCGCAACTCCGGAGCAGCCAGCGGAGCGGTCATCAACAAACGCAAGGACTCCGCAGGCAACGCCTTCTTCTGTTTGCTTTTCACTCCCAGGAAAATCCCCTTGAACAAATAACGGGAAAAAGGAGCCTCCCCATTCTCCATCGCCAATCCATACACACGGCGAATCCTACGCATATAGGTAGATACCGTATTCCACGAGCATTCCCGGTCCCGCAAATAATCTTGATATCTCAAAAGCATTTCCCGGTCAATACGGGTATAAAGGATCATCTCCTGCCCACAAAAACGCAGGAATGAATTCAAGGCATCCTGATAACTCTTGGCGGACGAATAGCGCCCTTGCTCTCTCAATCGGGCTATATACATCCGCATACCCTCCGCTAAATCATACTGTTTCATAATATTCACGTATAAAAAAAGTAAATTACAACAAAAAACACGGTTAATTCGTGATTGTCTACTTACATTTGCAGAAAAATAAATACCATGGACAAGATCGTAGAAATAGCCCGGTTCACCTATCCGGCGGATGCCCAACCGCTGATGGCCCTGTTGAGGTCGGAAGGGATAGAATGTTATCTCCGTAACGAGCTAAGCAGCCAGATCATGGCCGGTTACGTAGACGTAGGCGGTGCACGGGTGGAGATTCTGGAAAGCGATGTTCCCCGGGCCATGAAGATCATGGAGGAAGGCGGTTACGACCTGCCCCGGGAAGACGAGCAAGCGGAACCGGTAGAGAAAGTCGCCGGATTCGCACGTCATATCCCTTTTCTACGAAAATATCCCTTAGAGAAACAAATCATGATCCTATTCGTCATCGTAGCTGTCTTTTTGGCTTTGGTGATTTATTTCGGATCGCTTATTTCCTCAAACTAAACAAATGTAATCAATGGCACGCAGAAAGATAACAAATAGTCAAGCCGTATGTATCACCTTACTATGGGGTGTCTTATGCTACATGCTGCTTGTATACAGTGAAACGATCAATTTCGACGTCATATTTGCCCTTGTAGCCTCCGCTATCATTGTGTTCGTTCCGATCTATAAGAATTTCAAACATAGAAACGAATAACATTTCGTCGTTTTTTCAAACATAATATATCTAAATGATATTTTTTACGCATTTTATCTTTCAATTATTTGCTAGTGTCAAAAATTAGCTTACCTTTGCCACGTCGTTAAGCGAACGGCATACGGATAACAAAATGGTATAACATTCTAAATATAAAATTCAGTCATGAAGGCAAGTGAAGTTTTAGACAACTTGAAAAGAAGATTTCCGAACGAACCGGAATATCATCAAGCAGTATCAGAGGTTTTAGGGACTATCGAGGAAGCTTACAACGAGCATCCGGAATTTGAGAAAAGCAACTTGATCGAGCGCCTTTGTATCCCCGATCGCATTTTCTCTTTCCGTGTAACATGGATGGACGATAAGGGACAAATCCAGACGAACATGGGTTACCGTATCCAGCACAACAACGCTATCGGCCCGTACAAAGGCGGTATCCGTTTCCACGCCTCCGTAAACCAATCGATCCTTAAGTTCTTGGCTTTTGAGCAAACGTTTAAAAATTCACTGACTACATTGCCGATGGGTGGTGGTAAAGGAGGTTCCGACTTTAGCCCGAGAGGAAAGTCAAACGCTGAGATCATGCGTTTCTGCCAAGCTTTCATCCTTGAGTTATGGCACCATATCGGTCCGGACACGGATGTTCCCGCCGGCGATATCGGAGTAGGCGGACGTGAGGTCGCTTATATGTATGGAATGTACAAGAAATTGGCTCGTGAGAATACGGGTACATTCACGGGTAAGGGTATCGAGTTCGGAGGTTCCTTGATCCGTCCGGAAGCTACCGGTTACGGAAACGTATATTTCTTGTTGCAGATGCTGAAGACCCGCAACATTGATATCAAGGACAAGGTAGTTTGTGTATCCGGTTCCGGAAACGTGGCTCAATATACGGTAGAGAAATTAATCAGCCTTGGAGCGAAAGTTGTCACGATGTCTGATTCCGACGGTTATATCTATGATCCGGATGGTATCGACCGTGAGAAACTGGATTATATCATGGAGTTGAAGAACTTGTATCGTGGCCGTATCCGTGAATACGCAGAGCAATACGGATGCAAATATGTACAAGGCGCTCGTCCTTGGGGAGAGAAATGTGACATCGCTATGCCGAGCGCAACCCAGAATGAGTTGAACGGCGACGATGCCAAGGCTTTATTAGCTAACGGTTGCTTCGCAGTATCCGAGGGTGCTAACATGCCTTCTACGCCGGAAGCTATCGATGCCTTCCTTGAGGCCAAGATCCTTTACGCTCCGGGTAAGGCCGCTAACGCTGGCGGTGTATCCGTTTCCGGTCTTGAGATGACCCAGAACGCACAGAAGTTAAGCTGGAGCAGCGAGGAAGTAGACCAGAAACTTCAGAGCATCATGGAAAACATCCACGAGCAATGCGTAAAATACGGAAAGCAAGAGGATGGTTACGTAAACTACGTGAAAGGCGCAAACGTAGCCGGCTTCATGAAGGTTGCAAAAGCTATGATGGCTCAGGGTATCGTATAATCAGCAAGATATAAGAAAGCTATAGTCATTTTTAAGATAAAGGCTCCCGCCTTCCGAAAGGAAGGACGGGAGTTTTTTATATTGTACCGCAGTGGTGAAAAACAAGTAAAAGAGTGCAGGCAAACATGTAAAAGAGTGAGTGACAGGAAGTACTTCATTCCGGCAAATGATGTAGAAGAAAAAGGCAAAAGAAGTACATGACTTGGATGAAAGATGTACTTGAAATAAAAAATATCGGAGGTTTTAAAGATTGTTCATAGTTATTCTCTATCTTTAGATAGAAATTATCAGTTTGACACGCATGCTTTTACGCCTTATCTTTGCATCAGACAAAAGAAAATAATATTAATCATAGATACATAGAAAATATCGATAATATAAAGCAAATTGAAATGAAATAATTTTTTAAATAAATTATTTTATATTCTCTTATTATTGCAGAATTGATAACAATATGGTAAAGTAAAGACAAGCATAATTTTCTAATAATCCAGGCTCAGGCCATCTATTTTCTATTTCTATTCAGAAACTCTATGCTTACAATCCATTTTAAACAGGCAGGAGCTGCTGAACGGAAGGTGATTACGCCCTTAATCTATTCCAGTAAGCTGGTGCAGATACCTGTTCCCCGCTTCGTGGTATTCTATAATGGGACGCAGGAACAGCCGGAAAGAAGGGTGTTAAGACTGTCCGATGCGTTTGAAAAGAAGGTGTCCTCCCTCGAACTGGAAGTGACGGTGACGATGCTGAACATCAATCCCGGAAATAACCGGGAGCTGATGGAGAAATGCAGAACGCTCAGGGAATACTGTATGTTTGTGGAATGTATCCGAAAATATGCGGAACAGATGGATATAGGGGAAGCAGTAGAGCGTGCGGTGACGGAATGTATCCGAAATGACATACTGGCGGATTTTTTATCCGCGCAGAGAGCGGAGGTTATAGCGATGTCGATATTTGAATACAACGAAGAGGAAGAAATGAAAAAAATCCGTGCCGATGAATTCAGTGTAGGCAGGGAAACCGGGAAAGAGGAAGGTAAAGCAGAAGGTAAAGCAGAAGGCAAAATTTCAAATGCCATTAAAGTT
>OGZA01002576.1_pt1 | contig 11045 bp, 7 predicted proteins | sample 1576591 | NCBI WGS metagenome assembly OGZA01 (sample SAMEA3541565, study PRJEB24748) | human gut metagenome | biome: human gut; feature: human-associated habitat; material: faeces | place: China | collected 2012
ATACTTTCGCGGTCGGACTGGTTGGCTACGCCGTTTTCCATCATGGCCGTTATACGGTCGATATTGATTTGCAGTTCCTTCTGGAGCAGACGGGCCTTTTCCATACGCCGGAAACGTGGCGCGAGTGGATGGCGATCCCGTCCTATGCTCTCGCCGCCGCGTGCGCCGGGGAGATGTTCTACGATGGCTCCGGCGACATGACGGGCATCCGCGAAACGCTGCGCACCGGAATGCCGGAGGACGTGCGAGTCAAAAAGATCGCGGGACACGCCGTGCTCATGGCACAGTCCGGGCAGTACAACGTCTCCCGCTGCCGCCGCCACGGGGAAGAGGCCGCGGCGCGGCTCGCATGCTGCGAGTTTGTAAACCATACGCTCGCCATGCTTTTCCTGCTGAATGAGCGGCACATGCCGTTTTATAAATGGGCGTTTCGCGCCGCGAAAGAGCTGCCGAAGCTCTCGGAAATCATCCCGACGCTCGAAGCGCTGCTGCGCGAGCCGGACGAGGACACGATCGAGCGCGTGAGCGCCGCGGTGATCGAAGAGCTGCGCGCGCAGGGCCTGACGGTGTTGAACTTGGCAAGCCACGCCACGATGATGGCCGTGAAGCCGCGGCCGCCCGCGCTGGTGGTCGAGATGGTCTGGTCCTTACCGGCCACGATCAGGAAGCCGCAGAGGCCGCAGATCGCGCCGGAGATCAGCATCGTGCGCACCGTGACGCGGCGCACATTGATGCCGGCATAGCGGGCTGTGTTCTCGCTCTCGCCGACAACGCTGATCTCATAGCCCTGCTTGGAGTATTTGAGGTAGGCGTACATGACAAAGGTCAGCACCACAACAACAATAATGTTGATGGTGTAGCGCTGGCCCATCAGAATGGGGAACCAGCCCGCCTTGGTGGCCTTGTTCAGCGTGCCCAGACTGGAGGCCTGACCGCGCATGATGTTGGTCATGCAGGCAACGATGCTTGTGGCAACATAGTTCATCATCAGGGTGAAAAGCGTCTCGTTCGTGTTCCAGCGGGCCTTGAACCACGCAGGGACAACGCCCCACAGCGCACCCGCGGCAATGCTGCCGCCGGCCATAGCCGCAAACAGCAGCGGCAGCGGCAGGTTGTTGCCCTGATAGACCATGATGAGGGCGGCGGTCAGGCCGCCGATCAGGATCTGGCCCTCACCGCCGCAGTTCCAGAAACGCATCTTGAACGCGGGGGCCAGCGCAATGCCGACGCAGAGCAGCGTAGACAGATCGCGCAGCATCCAGCTGAAGCGGGTCATGTTGGCGAAGGTGCCGCCCCACATAACGCCGTAGACGGCGAGCGGGTTCAGCCCCGTGACAAAAAAGATAAAGACAGCATCCACGACCAGCGCCAGAATGATGGCGATGGCACGGACGGCGATCTTCTGGGGCATCGTGGTGCCCTCGCGCTTGGCAATGCGCAGCAGCGGCTCGCGGGCCGCAGCAGCAGTCTGACTCATGCCTGCTCCTCCTTTACCAGATTGGTCATACGCAGACCGACCTCTTCCTTCGTGGTCTTGCGGCCGTCGAGGATGCCGTTGACCTTACCGCCGCAAAGCACGACGATGCGGTCGCACAGCTCCAGCAGGACATCCAGATCCTCGCCGACATAAATAACTGCTACACCGCGCTTTTTCTGCTCATTCAGCAGGTGGTAGATCGTGTAGGAGGTGTTGATGTCCAGCCCGCGCACGGCGTAGGCGGTCATCAGCACAATGGGGTCGGCGGCCAGCTCGCGGCCGACCAGCACCTTCTGCACATTGCCGCCCGACAGGCGGGAGACCGGCGTGTTCAGGTCGGGCGTAACGACGCCCAGCTCCCGCTTGATCGTCTCGGCCAATGCAAGGGGGGCCTTGCGGTCCACGATGGGCGAATGGCCCTTGCCGTAGCTTTTCAGCATCATGTTGTCGGTCATGCCCATCGAGCCGACCAGACCCATGCCGAGGCGGTCCTCCGGCACGAAGGAGAGGTGGATACCCGCCTCGCGGATGGCCTTGGGGCTTTTGCCGACCAGCTGCACGGGGGTGTCGGCATCGGGGGCAAAATACTCGATGCTCGCGCCGCTCTCCGTCGGCTGCAGGCCGGCGATGGCCTCGAGCAGCTCCTTCTGGCCATTGCCGGAGATGCCCGCGATGCCGAGGATCTCGCCGCCGTACACCGTGAAGGACGCATCGTCAAGGACGGTGATGCCGTCCGCGCTGCGCACGGTCAGGTGCGACAATTCAAGCCGCTTGACCGGATCGACAGGCTCGGGGCGCTCGATGTTCAGCTCGACCTTCTCACCGACCATCATCTCGGTCAGCTTGGCCTCATCGGCATCCTTTGTGGCAATGTCGCCGACATACTCACCCTTGCGCAGGATGGCCACACGGTCGCTGATGGACAGCACCTCATGCAGCTTGTGGGTGATGATGATGACCGCCTTGCCGTCGGCCTTCATGTTGCGGATGACGCTGAAGAGCTTTTCGGTCTCCTGCGGGGTCAGAACCGCCGTCGGCTCGTCCAGAATCAGAATATCCGCGCCGCGGTAAAGCACCTTGACGATCTCAAGCGTCTGCTTCTGGCTGACGCTCATCTCATAGACCTTCTGGTTGAGATCGAGGTTGAACTCATACTTCTCACAGATGGCGCGGGCCTTGTCATGGACACGCTTGAGGTCGAATTTATCCTTGCCGCCCATCGACAGAGCGATATTCTCGGTAGCCGAGAATACATCGACCAGCTTGAAATGCTGGTGGATCATGCCGATGCCGAGGTCCAGCGCATCGCGCGGGGAGCGGATGGTCACCGCTTCATCACCGACATAGATCTCGCCCTCATCGGGGAAATAGATGCCGGCGATCATATTCATCAGGGTCGTTTTGCCGCTGCCGTTTTCGCCCAGCAGGGCCAGTATCTCGCCGCGGCGCACGCCCAGAGAGACATCCTTGTTGGCCACGACAGTGCCAAAGGTCTTGGTAACGTGCTCCAAGCGCACAGCATATTCGTTCTGCGCCATTATGCAGGCTCCTTTCGGATGGTATTTTTTTATAGGTAGGTAGGAACAATTTCAGGGCTAATGGCTTCCCCCTCGGGGGAAGCTGTCTGCGAAGCAGACTGATGAGGGGCGGCCTTGCCATTACAGCCCATTCACGGACTGCCTGCCGGAAGGTTTTCCCTCATCCGGCCTGCGGCCACCTTCCCCCAAGGGGGAAGGCTTTTCCGCATTTAACCACCAAAAGGGAAGGCCGCGGTTTCACCGCAGTCTTCCCTTATAGATTCAGACAGAATCAGGCGACGGGGTCAGCGTCCTCGATGATGCCATCGATGCGCAGAGAGAACGTCGGGGCAGCGCGCAGCTCACCCTCATGGAAGTAACCGTCAGAGACAGCCTCCTTGGTCTCGCCCTGATACACGGCAACGGGGCTGCCGGTGCTGAAATCATAGTAGGTCAAATCGACCGGGCAGGTGGTGACTTCCTTGCCGTCAACGGTGAACTTGCTGGTGTCGAACACATGCAGGCTGCCATCCTTCAGCGCAGCCTCGACCTCGGCAACCTTGGCGGCAGTGCCCTCGGCGGCCTCGGGTCCCAGCTCGGTGATGGCAACGGCGCCATCCTCATAGCCCTTGCACCAGTTCTGGGGGATGTTGCCGTTCTGGGCACCCTCGATCAGCTCCTTGTAGCAGACGCTCCACACATTGGTGGCGGAGGTCAGCGCGGCGGTGGGGGCGGTGGAGAGCATGTCGATGTTGTAACCGACAGAGTAGCAGATCTTGCCGGCATCCTTCAGCTTCTGGGTGGCGGCGGGGGCACCGGTGGAGTCGGCGTGCTGGCCGATGATGACCGCACCGTTGGCGATCAGGGCCTCGGCGGCAGCGCCCTCCTTGTCGATGTCGAACCAGGAGTTGGTGTACATGACCTCCATCTGGACATCGGGATAGATGCTCTGAACGCCAAGGAAGAAGGCGGTGTAGCCGGAGACGACCTCGGCGTAGTTGTAAGCGCCGACATAGCCGATCTTGACCTTGCCGTCAGCAGTGAAGCTGTCGGGCTGGGTTTCGGGGGTCAGGGTGCCGGACTCGACCAGCTCCTTGACCTTCATACCGGCAACCACACCGGAAACATAGCGGCTCTGGTACACAGAGGTAAATGCGTTGTAGAAGTTGTCGCAGTCGGAGATGGCAGCAAAGTCACCGGTCATGGCGACAAAGTTGACATCGGGGTACTTCTCAGCCTCCTCGACCATGTAGGTCTGGTGGCCGTAGGAGTTGGAGATGATCAGGTTGCAGCCCTGACCGACCAGGTCCTCCGCTGCATCGGCGGTCTCGCCGCCCTCGGGGATCTTGTACTTCCAGACGATCTGGTCATCGCTCATGCCCAGCTCGGCAGCGGCCTCCTTGATGCCGTTGATATGTGCGGCGCTGTAGCCCTCGGTCTCATCGCCCAGAACGATGACGCCGATCTTGACATCAGGCGCTGCGTTCGTGCTGCTGCCCTCGGCAGTGGCCGTGGTGCCGGCGGCACTGCTGGCGGCAGTGCCAGCGGTGGAACCGCAGGCGGCCAGGCTGAACACCATAGAGGCGGCCAGCAGAATGCCCATCAGTTTCTTCATGTGTGTTGTTCCTCCCTGTAATATCTGCATATAAAAGGCAAAATGCGCCGTTTCATGTCGGACCGTGCCGGGAATCGACGCACTGTGCTATCTTGCAAAACTCATTGTAGCCGCTTTACACAGCTTTTGCAATAATTTTTAAATTTTTGTGAAAAGTTTGGCGAAAGCGGTAAATGTTTTGCGCACGCGGACACTGCTGTGAGCAGGACGCACAAAGAAAAGCAGCAAAAGTCATACTGTTTGCACAAAATGTATGACTTTTGCTGCTTATTTCCGCTGTTGTCCCTGTTACCGCTTATGGATAAATTTTTTATCCAGCCCCTGCTTTACGGCGGCGTTCAGCACCATCCATGTCAGAAAGACCTCAATGGGCAGCATGATGGTGTTTTTCACCGCGCCGGAGGTCATGTAGTAGAGGTAGCCCTTGCCGTAGAGCATCGCCTTCCAGACGCTGCCCAGCAGCACATTGCTGCCGTAGTTGATGATGAGCCGTGTGATGATGATGCGCGGCAGCGTGGGCTTTTGCCGGTAGAGCATAACGCCGTAGATCAGCCCCGACAGCACAGCCGAGATCAGGTAGCCGGGGAAATACGGCTCACCGTAGCCCGCCAGCAGAAAGCCCACCGAGTCGATGATGGCGCCCGCCATCATACCAGTCACCGGGCCGTAGCACATGCACCCCAGCGAGACAGCCAGAAAGCTGAAATAGATCTTAAGGCTTGGCCCCATCAGGTAGATGGGCATGCTTTCCAGCACGATGGAGATCGCGCAGACAAGCCCTGCAAAGGCCAGCACCCGCGGGTTCTTCAGCTCATTGCGGGCGGTGCGCCAGTAGGCGCCGGAAAAGACGGACAGTTTTTCTTCGCACATAAAAAATCCTCCTTTGTGCGTTGCCGCACAAGGGAGGAGGCAATTTAATGGGATGTGTACAACGCCACATCCGCCGTTGCACACCGTCATGCAGCAGTGGGATGCGGAACCGGCACCGCGGGCCTTACGGCCGCTTCGTCCTGCCACAACTCCCCGTTGGTCAGGCACTTCGGGGCATGACGCCCCACGCGCAGGTTCCTACTCTGCGATATCGCTTTTATTATACACAGGTTTTAGGAAAATGCAAGAGAAAGTTTCGGGGTAAGCCCGCGCAATAAGGCGCCCCACGCAGTGGGGAGCTGGCCGAGTTTACGAGGCCTGAGGGGCTTTGGGCAGCTCTCCCCTTACTGCCCGCTTGCACCGTAGTTGGCCAGCACACGAGCGCTGGGGTCGCTGACATCGCAGTGCGGCCATGCGCGGTTGGGCATCCAGTAGTCAACGATCATGCCGGCCTGACCGGGGTAGTATTTCTCAAAGAGTTCACGGTAGAGCAGGCTTTCCTTGGTAAAGGGGCGGCAGTAGCTGTAGCGGCCGCAGCGCTCAGCAAACTCGCGGTCCGTGTAGACGGTCTCGGCGTATTCCTTCAGATCGTCCACCATCGAGTGGCCCACCGCATCGCTGAAGGCGGCCTTCTCACGCCAGAGGATGCTCTCGGGCAGCCAGTCCCCCTCAAACGCCTTGCGCAGCAGGTACTTGCCCTTGCCGTAGGTGTTCAGCTTCTTTTCGGGGTCGATAGCCATGACATACCTGACAAAATCCAGATCACCAAATGGCACGCGGGCCTCCAGACTGTTGACGCTGATCGAGCGGTCGGCGCGCAGGACATCGTACATATACAGCTCCCGGATGCGCTTCTGGCTCTCGGTCTGGAAGGCGGCAGCGCTCGGCGCATAGTCGGTGTACTTGTAGCCGAACAGCTCATCGGAGATTTCGCCGGTCAGCAGCACCCGGATGTCGGTATGCTCATGGATGTATTTGCAGACAAGGTACATACCCACCGAGGCGCGGATCGTTGTGATGTCCCATGTGCCCAACATCGCAATGACATCCTCGAGCGCGCGCAGCACGATCTCCCGGTTGATGATGACCTCGGTGTGGTCAGCGTGGAGATAGTCGGCCACCTGCTTGGCGTATTTCAGGTCGATGGCGTCCTCGCTCATGCCGATGGCAAAGGTGCGGATCGGCTTGCCGAGTTTTTTGGCGGCAATGGCGCAGACCAGACTGGAATCCAATCCGCCCGACAGCAGGAACCCAACGGGGGTGTCGGCGTCAAGGCGCTTATCGACACCGGCCACAAGCTTTTCCCGGATGTTCGCCAAAATTTCGGGCAGCTCATCCTGCGTATAGGCCGGGGTGTCGGCAATATCGCAGTACCGCACAAACTGGCCGTTGCAGTAGTAGCTGCCGATCGGGAACGGATAGATCTTTTTGCACAATCCCACAAGGTTTTTCGCCTCGGATGCAAAGGCAATATGCCCGCTCTCGCTGTAGCCGTAGAACAGCGGACGGATGCCGATGGGGTCACGCGCGGCGATAAGCAGCTTTTTGCGGCTGTCGTAGAGGATCATTGCAAACTCGGCGTCCAGATGCTTGAACATAGCAAGACCGTACTTATAGTAGAGCGGCAGGATGATCTCGCAGTCGGAGTCAGACGCAAAGGTGTACCCCTCGGCCTCCAGCTCGGCCTTGACAGGGCGGAAACCGTACAGCTCGCCGTTGCAGGCCACGCAGTCCGCGCCGCGGGTGAAGGGCTGCATCCCCTCCGGCGTCAGGCCCATGATGGCCAGACGGCCGAAGCCCAGCAGGCCGAACTCGGTCTCGATGACACGCTGGTCGTCAGGACCACGTCTGGCGGTGCGCAGCAGATACTCGGTAAAGGTTTTCTTGGGCAGATCATGCCCGGCATAGCCCATGATACAGCACATTTTCGGTGACACTCCTTTTTATACTTCCAACACCAGTTGCTGCAAACGGCAATAAAAAAAGACAGCCCATTCGCCCTGTATTAGGACGAATCGCTGTCTTGGATCCGCGGTGCCACCTAAATTACCGCAGCCGAAATACAGGCATACGGTCACTTTTTCCGTACGCGTTCACCTTTGAAACGCTGCCGCTGTAACGCACGGCCTGCGGCGCACCCTACTCCCCTGCCGGGTTTCAGGCGGCGGCTCCGGGGTGTTCCTTCGCGCCCCGTCCCCGTCCCGACTTACACCATGCGTCAGGCTCTCTGTGCGGATCTTGGGCGGTACTTTTCCCCATCAACGCTTTTGTTGAGTAAAGAATAACACGATCATGCAGTCCTGTCAAGAATAAATTTCAGATTTTTGGGCGTCTGCCCTGTTTTTTTCAGCAAGTCGGCGGCGCAGCGGGCGCGCTGTGCTTCGTCATCTTGCACAACTTTGCCCCGGTTCCGCAATTTTTGCAAGGTTACCGAACGATTCTTGCAAATAATCGTGATGCAAAATTCCATACTATGGAACGCAATTCCATCTGCCGAATTTTGCCGCGCACCGCAGTTCCACCCTGTGGAATCGCACCGTTCTGCCCGCCCGCGCCGCCATATAAGCAACCGCCGCAATGGTAAATGCCGCCGCCGCATGGTACACTGAGGATGACAAAATTCGTGTGCTTCGCGGCGCCTCTACCCGGCCGGGAGCATCCTACAAACCAGAGGCAAGCACTGCTTGCAGGAGGAAAACCATGGCAAAAAACGCAATCGTCGGTCAGTCCGGCGGCCCGACTTCCGTTATCAACGCAAGTCTGGCCGGTGTCTATGAAAGCTGCAAGCGCCGCGGCGCGGGCAAGGTCTACGGCATGCTGCACGGCGTGGCCGGCCTTTTGGAGCGCCGCACCTGCGTGCTGGACGACAAGCTCAAGACCGCGCTGGACATTGAGCTTTTAAAGCGCACCCCGTCCAGCTACCTCGGCTCCTGCCGCTACAAGCTGCCCGACTGGCGCACCGCCGAGGGCGAGGCCGTCTATGTTCAGCTGTTTGAGATCCTGAAGGAGCTGGACATCGGCTACTTCTTCTACATCGGCGGCAACGACTCGATGGACACCATCGGCAAGCTGGCCGACTACGGCGCACACATCGGCAGCGACATCCGCTTTATGGGCGTGCCCAAGACGATCGACAATGACCTGATGGTCACCGACCACACCCCCGGCTACGGCAGTGCCGCCAAGTACATCGGCGTTGTCATGAAGGAGATCATCCGCGATGCCACGGTCTACGGTACGAAGTATGTGACAATCGTTGAGATCATGGGCCGCAACGCCGGCTGGCTGACTGCCGCCGCCGCACTGGCCAAGGCCGAGGACTGCGAGGGCGTGGATATGATCTGCCTGCCGGAGGTTCCCTTCAATGTGGATCACTTTGTAGAGAAGGTCGAGCGGATGCAGAAGGAGAAGCCCTCCATCGTCATCGCCGTGTCCGAGGGCGTCAAGCTGGAGGACGGCCGCTATGTCTGCGAGCTGGCCGATGATGTACACGCAGTCGATGCCTTCGGCCACAAGGCCCTGACCGGCACGGCGCGCTTTTTGGCCAACACGGTCGCCCGCCGTCTGGACACCAAGACCCGCTGCATCGAGCTTTCGACCCTGCAGCGCTGCGCCGGCCACCTGACCAGCCGCACCGACATCACCGAGGCCTATCAGGTCGGCGGTGCCGCCGCCAAGGCCGCCTTTGAGGGCCACAGCGGCGAGATGGTCGCGCTCGACCGCATCTCCAACGCGCCGTACCAGTGCGGCACCAGCCTGCACCCGATCAGCGAGGTCGCAAACCTCGAGAAGAAGGTCCCGCTCGAGTGGGTCAACGCCGACCACACCGCCATGACCGAGGAGTTCCTCGCCTACGCTCTGCCGCTGGTTCAGGCTGAGCTGACCCCGATCTATGTAGAGGGTCTGCCGCATCACATCTACCTGCCGGAGGCGTAAAGCCAAACAAACTTAAAGAGCCGCTGTAGCGAAAACGCGTTACAGCGGCTCTTTTTGGCAGAGTGCCTCCCTTGTCAAAGGGAGGTGGCCGAGCGCAGCGAGGTCGGAGGGATTTCTGCCGCTTCTCCCCTGCGCTCGGTGCTATTCAGGGCAAAAGCGCTTCCTGCACTGCCTTGTCGATTGCCGTGCATACGCCCTCAAAATTTTGCAGCACATCATGATTTCCAAACCGCAGCACACGCAGATCAAATGTCTGCAAAAACTCAGTGCGCACCTTATCTTTGGCTGCACCGTCCGCCTCATAGTGCTGCGACCCGTCCAGTTCCACCACCAACTTGGCTGACGCGCAATAAAAATCCACCACATAATCCCCGATGACCTTCTGGCGCAGGAATCGGACAGGATAGCCCCGCAGAAAATCATACCAAAGACGGCGTTCTTCTTTCGTCATGTTCTTGCGAAGCTTTTTGGCAACAGGGGTAAGCTTTTTATTGTGTTTTCCATTCATGGGCTGCGCCCCCCTTTCGGTTCCTCTTGGCGCAAGCCGGAGGAATCCCTCCGCCTCGCTTCGCTCGGCACCTCCCTTTGACAAGGGAGGCTTTATTTAGACCTTCCCCGCCCGCCTCGCGGCCGTCTTTTTGTGCAGCTGTTCCGACAGTACCACCATCAGCACCAGCATGGCAAGTAGCGCCCACGGGTAGAGCTGCATCGTGATATTCTGCGCCAGAACGCCGAAAAATGGCGAGAGGAAGGTGGTGCCTGTGTAGGCGGCAGCCATCTGGATGCCGGTCATGGACATGCTCAGGCTGCGGCCGAAGTTGGACGGAGTCTCGTGGATGATGCAGGGGTAGATAGGCGCGCAGCCCAGCCCGATGACCACAAGACCCACCGGCAGCGCAGCGCTGCCCGGCAGAAGCAGCAGCGCAATACCCACGGCAATGAGTGCCTGCCCCAGGCGGATCATCTGGTGGTCGGTGAACCGTATCGTAAGGAACCCGCTCAAAAACCGGCCGCCCGTGATGCCCAGATAGAACAGGCTTGCCCAGCTGGCGGCGGTGGTGGCATCCAAACCGCGTACCAGCGTGCAGTAGCTGGCAGCCCACATCCCGGTGACCGTCTCAACGCCCGAGTAGAGCGCGAAGCAGCACATCACTTCCGGCACGCCGGGTACTTTCATCAGCTGCGGAAAGGTGCGATGCTCGGGGGTAAAGTCCTCCCCTGCCCCGGCATCGGCGGGGGTCTGCCACAGCGGCAGGCTGAATATCAGCACAGCCGTCAGGACGATTTGCAAAATCGAGATGATGCGGTAGCCGCTCTGCCAGGTGCTGCCCGCCAGCGCCCAGCCCATGATGACCGGGCCGCCCGCCGCGCCGATGCCCCACATGCAGTGGAGCCAGCTCATGTGGCGGCTCTCATAGTGCAGGGCCACATAGTTGTTCAGCGCGGCGTCCACGCTGCCGGCACCCAGCCCGTAGGGGATGCCCCACAGGCAGAGCTGCCAGAACTCTGTGCAGGTGGAAAAGCCGAGCAGTGCCACGGCGGTGGTGGCCACGCTCAGCGCTGTGATCCGCCCGGTGCCGAGGCGGGTGTTGAGCCGCTCGCTTGCAAGGCTGGACACGATGGTCCCGGC
>OGZA01002578.1_pt1 | contig 11037 bp, 15 predicted proteins | sample 1576591 | NCBI WGS metagenome assembly OGZA01 (sample SAMEA3541565, study PRJEB24748) | human gut metagenome | biome: human gut; feature: human-associated habitat; material: faeces | place: China | collected 2012
TGGCGTGATATTTGAAGAATGTGAGTATTTATCAAAAAACGGTCCTTTGACACGTCCCCCATTATAGCGGCGCAGCAAACGGGAAAATGGCGAAAAAGAGCCTCGCGCCGAAATTTGGCGCGAGGCTCCTCTGCCATTTGTTATTTTTCCTTCGCCGCTTCGATCATATGGTCGATCTCGTCGTCCCAATCGCCCGCATTACCGCAGACCGTGCTGGTGATCGGTCTGCCGTCTGCTGCATGGCAAAACAAAACCGCAGCGTCATCCGCCGAAAATGACGAGGTGGGAACCGGACTGACCATCTCCTCTATCTTATCGGCAAGCGACCAGTCGAGAACAAGGAGCAGCTTCCCCGCCTCGTAGGCCTCTGCGGCGGCACTGTCGTCCATATCCTCCGCCGAACGGATGATACAGATATCTGCATCCTCTTCATATCTGCCGTGGTATTCCACAGGTCGGATGCTCCCACCCTGAACACTCCCGTCCGCGTCCCAATAGATGATGACGGAAGATACATCGTCGATGGCCCACATATCGGCGCTTTGCAGCGCTCCGCCGTCAGCAGGCTCGCCCCACACCTCTGTCAAAGCTTCCCTTGTCACGCCCTTGAAGCGCTCCTCATAGTCGACCGGCGCATAGTCTTTGACCTTCTCCGGTGCGGGAACGCTCTCAGCCCCGCAGCCAAACAGTCCGAATACGCAAAGGGCCGCTAATACGCATACTGTCCATTTTCTCATCTTCTATCTCTCCTTTACTCTCAGCCGGTGAACGCTCCCGTGCAAGTGCGGGAAGCAATGTTCATCGCTGCCGCGCTGGATTTTATAAATACGGAATGATCATCGATGCAACGAGTGATAAGATCATCACCGCGACCAGCAAAATCGCAACAGCACGAGTCTTTTTATTCATGGGTTTCCTCCCTTTCCAGAATTTTCTTGATGCCCTTTTCCGCCTTGGCGCGCGGGAGCATCACCTCGCGGCCGCAGCGCGTGCATTTGAGCTTGATGTCCATGCCCACGCGCGTCACGAGCCAGAGCTTTTCGCCGCAGGGATGCGGCTTCTTCATTTCGACAACATCGTTCAATCTCAGGTCCATGCCCTCACCCCTTGATCGCTTCCCAGTACTGCGCAGCGGCGCGCTCGGTCTTGTTGTCGCCGTAGCGGTAATACTGCGCATTTTTGAGCTCGTCGGGCAGATACTGCTGCTTCACCCAATGGTTCGGGTAGGCGTGCGGGTACTTGTAGTTCTGCCCCTGCGCGCCGCCGGTCGAATCGGCGTGGACATTCTGGAGGCAGCGCGGGAAATTGCCGCACTTGCCCGCCTTCACGTCTGCCCACGCGGCGGAAATGCCCTCGATGACGCTGTTGGACTTGGGCGCGGTGGCAAGCAGGATCGCCGCCTGCGCCAGCGGCAGCTGCGCTTCGGGAAGGCCGAGCTGCATCGCGGTGTCGACGCAGGCCTTGACGATGGCGATGGCCTGCGGGTAGGCCATGCCCACATCCTCGCTCGCCGAGCAAAGCAACCGCCTGCACGGCGTGACCAGATCGCCCGCCTCCAAAAATCTTGCGAGGTAATGGAGCGCCGCGTCCGGGTCGCTGCCGCGCAGCGACTTCATCAGCGCGCTCGCGCAGTCGTACATCGCATCGCCGCCCTTGTCGTAGCGCATGGCGCTGCGCTGCGCGACCTCGGAAGCGTCTTCACTTTTCAGCCGCAATTCTCCATGAACGGCCTCCGCCGCCTCGTATAAAAGCTCGCACGCGCTCACGGCCTTGCGCACATCACCGCCGCACTGCTGCGCGATCACGCGCGGCACATCCTCCTCCCAGGAAAGCGGCAGCTCGCTGCGCGCCTTCAGGATTCCGAGCGCGCGCTCGACCGCCGGAACGGTCTCCGCCGCGCTGACGTTTTTGAATTCAAACACCGTCGAGCGCGAGAGCAGCGCGCCGTAGACGTAGAAATACGGATTCTCCGTCGTCGAGGCGATGAGCGTGATCGAGCCGTTTTCCATGAACTCCAGCAGGCTCTGCTGCTGCTTTTTGTTGAAGTACTGGATCTCATCGAGATAGAGCAGAATCCCGCCCGGCGCCATCATCGTGCCGACATCGGAAATGATGCTCTTCACATCCTGCAAGCTCGCCGTCGTCGCGTTCAAACGATAGAGGGTCTTGTTCGTGCGGTTGGCGATGATGTTGGCGATCGTCGTCTTTCCCGTGCCGCTCGGCCCGTAGAAGATCATATTCGCGCTCGAGCCGGACTCGATGAGCCGGCGCAGCAGCGCGCCTTTTCCGAGCAAATGCTTCTGACCCACGACCTCGTCGAGCGTCAGCGGGCGGATCTCATCCGCCAAAGGTCTTTTTTCACTCATATCAGTTGTTCCTGCTGCATTTTTCCGCATCGATGGCCAGCACGACCATCAGCGCGCCCAGCGCGTCCTGCGGGTCGGCGACATCGATGACGTAGGTGTCCGTCCAATGAAAAAGCTCCTTCGTGATGGTGGCGATGCAGCCGCGCGAAGGGCTGTCGATCGTGTAATCCCATTCCATGAAGCTTCCGTTCACCTCCCAATCGCTGCACTCGAGCGTGAAGCGCGGGGTAAAGAACGTGAATTCTTTGCAGATGCAGCCGTAATACTCCTCGCCGATGTAAAGCTCGAACTTGGGAAGAAAGGTCAGCACCCGCTGCTGCACGGTGCCGATGTGCTCGCCCGCGGCATTCAGGATATGCAGGCAATGTCCCCACGCGAGCTTTCCCTCGACCGTAAAGACGGTATTGCCGACTTCGTCGTAGATATCGTAGCTATCGAACCACGAAAAGAAGCGCTGCTTGAACAGTAATTTCATCACGCGCCCTCCCTTGCAAGAAAGTTCTTTGATTATAGCACGCTTTTCTTTCCTTGCACAGTCTTTTTGTGTCGATTTTTCCGCTTCCGTGTGCTATACTGTCAGCAATACGGATGAATGTCAGGAGGTCTCGCCATGAAATCCAAAGCCGCCGTCCACCGCATCGTGGAAGCGCTCAAAGCGCTCTACCCCGACGCGCGCTGCTCGCTCAACTACCAAAAGGACTATGAGTTGCTTTTTGCCGTACGCCTTTCCGCCCAATGCACCGACGCGCGCGTGAACATGGTCACGCCCGCGCTCTTTCAGAAATATCCGTCGCTCGAAGCCTTTGCAAACGCCAGCTATGAGGAGGTCGGCGAGGTGATCCGCTCCTGCGGATTTTACAACACCAAGTCGAAGGATCTCGTCGAGTGCGCGAAGATCCTGCTCGAACAGCACGGCGGCAAGGTCCCCGGCACGATGGAGGAGCTCACGGCGCTGCCCGGCATCGGGCGCAAGACGGCGAACCTGATCCTCGGCGACATTTACGGCCAGCCCGCCTACGTGTGCGACACGCACTGCATCCGCATCACGGGCCGCCTCGGCCTGACGGACGGCAGCAAGGACCCGCTGAGCGTGGAAAAGCAGCTTCGTCAGGTGCTCCCGCCGGAGGAATCGAGCGACTTCTGCCATCGCATGGTGCTCTTCGGGCGCGACATCTGCACCGCGCGCAAGGCAAACTGCGACGGTTGCCCGCTCAGGAAGGACTGCGACTACGGAAAGTCTCGAAAATAGTCAAAAAATAAGCAAGCCCCACATGGTGCGCGCCATGCGGGGCTTGTTTTTCTTTCAGTTGTTGAATTCGCTGGGCAGGATGTACTTTGTCGTGCTCGTTGCATAGCCGTTGCCGCGCTTGATGGTCATGTAGATCGTCTTCTTGCCGCCCTCAAGCTGCACATAGCAGACGCCGTCCTCATTGAACTTGTCCGTGACGTCGAGCGACTGGTCGAGATAATAGACCGTGACCGTGCCGTCATCCCGATAGGTTACCTCGGGGCAATTGATATCTGCGAGCAGTTCCTCCTCGGTCAGTGCCCGCTCCGTGCCATCCGGCTCGAAGGCGACGCCTCCGCCGCTCCGCTCGCGCTCGTTTCCTTCGCTGTCGGTATAGTTGACGGTATAGTGACCGTTTTTCACCGTCAGCGTTGCGTCCGTCATCTCACCGTTGAGCCAGAGCTGCACCGTGCGCTGAATGCCGCCGAGATCCGAGGCATAGGCGACGCTGCCGAGCGCCAGCACGAGCGCTGCCGCAAGGCCGATGGTCGCGGCGCGGCGCAGCGCGGGCCGTTTCGTTTTCCGTTCTGTCATCTTCATTACCTCCGTCATCGTATCCGGGGAGGCGTGCAGCGGCGCGAACGCGCGTTGAAATCTCTCTTTTTCTGTCATTGCTTTACTCCTCCTCCAAAATCGTTCTGAGCTTCGCCCTTGCGCGGTAAAGTCTTGTGCTGACGGTCTTCTCCGCGATGGAGAGCATCGAGGCGATTTCCGCCGTCGAGTATCCTTCGTAGTAAAAGAGCAGCAGTGGCACACGGTATTTCCTGTCAAGCGCCATCACGGCTTCGAACAGTCCTCCGTCCCGCGGCTGCTCGAAAGAAAGCGTTTCGGCGTAGTCGTCGATGTCCTCGTGCCTGCGCCACAGCGAGCGAAAGAACATTTTGCAGCGATTGACGGTGACGCGGATGAGCCAGTTCTTAAGATGGGCGTCGGATTCGAACACCTTGTCCGTTTTGTACAGCTCTACCAATACGTCCTGCGTCACATCGTTGGCGTCGTCCGGGTTTTTGAGCCAGCCGTAGGCCACGCGAAAGACCGTGTCCATGTACTTTTCTGCATTTTGGGCAAATGCTTCGTTTGAAAACATATATGTTTCTCTCCTCAAAGGCCTTACACCATACATGTGCGCGGGCAGGGCGTTTTCTTTCACGGGTTCGGAAAATTTTTCAAAAAATTTCGCCGCTGCGGCGGCACAACTGCCGCGTCCCTCTCATATACTGCCTTGAAAGACAGGAAACGGAGGCACAGCTATGGATCACAGCACGCAGCAGCTCATCGACAAGTTCAAGCGCAATCCTGCCATAGCGCAGTCGCTCCTGCAATCGGGCGACGGGCAAAGGCTCATGCAGATGCTCACCTCTCAGGATGGCGGCGCGGCGCTCAATCACGCGGCGCAGAATGCCGCGGCGGGCAACACGAAAGAGTTGGCCACAATGCTCTCGAACCTGATGAAAAGTCCCGAGGGCATGGCCATTATGAACCGCATCAACGACAGCGCAAAAAAATAAAAACCGCGGGAGGGCGTCACGATGAGCGAGTGGGAGGAAAAACTGAATACCCTGCTCTCCGATCCGGACGCCATGGCGCAGGTCATGCAGATGGCACAGAGCCTGTCGCAGCAGATGGGACAGCCGGGCGGCGCGGCGCCGCCTCCACCAAACGGTGCAGCAGCTCCGCCGCCTTCGCCCCCGCCGCTGGAAGGACAGGCGAACGCTTCTTCCCCGCTGCCCGGCGGCATCGATCCCTCGCTCGTTCAAAAGCTCCTGCCGCTGCTCTCGCAGCTGAACCGACCCGAGAGCGGCGAGACCGCCGCCTTCCTGCGCGCGCTGCGGCCGTTTTTGAAGCCGGAACGGCAGGACAAGGTTGAGCGCGCGGCACAGCTCGCGCGCTTCATTCATCTGGGAAAGACGCTGCTGCTCAGCGAAGGGGGGACGCACGATGTATAACCGCTATCTTCGCAACGATGACGGTGTTTACACCCGCATGCCCATGCAGGATCTTCCACGCGGAGAAGCGCCGCCTCCCCCGCCCCCGGCAGGCGGAAACGCACCGCCGTCCAAAGCAGCGCAGGATAGCTCGCCCCCTCCGCCGATAAGCCGGGAAACCTCGCAGTTTTTCTCACACCTTCTCGATAAGCTCCCGCTCAAGGGTGTTGACAAAGCGGATCTTTTGCTGCTGCTCATTCTTTTTTTCCTTTTCGAGGAAAAGGCGGACGACGAGCTGCTCATCGCACTGGGACTGCTGCTCATCTTGTAACATACCGAAAAACAGGCCGTTCGATTGGATTCGAACAGCCTGTATTATTCTTTATGCTCGTTTTTACGGTTCGTCTGTCTCTCCGTGGAGTACCGTGCCGTCCGGCAGCGTAAATACGTCCGCATCGGGCACGGTCGTATCGATCGTCATGCCCGCCATGCGGTAAACAACGTCCTCGCCTTGCAGCTTCTCCGCTGCGCAGAGCAGTCCGTCGTTTACACTGACCCAGTAGCGTTCAACATAGCCCCCATCATCAACGGCAGTCTCTACAAAGATGCAGTCCACGGTGTCAAGCAGGCGGTAATCCGCCGCCGCGATCCGCTGCTTTTCGAGATGCAGAATATTCTCATACGTCGGGATCCCCTGCTCTTCATCGGCGGTGAAGGCCGACGCACTCTCATACCAAAGCTTGCTGCCGCCGTACCAGACCCAGATCTTTTCTCCGTTTGAGATCGTGTGGCTCTGCGAGCCGCCTGCCTTCTCCGCATCGACACGCATCCACGCCCCATCAACACTGACGCTGACATGATCCACACCGCTGCCGCCGGAGTAGTAGCGTTCAATGGTAATATCGCGCGAATAGCGCGCAGGGCGTTCGAGCGTTGCAATGGCCGACTGCACCGTGTCGGGCCGCACGGCAATACGCCCGACGGCGCTGTCGTCAAGCATGACATCGCTCGTATCGCCGTCGTTCGATCCCTGCGGCAACACAACGCGTGCCGGGCGGTGCAGCGCACCGCGCATCACAAACAGGAGCACCAGCAAAACGAGCGCGGCGAAGGCAGCGCTGATGGGCGTCACTCTCCGTTTTCTCATCTTGCTTCACTCCTTTCTTTTTCCGTCAGGCGTTGAAGTCGGCAGGGCGCTCCGTCTTTCGGCCAAAGTGCCAGAGGATCGCGTCAGCAATGCGCGCGCAGGCGTGGCCGTCGCCATAGGGGTTGACGGCGTGTGCCATCGCGTCGTAGGCCTCCTTGCTGCGCAGCAGCTCGTTGCCCATGCGCAGCACATCGTCGTACTCGACGCCGCAGAGCTTTACCGTTCCGGCAGCGACCGCCTCGGGGCGCTCGGTCTCTCTTCTCATCACGAGCACGGGCTTGCCGAGCGCAGGCGCTTCCTCCTGGAGTCCGCCGCTGTCGGTCATCACCATGTAGCAGCGCGCCATGAGGTTGTGCATCTCGTCTGCGCTCAGCGGGTCGATGAGGTGCACGCGCGGCGTACCGGCGAGGAACTTCTGCGCGTTCTCGCGCACGACAGGGCTGAGATGTACGGGATAGACCAGCTCGCAGTCCTCGTTCTGGAGGGCAATATCGCGCAGCGCGGTCATGATATTCTCCATGGGCTGACCGTAATTCTCGCGGCGGTGGCAGGTGACGAGCACGACTTTTCTCGAATAGTCCAGCTCGTTGAGCACTTCCGTTGTAAAGCGATAATCCTTGCGCACCGTCGTTTTCAGTGCGTCAATGACCGTATTGCCCGTGATAAAGAGGCCCTCGGTCACGCCCTCTTTGAGTAAGTTCTCGCGGTTATTTTTCGTCGGGCAGAAATAGAGATCAGCGATAGCCGTGACGAGCTTACGGTTCATCTCCTCGGGGAACGGGGAGTATTTATCGTAGGTGCGAAGGCCCGCCTCCACATGTCCGACGGGCACCTTGTGGTAAAAGGCCGAGAGCGCGCCGGCAAAGGTCGTCGACGTGTCGCCGTGAACCAGGATCATATCGGGCTTTAATTGCTCGATGGCGTCGTCCATGCCGAGCAGGCACTTGCTCGTGATGGTCGAGAGCGTCTGCCGCGGCGTCATGATGTCGAGGTCGCAGTCAGCCTTGAGGTCAAAGACCTCCATGACGCTATCGAGCATTTCGCGGTGCTGCGCCGTCACGCAGCAAAGGCTCTCGATCTCGTCGCGCGAGGCAAGCTCCTTGACGAGCGGCGCCATCTTGATGGCCTCAGGCCGCGTGCCGAACACGCTCATTATGCGCAGTTTTTCCATTTAGGCTCCCTCTTTTTTCTCTTCGTTGGATTCTTCTTCAGGTTCCGCAGGCACGGTTTCCGTCGGTGTGGCGGTCTCTGTGCTCTTCTCCTCTGCCGCGGCCTTTTCCGCCTGCAACGCCTTGTCGATATCGCGGCGGAAGATGACGCGCGAGGCGAGGAATGCCGCCACCGCCAGCGCCATCAAAAAGAGCATCGCCTTGATCGCGCCGCTCGACGTCAGCACCACGGCGGAAAGGCCGAGGATACTGCTGATGACGTACAGCGCCGCGACGGCCTGCTTCTGGTTGAGGCCCATGTCGATGAGCCGATGATGGATGTGGCCGCGGTCAGGCGCCATCGGGTTCTGCCCGTGGGCAAGGCGGCGGATGATGGCAAAGAGCGTGTCGAACATCGGCAGGCCCAGGATCAGGAACGGCACCGCGAACGACACGATGGCGTAATACTTGAAAAGGCCCTGGATCGAGATCGTCGCAAGGATGTAGCCAAGGAACGTCGAGCCCGTGTCGCCCATAAACATCTTGGCCGGATTCTTGTTGTACGGCATGAAACCGAGGCACGCACCCACAAGCGCGGCCATCACGAGCGCCACATCGCTTTCAGAGACGAGCAGCGCGATGACGAGCATCGAGATCGCGCTGATGGTCGAAACGCCGCAGGCAAGGCCGTCGAGGCCGTCGATGAGGTTGACGGCGTTCGTGATACCGACGATCCACAAGACTGTGATGGGGATGGACAGCCAGCCGAGGTCCCAATACGGGCTTTCAGCAAAGACGTTCGGGTTGGAGAGCATCTGGATCACGACGCCGTGGAACACGGCGACGAGCGCCGCGAAGATCTGCACACAGAACTTAAAATACGCGCGCAGCGGGGACATATCGTCCACTACGCCCAAAACAACGATGATGGACGCGCCCAGCAAAATGCCCTGCAACTGGTGGTCGACCTTGACGAACAGCAGCATGCTCACGATAAAGCCGAGGAAAATCGCGAGGCCGCCGAGGCGCGGTACGGGCTTTTTGTGCATGCGGCGGTTGTCCTTCGGCACGTCGATCGCGCCGATCTTATAGGCAAACGACTTGACGAGCGGGCACATCAGAAAGCTGACGGCAAACGCGCACAGCAGCGCGCCGCCGACGCTCAGCAATAACTCTTTCGGAATTCCGTTCATGTTCTCCACCCTTTAATCAGCGCGCGACAAAGCCGACCTTCTTGTAGACCTTGCGCAGCGTCTTTTCCGCCACGTAGGACGCCTTCTGCGCACCCTCGCGGTAAACGGATTCGAGATAAGCCTTGTCGGCAAGGATGCGCGTGGCTTCCTCGCGGATGGGGCGCAGGGTTTCAACGACGGCCTCGCCCACGGCGGGCTTGAACGCGCCGTAGCCCTTGCCGGCGAACTCCTGCTCGATCTCATCGAAGCTCTTGCCCGTCACGGCGGAGTAAATGGTCATCAGGTTCGCAACGCCGGGCTTACATCCTGTATCAGACTGCCAAGCATTGCCTCATGTCCCGCAATCGCATCTGCATAATTTTTTCTAAGTGCAGCATAAAGCTCATTCGACGAAGAAAAACAGTTCACCTGTTCTGCATGCGGAAGATCTGATTTTATATTATGAAGAAAGAGATCTTCTGCTTTTGTAGTCGCCTGAACTGCAATCCTCTTCCCTTTCAGATCCTGAAGTGTCCGGATTTCACTCTCGGCTCTTACAACCACCATCTGACGACTGTACATATACGGTCCTGCCCACTGATATTTGTTTTCTCTTTCATTCATGGAATAGCAGCTCCACAGACAGTCTATTGTTCCATCTGACAAAAGTTTCTCTTTATCTTCCCAGACAACCTTCTCAAATTCAGGCTGATAACCCAGCCTCTGAAAGGCTTCCTCTGCAAGTTCCACATCAATACCTTTATATTCACCATTACTCACCTGATAACTGTAAGGTTCAAAATAATCCATTCCAATGACAATCTCCGGCAGTTCGTTGTCTGCCGCTTTCTCTTTCTTTACTCCACACCCTCCCAGCATAAGACTGCCAGCCAGAAGAACTGCCATAATACAAATTCTTTTCCTATAGGTATGGGAATTATTCTTTCGATTTTTTCTCATATCCAGTTCCTTTTCATTCTTATCTTTATGTCCATAAATAATTCAAGAATGCCTCGGCATTCTTGCTGCGAGGTGCGCGTCATGCAATTGCATGACATACTTCTACTGCGCACCTCTGCAATCCAGCTGATATGTATATTTTAAATCTCCTCGTCCCAAATGTCGAATTGATAGTTCTCATAGTTTTATTGAATTTTTCTATATTTTATTAATATTTCCAATAGATTTCCTTTCCTTTATCAAGATTATTAATATTCTTATTTAAATATCTTAATATCTCTTTATTATTATCTACAAAATAACATCTACTGGCACCCATAGATAAAGCTTCTATACCAAGACTACCAGTACCACAAAATAAATCCAATATGATAGAATCATCAATATAATTTTGAATACTAGCAAACATAGATTCCTTTACTCTACTCATCGTAGGTCTAGTAGTTTCTACATTATATCCAAGTAATTCTCTTCCTTTTAAATAACCACTTATTACTCTCATATATGACAACCTCTTACATTTGTATATTCTTTAAATCTTTTATTAATACCCATAATATAATAAAATAGTTCATTATAATACTTCATATATTCTCTATATTCATCATATTTATATATCTTTTCTTTTAAAGATAACTTCTCATAATTATCAGTACTATTATTATATCTTTTTATTAAATCTAATAATTCTTTATTACCAATAACTATTCTTTTATAATAATCTAATTTACTAATTAATTCACTACTCTCAAAAGAATCTATTAACTTCTTAGTTTTATCTATAACATTATCCATTATCTATATTTAAAGTCCTTTTCTAATTCTCTTTGAATATCTCTTTCTTTAATAGATTCTTTTTTATCATAATTCTTTTTTCCCTTACATACTCCTATTTCTACCTTACATCTACCTTTTACAAAGTAAAATCTAAGAGGTATTAAAGTATAACCCTCTATTTCTAGTTTATTTTTTAACTTTAATATTTCTCTTTTATGAAGTAATAACTTTCTAGTTCTATCTTCTTCATGATT
>OGZA01002580.1_pt1 | contig 11028 bp, 10 predicted proteins | sample 1576591 | NCBI WGS metagenome assembly OGZA01 (sample SAMEA3541565, study PRJEB24748) | human gut metagenome | biome: human gut; feature: human-associated habitat; material: faeces | place: China | collected 2012
AAACCCGTTCTTTTAGATTTTTGGGCATCTTGGTGTGGTCCATGTCGGATGGAAAATCCGAATATGGTTAAATTGTATGCCTCATTTAAAGATAAAGGCTTGGCTGTGATAAGTGTCTCTTTGGACGAGAAAAAGGATAAGTGGTTGGAAGCGATCAAGAAAGACGGGTTGACATGGTTACATCTTTCTGATCTGAAAGGTTGGAAGGGGGAAGTCGTTAAATTGTATAATATTGACGGGGTTCCGACCATATTCGTGTTGGACGAGAATAACCGAATTGTAGCGAAGAATTTGAGAGGTGAGAAATTGAGGGCTTTTGTAGAGGAACGATTAAAGTGATAAGGGAATCATGATTTGTGTGAAGAGAGGGAGTTTTTGTCTCCCTCTTTTTTTTATCTTTGCGGAGTTGTGTAATGTGTTAAAAGTAAATAGAGTATGTGAAGATTGTTTTTGTGCGTGATATTGATAGGGTGGTGTTCCTTATTGAGGGCCCAGTACGAGGGCATGGAATATTATCAGGAAGAAGACCCGGCGGTAAAAGCAAAATTGGAACAATGGCAGGATTTGAAATTCGGTTTTTTCGTGCATTGGGGACCGTATAGTCAAAAAGGGTATTGCGAGTCGTGGACAATTTGCACGGAAGATGTAGATTGGATTCAGCGGGACACGATAATTTCTTATGATGAATATTACCGGAATTACGTGAATCTGAAGAAGACGTTTAATCCGGTGAAGTTTAACCCGGAATATTGGGCTGATCTGGCAAAAGAGGCCGGGATGAAATATTTTGTATTCACGACGAAGCATCATGATGGTTTTTGTATGTGGGATACGAAAGAAACGGATTATAAGATTACTTCCTCGGAATGTCCGTATCATACGGCACCTAATCCGGATATACTGAAAGAATTGTTTGGTGCGTTCCAAAAGCGGGATTTTATGATCGGGGCATATTTTTCGAAACCGGATTGGAATAGTCCTTATTATTGGTCGGATCGTTGGCAACACGGTGATCGTAACGTGAATTACAAAATCAAGAATCACCCGTGGATGTGGGAGAAGTTTTGTGATTTCACGTATAACCAGATAAAAGAGTTGATGACCGGGTACGGGAAGGTGGATATTATTTGGTTAGACGGGGGATGGGTTGCACCGGAAAATCGGGATCAGGATATCAAAATGGATCGAATTGTAGAGATGGCACGAGGGTATCAACCTGGATTGATTGTTGTTGACCGTTGGATTGGCGGGAAATACGAGAATTACCGTACTCCGGAACAAAAGATTCCCGAAAAACCGTGGGATTACCCGTGGGAAACTTGTATGACGATGGCAAATCAGTGGTCTTATTTACCGGGAGATAAATATAAATCAACCCGGGAACTGGTACATTATCTCGTGGATATTGTTAGTAAAGGAGGAAATTTCTTGCTAAACGTGGGCGTGGATGGTAACGGGGAGATTCCGCCGGAAGGAATCAAGATTATGAAGGAGATGGGTGTTTGGATGAAGGTTAACGGGGAGGCGATCTATGAAACTCGCCCGATTGCTCCTTATAAAGAAGCCAAGATTTGTTACACGAAGCATAAGAATAACGGAAAAGTATATGCCATTTATTTGAATGACGAGAATGAAGTGAATCCTCCTGCGCAAATTATGCTGTATAGTATCAATCCGGCTAAAGGAGCTAAAATCTCGTTGTTGGGATATAAAGGGAATTTGTCTTATAAGCGAGTGGGAAATGGTGTGTTGGTGACGCTACCGCCGTCTTTCGTGAAGAATCCGGCTTGTGAACATGCTTGGACATTGTGTGTTTCTGGGATGAATGAAAAAGAGTAGCTCAAGCTACTCTTTTTCATTAAAACCCATTCAACTGCATGGTTGCGGTGGGAATTAATAGTACGAAACCGATAATGACAAGTAGCAGGATAAATTTCCAGAAAAATTTCACCCAAATATCGTAAGGGATACGGGCAATTCCCAAAGCTCCGATCAATACGCCGGAAGTCGGGGTGATCATATTCGTGAACCCATCTCCGAATTGGAAAGCCATCACGGTAGCTTGTCTGGATAACCCGATCACGTCGGAAAAAGGAGCCATGATGGGCATGGTAAGGGCTGCTTTGGCAGAACCTGATGGGATGATGATGTTGATCATGGTTTGGATCAAATACATGATACCTAGTGAAAGTACACGCCCAGCCTCACTCATCAAGCTTGCCAGTGAGTGAAGGATCGGGTCGATGATATGACCTTCTTGTAAAACAATGATGATACCTCCGGCCAAACCAACCACTAGTGCGGCAGAAAGAATATCTTTCACTCCAGCAATAAAAAGCTTGACAATATTATCTGCATTTTCTTTTGCTGCAAAACCGGAAAGGATTCCCATGGCAAGAAATAATCCGGATATTTCAGGCAGATACCATCCGTAACCCATTACTCCTACAATTAGGAAAAGAATCGTGAAGCCTAGAATTGTTAAGATAAAGAAGTGAAAAGATTTGCGTAAAGAAAAATATCCGATTAGGGCAAATAGTATGGTTAATGCCGGGACAACAAATGTGGTTAGGCTGGAGTGTTCCCCAATGGATAACGTTGTACGGGGAAAATAACAGGAGAAAAGTACAAGTCCGGTAAGAATAAAAAGATAGACCACCCAGGATGAGGTGTAACTTTTGTATTCAATTTCTTGCGTATTGTCTACTTTTTCTTGTCTCCAATGGCTATCTAGGTTATACACGAGTGAGGCTTTAGGATTCTTTTTGACTTTCGCCGCATAGCGTAACACCCAGGTAATCATGATTACGTTAAGGATAGCCCAACAGAAAACCCGGTACTCGAAACCGGAAAATAACGGCAGGTCTGATAATCCTTGTGCGATCCCGATCGTGAAGGGATTAAGGATAGCACCTGCGAATCCAACATGGGCGGCGACATAGACCATACATACTCCGGTGAGAGAATCATACCCCATGGATATGGCCAAAGGAACGATGATAATGACAAAAGCCAGCGTTTCCTCGCTCATGCCGAAAATAGCCCCGAAACAACTGAACAAGAGCATAACCATCGTGATGATGATATTATTGACACCTAGTTTACGGATAATTCCGATATGTTCCAGTTTTTGGGTGGAACGTAAGAAGGAAAAAATACCCACGTCAATAGCTTTGCTGTTATTCATAATCCAGAAAGCACCCCCGATGATTAGGATAAAAGCGATAATTCCGGCTTGTTTTTCGAACCCGTTGAAAAGAGCTGAAAACACTTGCCATGTTTGCGGGCTTTTTGCAACCTCATGGAATGAATCGTTCACGATCACGGTTCGTTCTACGCCATTAACATCAACAGATTCTCGGGCATATTCTCCACCCGGAATAATCCAGGTTAGGATAGCACAAATAATAATGATCGAGAATACAATGGTGTAAGTATGCGGGACTTTTTTTAGCATAATAGACTGTGTTTTTAGATTAAAGGTTCAAATTTACAAATATTTGCGAGAGAGCAATAATATGTGGCGTGGAATTCTTAAATTTGCATGAAAGAAGTAAATCATAACCGTATTGACTCACGTTTGTAAACTCGAATGACCGGAACCAAAAGTACATGACAACAGAGGTAGAGAAATTATACATAGAAGAGAATGATAACAGGTGAAAAACAAGATAAAGTATTTACCCGGGATTTCTTTCGAAAGGTAGGGAAAGCGATACATGACTATCATTTAATAGAGGATGGGGATCGGATTTTGGTGGGCGTATCGGGTGGTAAGGATTCGTTAGCGCTATTAGAGGTATTGGCCATGCGAGCCAAGGATCCGAAGCAAAATTACACGGTTATTGCCGCTCATATTGCGGTAGAGGATGTTGCTTATGAAGTGGATGGCGAGTATTTGAGGGCATTTTGTGAGCGTTTGGGGGTAGAGTATGTTTATCGTACTATTCGGGTAGATACTACCGTGAATCCCAAGAAACCAGCTTGCTTCGTGTGTTCATGGCACCGGCGTAAAATGCTTTTTGATATTGCCAAAGAATATGATTGTAAAAAATTAGCATTGGGGCATCACCGGGATGATGCCGTGGAGAGCCTTTTGATGAGCATGATGTTCAATGGGATGATTTGCAGTATGCCTGCCCGGTTGGAAATGTTCAAGAATACTTTTACGCTTATTCGTCCGTTAATCTATCTTTCGAATGACGAGACTTCACGTTATGCAGAAATGAGACAATTTAAAAAGCAGAAAAAACATTGTCCCCACGAGAAAGCGACTAACCGGGATGCCGTGAGTAAATTGCTTGATCAAATGGAAGCAATTTCTCCTCATGCTCGGAGTAATTTGTTTGCAGCAATGCAAAATATTCGGGAAGATTACTTGCCTTGATCGTATTTTTTAGTGATTTTGTGCTGTGATATCGAAAAGTGAAATAAAATATTTTTTAATCAATCTTCTCTTATCTGCTCGTAGAGAGGGGAAGATAGTTTTTTCAGTATCAGATAAATGGCAGTAAGTTTTTAAATTAGAAATATTTGTAGGGAAAAATTGTTTTATTCAAAAAAAGGTCCTAATTTTGTCTTCAGGAGGTGAGGATTCCAGATATGATGGAATTCTTAACTAGATAAAGGCACTTATTGGAGGATAAGTGTCATTTATTTTTTTATGTATAAATCAATATCTTAATATAATAATTATGACAAAGAAGGTATCTTATGTAACTAAAGAAGGGCTGAAAAAATTGCAGGATGAACTGGACAATCTGCAGAATGTAGAGCGCCCTAAGATTTCTAAGGCAATTGGAGAAGCCATTGAGAAAGGAGATATCTCCGAGAATGCAGAGTATGATGCAGCGAAAGATGCCCAGGGGCTACTGGAGGCTAAAATCGCTCAGCTACAAGATGTAATTTCGAACTGTCGGATCATTGACGAGTCACAAATCGATACGTCAAAAGTTCAGATATTAAATAAAGTGACAATCAAAAATATAAAAACAAAAGCTACGATGACTTATACTTTGGTGTCAGAAAGTGAAGCTGACTTCAAGGCTGGTAAGTTGTCGATCACGACTCCAATTGCGAAAGCGTTGATTGGTAAAAAGTTAGGCGATAAGGTAGAAGTTCAGGTTCCGGCAGGGACGATGGAGTTTGAGATTATGGACATTTCCATTTAATTTAGAATTTAAAATGACTAACGGTAAGATCGTTAATCTGAAATCATAAATCATTAAATCTAAAATAGATCATGGCTTCAATTTTCACGATGATAATTAACGGGGAGATCCCCTCTTATAAGGTGGCCGAGGATGAACATTATTATGCATTCTTGGATATAAATCCCATGCAAAAGGGACACACGTTAGTGGTCCCGAAGAGAGAAGAAGACTATTTATTTGACCTGTCGGATGAAGAATTAGCCGGGATGATGGTATTTGCCAAAAAGGTGGCCAAAGCAATTAAGAAGAGTATTTCCTGCCAACGAGTGGGAGTGGCTGTAGTAGGATTGGATGTCCCGCACGCTCATATTCACTTGGTTCCTTTGGTTGAAGGTAATGAGTTGAATTTCTCTAACCCGAAGAAACAATTCCCGAAAGAGGAAATGGAAGCTTGTGCTAAGCTGATTAATAGCAATTTGTAAAAATATTAGACAATTTATCATGAGGGACGCGACCACGTCCCTTTTTTTATCAGAAGATGGAAAGGAAAAAACTATATAACGCTTACGAACAACACGAGGGGTATAATTGTTTTGGTTGTGCATCCGGGAATGAGCATGGCTTGCGCTGTGAATTCTATGAAGAGGGGGAATACATAACTTGCCATTGGATGCCCCGTCCCGAATTTCAAGGTTTTTTTCACGTGTTGCATGGTGGAATACAGGCAACATTGATTGATGAAATTGCGTGTTGGAACGTTTTTGTGAAAGTGAAAAGTGCGGGAGTCACGGTTGAACTGATTACAAAATATCGTGCTACGGTCTATTCAGATCGGGGAGAACTATTTCTGCGTTCCCGCATCGTGGAACAAACTTCCCGTTTAGCGAAAATGCACGTGGAACTATTTAATGCTGACGGGACATTGGGAAGTGAGGCTGATGTGGTTTATCGAATATTTCCGGAAAACGTGGCTCGTCAACGATTGGGATGGACGGGAATCGAGGCATTTCATCCCGAAGAAAACAAGTAATTGAGCCCGTATCCCGTGTGACGGGAGATGACCCGGAATGCCATGTCGGTTTGACAATGTTTAACAAGAGTTTATTTTGAATTAATGTAAAATAATGTTATTTTGATTTTATCATGTTGTTATCATAAAGTAAGCCGCTCCCATTCCGCTCCCATTCCTGTCTCATTCCGCTCCTATTATGATGATAAAAAAATTGTAATTGTATAGAGGATGTTAATATTTGTATAAGTGAATAATAACATGATGATTATTACATTAACTATGAAATTGGTTTGATTACTTGTTTTACATGAATCGAGCCCCTTCGGATTCTATTTTTTCAATTCGAACAGGAAATGATTATCTTTGTCGGGAAAGGTTTGCACGTGATGTGGTGACCGTCTAAATGTTGAAATAATGAATGATATGAGATACAAGAATGTGGTTTGGGATTGGAATGGGACGTTGTTGGATGACGTGAAGATTAGCGTGGATACGATTAACGTGATGTTGGAGCGGAAACATTTGGGGAAGTTGACGGTAGAGGAATACCGGTCTATTTTCGGATTTCCCGTGAAGCCTTATTATGAATCGATTGGGTTTGATTTTAGTCAGGATGATTGGGAGGAGGTATCGAGAGATTTCGTGAATATTTATAATGATTTGGCGGAAAAAGTGGAATTGACACCCGGGATTATTCCCGTGCTGGAAGGGATAAAGAGGAAGGGCATACGCCAATATGTATTATCCGCATTGAAAGAAGATTTATTGATAGGAATGCTAGAGCGATTTGGCATTCGTGAATATTTTGAGGGTGTTTGCGGGTCAAATAATATTTATGCGGATGGTAAGGTGGCACGAGGCATGGAGATGTTACAGATGTTTCCGATTGTTCCGGGTGAGACGGTTATGGTCGGAGATACGCTGCATGATGCGGAAGTGGCAGAAACCTTGGGCTTTGATTTTAGGTTGTATGCCGGAGGGCATAATAGTACGGAACGGTTGGCGGAGAAAGGGATCGTGTTGCAACGGATGGAGCAACTTTTATCGGAAGACTAATAGTCGATTATATCCCGAACAGGATAAATTTTAAATTATTTCTAAGGATGGATAATGCTCGTTGGAAGTGGGTTTTCACAGTCGTTTCTGCGATATCCATCTCTTCAGCGATTTCACGAACTTTTTTCTTCTCTACAACGTGTAGCAAGAGAACTTCCCGTTGTTTCTCCGGTAAGGAGTTCAATATATACTCTAGTCGTTCGTGGATGTCCTCATCGATTTCTGGATCTTCAATAGTAGAGAATAGCATGGCTTCGATGATTTTATCTTGATGTTTGTATTGGATATTTAGAGAACGGAGGTAGTTCAAACAATTATTTTTGACAATACCTAATAAGTAATAAAACACGGGTTGTGTTTCATTGTAACGTTCGGGGTGAGACCACAAAGAAAGAAAAGCATCTTGCACGAGGTCTTCGGCATCATCCCAATCATAGAGGTAACGCATGGCGTATTGCTGCAATTTGTTGAAAGACGTTCGGTACAACTCGTGAAAAGCCTCTTGATCATGTTTTTTGATCAAGTGTCCTAAGTCGTCTTGTGCGGTAAACTGATCCATCGTTGAAATCTTATTTCGGACAAAGATAAATTTTTTTTTGGTATCGTGTCATCCGTTTTTTAATCTCATGTTAATTAGGAGTAAAATGTAACGTTTGATTAAGCGTGTTGGCTTATGGATAAGAAAATTAATATTAGCTGGGACATTTTGGTGAAGAAGGTACGGTGGGGATTGACTCCGGAAGAGGAGAGTGCGTTTCAGGAATGGCTGGCTCAAGATAAAAGTCATGAAGTATATTTTGAACGGGTGCGAAAGGTTTGGGGAGCAGAAGAGCCTACCTCTTCCTTGAAATCGAATCTGTCTAAAGTGATGACTCATTTTGATGCTTACGTGGAAAAGGAGAAAGAACTTCGCCGTCGTCGGATAATGCGGAATGTGTATTGGTATGCAGCCTGTCTATTGGTTGTTTTGAGTGTGGGGGGAGGAATGTGGTTCTTTTCCCAGCATGATGAACCAGTTAAAATGGAGCCAAAGGTTGCCCAAGATATCCTTCCGGGAGGAAATAAAGCAATTATTCTGTTGGCCGATGGAGAAGAAGTGGATGTGGAATGGTTAGCAGACTCTAGCCGTTATAAAGTGGACGGGATAGAGGTTACGACGGGAGAGGGTAAGATTCGGTATAAGGGAAAAAATAATACGAAGGTAGAGTATAACACGATCATGATTCCGAGGGGGGGAGAGTACCAGGTGGAGTTGAGTGATGGAACAAAGGTTTGGTTAAATGCGGAAACCCAGTTAAGAATACCGACAGCGTTCGTAGGAATAGAAAGAAGAGTATTTTTAAAAGGAGAGGCTTATTTTGATGTGACGAAAAATGATAAACAGCCTTTTATCGTGGAGACGGATTTGGGAGAGGTTAAGGTGTACGGAACACAGTTTAACGTGAAGTTCTATCCTGAAGAAAAAGAAATAAAGGCTACGTTGGTTGAAGGAAATATTGGTTTCAAGAGCGAAGAAGTGGCCGAGTTGAAAATAAAACCCGGTTATCAGTTAAGGTTGGCAGAGGGGGCTAAGAAACCCGAGGTGAAACCCGTGAAAATTTACAACGAGATTGCGTGGAAAAATAGGATGTTTTGTTTCGAGAGCGAGAGATTGGAAAGCATTATGCTCAAGTTGGAAAGATGGTATAACGTGGATATCATTTTTGAGGACTCGGGATTGAAAAAATTTAAGTTTTCAGGAAATCTGAATCGCTATGATAATATAGATAAGATACTACATTTTTTCGAGGAAGTGTTCGATGTTAAATTTGCAGTAGAAGAAAATACAATAAAAGTGATGAGAAAATAAAAAAGCAGAGAATGCATTCTTTGGTCGGCAAACTTTAGATGGCATTCTCTACACGGTGATTAATATTAACAATTAATTTTACAAATGTATGAAAAAAAGGACACGTGACAGGCATGTGCGGTCTGTATTTTTGCAAAAAATTTTACTGGTAGTATTTTTAATGTTCTCTTTTTCGTTGTCTTATGCGACAACAGAGGACTCTACTAAGCTAGTTAATTTTACAGTGAAATCGGAGTCATTGAACAGTGCCTTGATCAAGTTTAAGGATTTGACTGGGGTCCAGATTCTTTTTAACGAAGAGCTTTTGGGTGATAAAGCTTGTAAGGACTTGAATCTGAAGAATGTTTCCGTAGACGTTGCTCTTGGGAAAATTTTGGAAGGAAGTGGATTTGTGTATTCTAAAGTTGATGGAGTATACATGGTGAAAAGAGCTTCCGAACAAAAGGATGCGCAAGCGAAACCACGCGTGTTTACCGGAGAGGTGGTTGACGTGAACGGAGAACCTTTACCTGGGGTAACGGTTGTCGTGAAAGGAACCACTTTTGGAGGGGCGACGGATATGGATGGAAAATTTGAGTTGTCGTTTACCTTGGAAGGAGAGGTTACCTTGGTATTTTCGTTCGTGGGTATGGAAAGCCAGGAAATTGTGGTGAAAGACGAAAAGCCTTTGCGTGTGGTTTTGAAGGAGAGTTCAGTGAGTTTAGAGGAAGTGGTGGTTACCGGTGTGTTCGAACGTAGAGCAGAGAGTTTTACCGGATCGGCAACAACCGTTACCCGGAAGGAATTGTTGAAACGGGGAAATCAAAACTTGATCCAGAGTTTGAGAAATATGGCCAACGAGCTCAACCTCGTCTTCGTGGGCTCCGCCTACAAGAACAAGGGCGTTCAGGAGCTGCTCGACGCTGTCGTCGACTACCTGCCCAGCCCGCTCGACGTTGAGGCCGTCACCGGTACCGATCCGGACACCGGCGAGGAGATCCAGCGTCATCCTTCCTTCGACGAGCCCTTCTCCGGCCTGGTCTTCAAGATCATGACCGACCCGTTCGTCGGTAAGCTCACCTACGTCCGCGTTTACTCCGGCCGCGCCGAGTCCGGCTCCTACGTTGTCAACGCTTCCAACGGTCAGCGCGAGCGCCTCGGCCGCATCCTCGAGATGAATGCCGCCGAGCGTATCGACCGTGACGACGCTGCCGCCGGCGACATCGTCGCTTGCGTCGGCTTCAAGAACTCCACCACCGGTGACACCCTGTGCGCCGAGGGCAAGGAGATCGTCCTCGAGAAGATTGAGTTCGCTAAGCCCGTTATTGACGTTGCCATCGAGCCCAAGACCAAGGCCGAGCAGGACAAGATGGCCAAGACGGCCCACAACAAGATCTTCATTGCGCCGCCGATGCAGATCGACCTTGAAAAATTCTATACCGATCTGCAGACGCTCAAAACGGCCGCCCGGCACAATGATAACGATGTTGTTGACATTCTGCGGGAGATGGTGCCTACCTATCACCCCAACCGCCGTGTGCGTGCAGACCATACCGTCGTGGCCGCCACCGGCAACACGGCCATCTTCTCCAAAGAAGAAGTCAACCGCAAGCTGCAGGGGGACAAGCCCGCTGCCAAGGAGGACTGACCTATGTATCAGCGTTATGTAAAGCGTTTGCTCGATATTATCCTGTCACTGGCCGCCACGATCCTTCTGGCAATTCCAATGGGGATCATTGCGCTGTGGATCAAGGCGGATTCCCCGGGGCCGGTCTTTTTCAAGCAGCGCCGTGTCGGCAAGGGCAAAACGCATTTTAACATTCTTAAATTTCGCACGATGCGCGGGGATACCCCCCACGATGTGCCGACCCATCTGTTGAAGAATGCCGACAGCTACATAGCCCGCAGCGGTGCATTTCTGCGCAAGACGAGCCTTGATGAGCTGCCCCAGATCTACAACATTCTGGCCGGGCAGATGA
>OGZA01002581.1_pt1 | contig 11025 bp, 9 predicted proteins | sample 1576591 | NCBI WGS metagenome assembly OGZA01 (sample SAMEA3541565, study PRJEB24748) | human gut metagenome | biome: human gut; feature: human-associated habitat; material: faeces | place: China | collected 2012
GGTGACGATCAACTTATGGGCCGTGCTGAGCTACCGCAAAAACCGCGCGGCGACAAGTGGGAGATCATCTGCTCGGAATCCGTTTATATCAGCGTAGATCAGGTTCGCCGGCTTTTGGTCCGGGAGCTGTCGCACGGCGACCGTATGCAGCTGCTGTACCGCAGCACGGACAATGAGCTGCTGACGATCGATTTTGAGATCGATTTTGAAAGTGAGGTCAAAGATTACCACCGTGTGATCGATCTGGGCGCGCGCGCGAAGTTTCAGCTCGGCACCGATCAGGGAAGCGATATCCTGTTGTCCGGCGGCTCGCTGCGGCGGGACATTCTGGTGTTTCAGGCGGATAGCCACGCACTGCACGCGCACATCGTCTGCTCGACATACGGTGTGTGCAAAAACGGTCAGCGGGTCACCGGCAGCGATTTCGTGCTGCATGACCGCGACTTTTTCTCCATCGGAGAATTCAGCTTTTATTACCGCAACGGCGCCTTCTGCACATCGGCGGTGCAGCAGATCGCGGCGCCCGGTCTGAGCGCACGGATCGAGTCGGATCAGACGAGCCACTTCACCTATCCGGACTTTAACCGCAGCACGCGTCTGCAGTATGTGATCCCGGAGGAAGAGGTGGAGGTCAAGCAGCCGCCTTCCAAGCCGCAGCAGAATCAGCGCGGACTGCTGGTCACGATCCTGCCGGCGCTGGCGATGCTGGTGCTGCTGGTCGTCGTGCGCGGCTTTATGAGCACCGGCACCGGCGGCATGTCGTTCATTCTCTACAGCGCAGGCTCCATGCTTATCGGCGTGATCGTTTCGCTGATCACCTACTTTGGAGATAAAAAGCGCCTGCGTGAGCAGCTGCGCACGCGCGAGGAGCAGTACAACGCTTACATTGAGGAAAAAGAGACCGGCATTCAGGCGCAGCGCAGCAACGAGCTGCGCATCCGCCGCCTGATCTACAGCTCGCTCTCGGAGGATCTGAGCGAGGCGGTAAATTTCCAAAAGCGCCTGTTTGAAAAGGATGTTCATGATCCGGACTTCCTGGAGGTGTACCTTGGCACGGGCACGATCGAGTCGAACTGCCGCGTCAAATTCAACAAGCAGGATTTCGTCGATCCGGATGACCCCATCTCGATGCTCCCGGAGCAGCTGGCGGACAAATACCGCTACATTTCGGATGCGCCGATCATTGCGCAGTTTAAGCAGGCCGGCGCCGTCGGTGTCGTCGGCAGCAACGAGGGGCAGCTGGAGGCGCTAAAGAATTTCACGCTGGACATCGCGCTGCGGCACTTCTATAAGGACGTCAAGCTGTTTTATATGCTCGACGAGGCGGACCTCCAGTCGATGAGCTGGCTGCGCTGGCTGCAGCATGTGCACAATGATACGCTCAACATCCGCAACTTTATCTGTGACGACGAGAGCCGCAAGGTGCTCACCGAGCAGCTGTATTCCATTCTCTCTGCGCGCGAGGCACAGCAGCGTGCGAATGACGGTGCGGATGAATTCTCATGCCACTATGTCGTGTTTGTCCGCGGCGCACAGCAGATCTCCAAGCATCCGCTGTCCAAGTTCGTGGAGCGGTGCGCACAGTATGGCTTTACCTTCGTGTTCTTTGAGGAATACGAGGAGTTTCTGCCCAAGGGCTGCGGCGAGATCATCCGCCTTGGCAATGCCGAGCGCTCGGATCTGATCCTCAAGAGCAAAAACGGGGATGTGCAGTGCGCGTTTGTCCCCGAGCACGTCGAGGAGACGCTGGCTGCCTATGCCGCCGCAAAAATCGGCGCGGTCTGCGTGCCGGAGCTGAGCCTGGAGAGCGAGCTGACGCGCAATATCACGCTCTTTGATCTGCTGAACATTTTCGGTGTGGAGGATCTGGATCTGGAGCAGCGCTGGGGGCAGTCCGAGGTGTATCGGAGCATGGCTGCGCCGCTCGGCGTGAAGGCCAAGCAGGAGGTCGTCTATCTGGACATCAGCGACAAGGCGTCGGCGCACGGACCGCACGGTCTTGTGGCCGGCACAACGGGCTCCGGTAAATCCGAGATCCTGCAGACGTATGTCCTGTCCATGGCGACGCTGTTCCACCCGCACGAGGTCGCCTTTATGATCATCGACTTCAAGGGCGGCGGTATGGCGAGCCAGTTCCGCGATCTTCCGCATATGCTCGGTACGATCACGAACATCGACGGCCGCGAGATCGACCGCTCGCTGCGCTCGATCAAGGCGGAGCTTGTCAAGCGGCAGGCGCTGTTTGCGCAGGCCTCGCTGACTGTGGGCCACACCGTCAATCACATCAACGATTATATCCGTCTGTATAAAAAAGGCGTTGTCTCCGAGCCGATCCCGCACCTGATCATCATTGCCGATGAGTTTGCTGAGCTGAAAGCGGAGTATCCCGATTTCATGAAGGAGATCATTTCGGCGGCGCGCATCGGCCGCACGCTCGGCATCCACCTCATCCTCGCCACGCAGAAGCCTGCCGGCGTTGTGGATAACCAGATCTGGAGCAACTCGAAGTTCCGTCTGTGTCTGAAGGTCCAGACCAAGGAGGACAGCAACGAGGTGATCAAGACGCCGCTCGCGGCGGAGATCAAGGAGCCGGGCCGCGCCTATTTCCAGGTTGGCAACAACGAGGTGTTCGAGCTGTTCCAGTCGGCGTACAGCGGCGCAAAGGTCGTCGACGCCAGCGAGCGGCAGCCGGTCACGCTCTATGAGCTCAATCTCTGGGGCAAGCGCAGCGTTGTCTACACCAACAAGAACCAGACCAGCGCAGAGGATGCGCCGACGGAGCTCAAGGCACTGGTCGACTATATCCACGACTATTGCGAACACAACCACATTTCGAAGCTCAACGGCATTTGCCTGCCGGCGCTGCCGGACGTGCTCGACAGCGGAGAGCTGCACGACTTCCGGCCGGAGCCTGCAAAGGGCATCGTCGTCCCGATCGGTGTGTACGACGACCCCGACAACCAGCGGCAGGAGAATTATGCGATCAACCTCTCGGCCGACAATACGTACATCATCGGCTCGGCGCAGACAGGTAAGACGACGCTGCTGCAGACGATCATTCTGCAGATCATGCAGCTGTATTCGCCGCAGGAATGCAGCATTTACGTCGTCGACTGCGGCGCGATGGCGCTCAAGACATTCGAGGCGTCCAACCATGTCGGCGGCGTTGCGGTGGCTGCAGAGGAGGAGCGCGTGGCAAACCTCCTCAAGATGCTGACGCGGCTGGTGCAGCAGCGTAAGGAGAAATTTGCCGAGCAGGGACTCGGCACGTATGCCGCCTACGTGGAGGCCGGCTTCCGTGATCTGCCGCAGGTGCTGCTGGTGATCGACAACTATGCTGCGTTCCGCGAGTACTACGGCAGCTACGATGAGACGATCCTGTTTCTCTCACGCGAGGGACAGGGCGTCGGTCTGAGCCTGATCATAACGGCGACGCAGACCAACGCGCTCAACTACAAGACGCTGTCGAACTACGGCACGCGCATCGCGTACTCGTGCAACGATTCCGGCGAGTACATGAACCTGTTCGACCGTTGCAAGGTTGAGCCGAAGGACGTTCCGGGCAGAGGTCTCTGCTCGCTGGAAAAGCACATTGTGGAGTTCCAGACGGCGCTGTGCGTGGAGGGCGACAAGGAGATCGACCGCGTGCAGAATATCCGCGAGCGCATTGCCGCTACGAACGCAGACTATGCGGGCGTGTGTGCCGCGCCCATCCCCGAAGTGCCGGCCGTCCTGCGCATGAGCGAGCTGGCGGCGGCGCAGAAGACGCTGTATCAGCAGCCGTACCGGATCCCGATCGGCATGGATTACGACGAGGTGTCCTACCGGATGCTCGACCTTTTGACGGTGGGCAGCTTTGCCATTGTCGGCCGTCCGGGCAGCGGGCGCAGCAACTTCATCCGGCATCTGCTCACGGCGATCCGCATGAACGTTTTCGGCAGCCTGACCAGTGCATATATCGTCGACAACGCCGAGATGAAGCTCGAGGCGTGCGGCGAGTACGGCTTCGTGGAGCGCTACGGTGTTGACGAGAACGACGGCGTGGCCATGGTCGAGGAGATCTACGAGCGGCTGGTCGAGCGTCAGGCGATGCTCACCGAAAACCGCGGCACTGCGCCCGAGCCCCAGAACAACCGGCTGTCCCTGACCCCGTTCAGGAAAAAGGAGCCGCTGCTGCTGCTGGTCGTGAACAACCGCGGCTTCTATCGCAAAATGGGCGAGGACAAGGAGACCTACAAGCTGCTTCTGGAGATCCTCAAGACGTATCGCCGGCTGAAGGTCACCGTCGTCTTTGCGGATGTGGACAACCAGACGCCGTCGTACAGCGGACCGGACATCTTCAAGCAGATCAAGGAGGCCAAGCAGCACTTCTTCTTCGAGGATGCCGCCAACATCAAGGCCATCGACCTGACCGTCAAGCAGCAGAAGGAGCAGGCAAAGCCGCTGAAGACCGGCGACGCCTTCATGGCCTTCGGTACGGAGCTTTGCAGGATCAAGACGATCCTGATGGATCAATAATGCAGGGCAGCCATGACTGCCGGAAAGGAGCAGCGCAATGGGCAAAACAGCAAATGGCGTGCGCCGCATAGACACGGTGTATTTTGACGCGGCTTTGCAGAGCCTGAACCGCGCGATCGAGACATATTCACAGGCGAAGCAGCAGGTGGATCAGCAGACACGGAAGCTGAAGGACACCTGGACCGGAAAGGGCGCGCGTGAGTTTTTCGACCGTTCATACTGGCGCCTGAAGCAGGAGCTGGATGACTCGGAGGAGACATTGGTAGCTATGCGGGATGACCTGCAGGCGTTTTACGAGTCTTACAAGACGTGGGATCAGCAGACGGCCGGCAGCATTGCGGGCAAGGAAACGTGAGAGGAGTGAGCGTGGCTTATGGGCATTATTTCTGACAGTGTTACCGGCATACAGGTCAAAAGCCGGATCCGCCGCCTTCGGCAGGAACGCAAGGATCTGCTGGATGACGGCGGCCGCGTGCGCGACATCAACCGCGCGGTCGATGAGGCGATCGCGGATGTCAACAGCTACCTCGGTACGACCGGCGGCGCACAGATCACGGCGAAGCTTGCCGAATACCGAGAGGCGGATCAGGCATCGGACAGCTTGCTCTCATCGGCCAGAGACTGCATCGATCGGGAGATCGCGTATTGGGATCGCCGCCTCGAGGAAGCGGATACAAAACACGGCGGCGGCGGCAGCAGCTTCGGCGGCGGCGGCAGCGGCAGCTTCGGTGGCGGCAGTGGCGGCGGCGGTTCCCGCTAAGGAGGGGAGAATCAGCAATGGATGTACTGTTCGTAGATTTCAGTTATGACGATAATGTCAAGCGTTCCACCCGGCGGATCGTGCGCAGGCTCAGTGACCGCAAGAGCGACTATAGCGGCGTGAAGGCGCGCCTGTCGAGCATCCAGTCGAACACGGGCAACATCACGAACGCCAACATGTATCTCGAAAAGAAAATGCGCCGGCTTGAGGAAAAGCACGACAAGCTCACGGCGTTCGGCAAAGCGTTGGATGCGTTTGACGACAACGCAAGGGAAACGGATAAGCGCGTGGCAAAGCGGCTCGAAAAGCAGATCAAGAGCTTCTGCAAGCGTGAGGGTATCCCCGGTGTGTTCCAGACCATGCTGACGCAGGGCGGGAAGCAGCTGCTGATCACTGCCTCGAAGATCGGCCTGCTGGGACCGATCCCGCTGGTCGTTGCGTACTGGGACAAACTCAAGGCGTTTTACGAGAAGAACAAGTATTGGATCGACATCGCAATGGACGTGTTTTGGAGCGCCTGCGGAGTTGCGGCGTTGATTCTGGCGCCTGAGCTTTCCATCGGTCTGGTTCCAATCATTTGGGGCATTGCAAAATCGACAGTGGAACTCAAATACGACATAGACGCACGCAACGCTTATCTGGCCGGCGATACAGAGTCGGCGGAGGCCCTGCGGAAAATGGGCATGGAAGAATGCATGCAGGGAATGCTCGGCGATGAGGCAGGCACGTGGGTCTACCGTGGGCTGGAGGTCGTCAGCATCGTGTGCGGATTTGCACAGTTTTCCAAGGACTTCAAAATTCTGAAGCGGGATATGAAAACGTGCGACAATATGCTCAAGTACGGCAGTAAGCAGCTCGCGACACGGTCAAAAGTGAAAGATTACCAGTCATACAGACTGTTTAAGATGACAACTGGCCTCGATTTCAGAAAAGTGACAGCCAAGAATATTATCAAGAACAGCAGCACGATCACAAAGATGACAAGCGGCGTCCTGAACGGGAAGTCGGTGGTGGAGACGATGCTGTCTCTGAAGGTGTTTTCTTCTTTCGGGGCGGATAAGTTCTATTCCTGGCATTTGAAGCCTCTGTTTGCATAACGGCTTCGGAGGTGACATCTTGATGTGTTGTGCATTTTCTCCGCGTGTCTACCTGAGCAGGAAATGGTGGGCGCTGCTGATTGCAGGAATCGCACTGGTGTGTATGGTGGTCAATATCGCATATGGCGGCGACGCATTGCCGCTGGCGTTGGAAACGGTGGCATTTGTAGTTCCACTGTGCAGGCTTGCTCACCGCCTGATCTACCGAAAGAACGACTATATCGAGCTTCAGCCGCAGTGCATCATCGTTTATCAACTGCGTGATGGCTGGACAATGCGTGAATATCTGCGAGTGGAGATCCACGGAGTAAGCGATCTGCAGATCACACCCGAGCGCATAACAGTCACGGGCGCGTGCGACGCGTATCTCTATCGGCGCGGCGTGGCGCAGCCGCAGCGAGCGCCGACGCCGGTGAGCCAGATCGATTTTATGCGCTACTTCGATCATGACGCAGCGATTTGCGAGAAATTAGAAAACATGAGAAAGGAATACGGTTATGGAGGCTGAACTGACCAGAGCGCAGGAGTATATCAAACAGGGAATTGTGCTGTATGAGCAGGACAAGTTCGAGGACGCGCGCATTTACTTTGAGAAGGCCGCGGCGGAAGACCAGATGAATGACGAGACCTATATCCTGATCGCCCAGACCTACATCATGCAAGACGACTATGCCGCAGCCAGAGAGAACCTGAAAAAGGCATTGCTGATCGACAAAAAGAACGGCACGACCTATTTCCATCTGGGCAATGTCGAGATGCTTGATGGCAACATGGATGCGGCCAAGGAGTGTTTCACAAAGGCGATCAGTCTGGGAGCGGACAGCGTGCAGATCTATATTAATCTTGCCGCAGCGGAGGAAGAGCGCCGGGATTATGCCAAAGCCATGACCTATTACGACAAAGTGCTGGCGCTTGACAAATACAATGCTGATGCCCGTCTGCGTAAGATCCAGCTGTTTTTGATGCACGGCCGTATGCCGGAGGCGCTCAAGGCGTGTGACCAGATGCTGGAGACGTGCCCGGAGGTTTTTGAGGGCTATCACTATAAGGTCGGTGTGCTGTGTGAGCTGAACCGTCCCACGGAGGCAAAGGCGCTGCTGGAGATGGCGATTGAGCGCTTCCCGGACGATGCGGACCTGTACTATGACATGGTCGGCGTGCTGCAGCAGCTCGGCGAGAGCGAGACGGCGCTGGCGATGCTGGAGGAGAAGGTCCCGATCACGGAGGACAACGCGCTGGAATACCACAAGCGCAAGGCGCAGCTGTACATGGGGATGCTGCGCGTGGACGCGGCGCTTGAGGAGCTCAAGCCGGTCTATGATGCCGAGCGTGACCCGGAGAGCGGCTATCTGCTGGCGTGCATCTATATGAGCCGCGAAGACTATGCCTCGCTTCTGGAGGTCACGCAGCAAATGGTCGATACGCAGGAGCTGGACAGCTACTACTACGCGGCGCTGTACTATCGCGCGATCGCGCTGCAGCGTCTCGGCCGTGCGGCAGACGGCGAGCAGGCACTGCGCGAGGCGAACGTGCTCTTCCGCGCGGAATGTGCGAAGAAGCCGGGGCAGATAGAGCTGTATATGTACCGTGCGATGTGCCACAAGGAACTGCAGGAATATCAAAAGGCGATGGACATGATCGACTATCTGCTGCGCGCCGCACCGGAAAACGGCGAGGTCTATCTCCTGCGCAGCCAGATCTACGAGGAGCTCGGAGAGAAAGAAAAGGCCGCGGCGGACAAGGCCAAGGCGTTCGAGATCCAGCCGCAGCTGCGCTCTGTTACAGAGGGCTGAGCGCTGCGGCAGAAAGGGGCTGTGAAACATGAGCAATCAGCTGCGTGTTGATTTTGATGCAATGGAAGAAACGATCCGCGTGTACGGTGCGCAGGTCACGCAATTTCGCGAGGCCAAAGAAGGCGTGCAAAGAGCGTTGGATGAGCTCAAGGCGTCCGGCTGGGACAGCACGGCGTCAAACAAGTGGTATTCCATGCTCGATGAATCCTGGATCCAGAGCATTCGCTACCATATGCGCGTGATCGGCGAGATGAAGGTAGAGCTCAGTGAGGCGCGTGACGCGTATGAGGCGTTGCTCGAGGAGCGCAGACAGCTTGCCAAGAAGCTGTGACATTTGTACCTTGCCGCCGCGTGGCGGAAATATAAAGTATTACAACAGGAGGGAAACCAATGAGCGACAACAGAATTGCAATCACCCCGGATGAGCTGCAGGGCGTGTCGAAGAATTTTCTTCAGAAGGCAGAAGAAATCCGGGAAACGGTGAATTATCTGCGCCAGCAGGTCAGTGCGCTGGACGGCAGCTGGGAAGGCGCTGCAAAGACACAGTTCTTTGTGAACTTCGAAGAGGCGCTGAAGGGCTTTGATCAGCTTCCGGAAGCGACCGAGGGCCTCGCAAACGAGCTGACGTCCATCGCCAAGACCATTGGAGATCTGGACGAGGAGATGGCGAGCCAGATGCGCTGAGTGCCGGACTGCACACAGAAAAATCAAACACAAACAACATTCTGAACATCATTGCAGGAGGATATTATTATGGCACGTATTGCTCTTACTACCGAAGAACTCAGAGGCGCTTCCACCAATTTTTCGACCAAGGCCGGAGAGCTGCGCGAGCTTCTGAACTATCTGCGTCAGCAGGTCAACTCCCTCGAGTCTACCTGGGATGGCGCTGCACAGAACCAGTTTTTCGTCACCTTTGACGAGATCGCCAAGAACATGGACCAGATCCCGGAAGCGATCGAGAATATCGGCAACCAGCTCTCTGCGGTCGCAACGACCATGGAGAACACGGATAACGAGCTGGCGAACGCGCTCAGAGGCAACGGCTGATCGCTTTTTGTGCGTGTGCCGCAGCCGCTGTGCATAGGTAAAGCCGCCATCCGGACCCGGAGACGGCATCCACCGATTTGGACGAGGAGGCAGATATGCGTTTGATCGGAAGGCTGATCGCGGCCACGCTTGCCGTTGCGGCGGTCGTCGTCGGCATAATGTCGGTTTCCGGCCGGAGCCATTTTGGCGTGGCCGTGCTGCTGCTGGTGGCGGCATCAGCGTACTTTTCGTCATCGGAGACCGCGTTTTCCAGCCTGAACCGCATCCGGCTGAAGAGCCAGGCGCAGGCGGGGAACAAACGGGCGTCGGCGGCCCTGCGCCTGTCGGAACAGTACGATACCCTGCTCTCCACCATCCTGATCGGGAACAATATCGTGAACATCGCGGCCGCCTCGATCGCCACAGTGGTATTCGTGCATTTTTTCAAGGACGCCGGGGTCACGCTGTCCACGGTCGTGATGACGGTGGTGGTGCTGATTTTCGGAGAGATCTCACCCAAATGCCTGGCTAAGCAAAATGCGGAGACGGTCGCCCTGGCGCTGACCCCCTCCCTGCGGGTGCTGACGGTGCTGCTCACCCCGCTCAACGCTTTGTTCACGCAGTGGAAAAAGCTGCTGGACCGGTTTTTCCCACCCAGGCAGGATCCCGCCATGACCGATGAGGAACTGCTGACCATCGTGGACGAGGTCCAGAGCGGGGGCTCGATCGACGAGCACAAGGGCGAACTCATCCGGGCCGCTATCGAATTCGACGACCTGACGGTCATGGAGATCCTGACCCCCCGGATCCAGGTGGCCGCGGTGGAGGAGGGCAGCTCGCTCGAACAGATCGGCGACACATTCCGGACGCATGGATTTTCCCGTCTGCCCGTATATCGGGACACCATCGTCGGCGTTATCCATGAGCGGGATTACAACGCCCTGCTGTACCGGGGGGAACGCTCGCTGGAGTCGATTGTCAAGGACGTGCTTTTTGTCCCGCCCGGAATCAAAATATCCGCGATGCTCCGCCGGTTCCAGACCCAGAAGGAGCATCTCGCGGTGGTGGTGGACGAATTCGGCGGCACGGCGGGCATCGTGACGCTGGAGGATGTCCTGGAGGAGCTGGTCGGGGATATCTGGGACGAACACGACGAAGCGGTCGAGAGCTTCCGTAAGACCGGGGAGGCTGTCTGGCTGGCGGCAGGGGACGAACGGCTCGACGAGGTACGGGAACAGCTTGGCCTCTCCATCGACTGCGACGCGCAGACGGTCAATGGCTGGGTATCGGAACGGCTGGACGCCATCCCGGCTGTGGGACAATGCTTCCTTGAGGGGGACTACCGTATCTCGGTGACGAAAACAGCCCTGCGCAGGGTGGAGGAAATCCGGATCGAATTGGCGGAACCCGCCGGGGAGGGAACGGTATGACCCAGCTGTTCGACAGTTTCCTGACCGTGGGACAGCAGGTCCTCGGCCTGTTTGTCCTCGTCTGCGTCGGTGTGATCTGCGGCAAAAAAGGGATCCTGACCCAATCCGCCGTGCGAGGCTGCGCCGAGCTTGTCCTGTTGTTTGCCACCCCCTGCGTGATCCTGCAATCTTTTGAGCGGGAAAACCGGCCGGAGATGCTGCTGGGCCTGCTGTTTTCGGGGCTCGCGGCTTTGGCGGTGCATGCGCTGGGGATCGCGGCCGCCCATCTCTCTTTCCGCGGGGAAGAAGCCCGGGAACGGGTGCTCCGGTTCGGCGTCGTGTTTTCCAATGCGGGGTATATGGCCATTCCGCTTCAGAAAGCGCTGCTCGGGGAAGACGGGGTGTTTTACGGCGCCGCT
>OGZA01002591.1_pt1 | contig 11011 bp, 9 predicted proteins | sample 1576591 | NCBI WGS metagenome assembly OGZA01 (sample SAMEA3541565, study PRJEB24748) | human gut metagenome | biome: human gut; feature: human-associated habitat; material: faeces | place: China | collected 2012
CCAGCGGCCGGTCTCCTCGGGACGGCGGCGCTCGGGCGCGGCGTTGGGACAGTCGGCGCGGTGGACGGACACGCCGTAGCCGCGGGTGATGAAGCCGACGATGTCATCGCCCGGAACGGGCGTGCAGCACTTGGAGAACTTGACGAGGCAGTTGGAAAGCCCCTGCACCACGATGCCGTCCTCGCTCTTTTCACGCATGGGAACGCTCAGCTCCTGGTGAACGGCGGGGCGGGTCTTGCCTGCCGCGCCGGGGATGGGCACGGTGGCGTCGCGCTCGGCCTGCTGCTGCTTGTTGAGCGCCTTGAGCTCGTCGCGGATGCGGTTGACGGCCTTCTGCGCCGAGAAGCCGCCGTAGCCGATGGCGGCATACATATCGTCGAGGTTGCCGAAGCCGGTCTTTTTGAGCAGCGTGGGGCGCAGCTCGTCCCCGGTGACGGCGGCGACGGAGATGCCGTAATGCTTGAGCTCGGATTCAAAGGCGGCGCGGCCGTTGACGATGTTCTCCTCGCGCTTTTCCTTCTTGAACCACTGGCGGATCTTGCCGCGCGCCTCGTTGGACTTGGCGATCTGCAGCCAGTCGCGGCTGGGGCCGCGGGCGGATTTGCTGGTGAGGATCTCGACCACGTCGCCGTTTTTGAGCTGGTAGTCGAGCGGGACGATGCGCCCGTTGACCTTGGCGCCGACCATGGAGTTGCCGACGGCGGAGTGGACGGAGTAGGCGAAGTCGATGGGCGTCGCGCCGGTGGGGAGGTTCGTCACGTCGCCGCGCGGGGTAAAGACGAATACCTCGTCGGCGAACATATCGACCTTGAGGGTGTGGATAAATTCCTCGGCGTCCGTATTCTCCTGATTTTCGAGGAGACGGCGGACCCATTCGTAGTTCTGCTCGTTGGCGCTGCCGGAGATGCCCTGCTTATACTTCCAATGGGCGGCGATGCCGTATTCGGCGATGTCGTGCATCTCCTGCGTGCGGATCTGCACCTCGAACATCACGCCGTCAGGGCCCATGACCGTGGTGTGGAGTGACTGATAGCCGTTGGGCTTGGGCGTGCCGATATAGTCCTTGAAGCGGCCGAGCACGGGGCGGTAGAGGTCGTGGATGACGCCGAGAACGTTGTAGCAGTCCGCGACGGTATCGACGATGACGCGGAAGGCGAAGAGGTCGAACACCTCGTCCATGGTCTTGCTCTGGGCATACATCTTGCGGTAGATGCTGTAGGGGTGCTTCATGCGGCCGTAGACGCGGCGGAAGGGAATATGGTCCTCGGTGAGCTTGCCCTCGATCTGCTTCTGGATGCGCTCCATGAACGAGCCGTATTCCTTGGACTTCTCCTCGAGGGAGTGGGTGATCTCGTTGAAGGCGGTGGGGTCGAGGTATTTGAGGGAAAGGTCCTCCAGCTCCCACTTCATGCGCTGCATACCGAGCCGGTGGGCGATGGGGGCGTAGATCTCCATCGTCTCGAGCGACTTCTGACGCTGCTTGTCGGTGGACTGATACTCCATCGTGCGCATATTGTGCGTGCGGTCGGCGATCTTGATGAGGATGACGCGGATGTCCTTGGCCATCGCCATGAGCATCTTGCGCAGATTTTCCATCTGCTCCTCTTCCTTGCTCGTGTAATGGACGCGCGTGAGCTTGGAGACGCCCTCGACCAGATCGGCGACGGTGGGGGAGAAGCGCTTGGCGATGTCGTCGTAGGTCGCGTCGGTGTCCTCGATGCAGTCGTGCAGGAGGGCGGCGATGATGGATTCGCTGTCGAGATGCAGCTCCTCGGCTACGATCTGCGCAACGGCGATGGGGTGGGTGACGAAGGGCGAGCCGTCCTTGCGCTTCTGGGTACCGTGGTGCGCGGCGGCGTAGCGGAAGGCGGCGTCGATCTGGGCGAAGTCTGCGCCGGGGTTGTAGGCGCGGATGGTCTCGACCAGATGATCGTATTGCTTCTGCACCACCTCGGGGATGGGCTGGGGGGTCTGCTCAATGGGAGCCTGCTCGATCGTTTTTACGTCGCTCATGCGCTGCTGCCTCCTTTCGTTCCGTCCAGTCCCTCGCGCAGGGCGCAGAGATAGGGGCTGGCATCAAGATCCACACGCTTGCCGCCGGTGAGACGGAGCGTGATGTATTTGTCGTGGCGCTCGACGGTCACGAGCCCGCGCTCGGCAAAGACCTGCAAGCACATCGCCGTGCGCAAAAAGGTTTCCGCGCCGACCATTTCCGCGCTGAGCTTTCTCAGCAGCGGCAGCATGGGGGCGCTGACGCCGCTGCCGCCTACCTCGCGTTCTAAAATGCGCCAGGCGCGCACGAACTGATCGCGCGAGGGAAGCGCACGCGCCGCGTCGCGCGGGGAGAGCGCGCCGCCGTCCAGCACCGTGCGGCAGAGGGAAAGCGCCTCGTTCTCGCGGCCGCTGGGATCAAGCGAGGGGCGCAGGTCGATGAGCTGGAGCTGAATGGAGCGCTGGGAGCGGAACTCGTTCACCTGCAAGTAGAACGCCACGTCCACGCGCATGCCCGCGCACACGCCGCACTCGTCGGCGGTGACGGAGAAGAAAATGCCGTCGAAATTGACGCGGCTTTTCTGGAATTTCAATTTTAAGTGCCGGTTCTGGCCCACGCCCTGCACGCTTTCAAGCGTTGCTCCGCGCAGGCAGAAGACGGGACGGTTGTTGCCCGCGCCGTAGGGTTCGAGGAGCGAGAGTGCTTCGACCTCCTCAAGCGTGATGAGCGAGGGGTGCTGCAAGTCGACGTCGACGTCGAGCATCGACACCGGCGGATGCTCGCCCGTGTGGGCGCGCACATACTGGTTCATCCGCGTGCGGAAGGCGGGGATGTTTTTCTCTTCGATGGTAAAGCCCGCGGCCAGCTCATGCCCGCCGAAGCTCACCAGAAGATCGGAGCAGGCTTCAAGCGCGTTGAAGAGGTTGAAGCCGCCGTAGCTGCGGCACGAGCCCTTACCGGAGCCGCCGGAGAGGTGGATCATAAAGCTCGGGCAGGAGAATTTTTCGGAAAGGCGGGAGGCCACAATGCCCACAACGCCCTGGTGCCAGTCCTCGCTCGAAAGCACGAGCGCGCTGCGCTCGCTCTCGGGCAGAGACTCCATCTGCTCAATGGCGCGGCGGAAGATGTCCTGCTCCACGCTCTGCCGCTCACGGTTGAGTTCGCACAGCTCGCGCGCGAGTTTTTCCGCGCGGGCGGGATCGTCGGTGAGCAGAAGCTCTGCGGCAAGCTCGGCCCGGCCCATGCGCCCGGCGGCGTTGATGCGCGGGGCCAGCACAAAGCCGATCTGGATCGACGAGATGGGGCGCGACGTGAGCCCCGCCTCGCGCAGCAGCGCGTGCAGCCCCGTAAAGTCGCTGCGGTCGATGCTCTCAAGACCGCACTGCACGATGGTGCGGTTCTCGCCCTCCATGCGCATAACGTCTGCGATGGTGCCGATGGCGGCAAGTGTGCAGTAGCGCGCGAAAAGGGGCGCTTCGCGCCCTTCGCCAAGGGCTAAAACGAGCTTGAGCGCCACGCCCACGCCCGCCAAATGCTTGAACGGATACGGGCAGTCCGGCCGGTGAGGGTCGACGACAGCCACGGCGGCGGGGAGCTGCTCTTTGCACTCGTGATGGTCGGTGATGACAAGATCAACGCCGAGCGTCGCGGCGTAGGCGGTCTCATCAACGCCCGTGATGCCGCAGTCGACCGTGACGATCAGCGTGACGCCGGACTCACTCAGCGCGCGAATGGCGTCGCAGCCGAGACCGTAGCCCTCTTCAATGCGGCGGGGGATATGCATCGTCACATCCGCGCCGCGGGAGCGGAGATAATCGGTGAGAAGGCAGGTGGAGGTGATGCCGTCCACATCATAGTCACCAAAGACGGCGATCTTTTCGCCGCTTTCCAGCGCCTTCGAGATGCGGGATACGGCTTTGTCCATGTCCTTCATCAAAAACGGCGAACAGGTGAGCGACGCTTCACGCTCGAGCGCTTCGGCGGCCTGTTCACTCGTCTGCACGCCGCGCGCTGCCAGCACCGATGAAACGAGATAGGGGTATCCCGCGTCCATCAGGATCTTGATGGCGTCCTCCGGCGCGGCGGGGATCTGCCAGTGCTCGTACTTCATGTTTCGGCTCACCTTCTTTCTTTTGAGAACTTTTGGGCATACTATCTCAGGCAATACTGCCTCATCATACTAATACAATCTATTATTTTAACAAAAACCACCGCAAAGGTAAAGAGGAAATTTGACTATCCACGCGACTTTGTGCTACAATACGGCAGAAAGATCACCCAAAAGGGGGAAAATAACAATGAAACAGATCGCAGTGCGCCTGACGGCGCTGCTTCTTGCTCTCGTGATGACCACGACGCTCGCGCTTGCCGCCAGCAAATCGGGCTATTCCGACGTGCCGGACAAGCACTGGGCGGCGGAGAGCATCGCGCAGTGCAAACAGTACAATTTGCTTCAGGGCACCGGCAGCGGCAAATTCGGCCTCGGGCAGAAGATGACGCGTGCGGCGTATGCCGCGGCGCTGTGCCGCCTGATGGGCTGGAAGACCGTCACGCCCGAAAAGAGCAGCTATACCGACAATCAGGATGCGAAAAAGTGGTATTATAGCGCCATTGAGACCGCGAGCGCGCACGACGTGTTCTCCGGCCACAGCACGACCTGCCGACCGAACGACCCCATCACGCGTGAGGAGATGGCCGCGATGACCGTCCGCGCACTGGGGTACAGCACGCTTTCCGGCACGGTGCAGGATGAGTGCCCGTTCACCGATGTTTCGACGAATCCCGGCTATATCACGCTCGCCTGGCGCATGGGCCTTGTGGTGGGCATGAACTTAACGACGTTCGCGCCGAAAAACGACACGACGCGCGAGCAGGCCGCGGCGGTGCTGCTGCGCGCCTACAACGGCCTCAAGGCCAAAGTCAGCGTGACGAGCGTGAGCGCGGCGCCCTCTGGCGCGGTGCCGGTTGAGAGCATGACGGGCACGAGCGGCGCGGTGCCGCTGTCCCCGCGCGCGGCGGTGGAGCGGGTCTACGACGCGGCGGTCAAGGCCGGCAAGGGAGGCAGCGTGGTCATCAACGCCGTTCCCGCGGCGCAGAGCGTGAAAGGCGGCAAGGTGGGCGCGCTGTGCGAGCTGACGCAGGACGAGCTGAGCGCGTATTTGAACGACAGCGCCGTGCAGAAATCGCGCTCGAACCGCTTCGACAGCTCGTACCTTCTCTGTAAGGAAAAGGACGGCTCCACGATCGTCGTCTGGTACGAGAGCGAGGCGGACATCGCTGAAAAGACCGAGCTTTGCAAGCTCCTCGGCATCAAGAACGTCTACGTGCTGAAGTAAAACAAAAAATGACAGAGGGATATCTCATGCGAGATATCCCTCTTTTTTGCTGCGTTCAGAAGTTGTCGTTCCAGGAGTCGAAGTGCGGCGGCTCGTTTACCTGCGGCGCGGTGGCGAGCTGGTAGAAGCGGCAGGTCGAAAGGTTCAGATACGGCGTCAGGTAGACGTCCACGACCGCCGAGAGCACGCCGTAGATCAGAGCACCGAGCACCGCACCGGAGAGCGAGTCGGGCAGGTAGCTGATGATGACGTATTCGTAGAGCAGCGCGATAAGCACCGCGGCGATCTGATAGCCGATGAAGCTGAGCTGGAGCAGGAAAAGCTGCATCTTATAGCCATTTGTCTGCCGCTTGCTCAGGTTCAATGCCTCCATCACGCCGAGCTCGGGATTTTCGCACAGGTTCAGCATGGCGAACGAGTAGCGGTAGGCCGCGATGATGCCGGGGATGACGAAAAGCATCGACCACAGGAAGATGAAAACGCCCTCGACGATGGAAAGCAGGATGACCTTCCCGGCAAAGGGGAACGCGTCAAAAAGGCTCTCATACGGCATTTCCTCACGGCGCAGGATGCCGAAGCAGTAGCAGTAATACCCTGCGTTCAGAACGAGCGCGACGAGACCGACGAGGATGCTCACAAAGCTGAACGAGAGCACTGTGAAGCCGCCGGCGGAGTCGATCATATAGCTCACGCCCGAGTTGATCATATCGAGCACAAGGGTGATGAGAAGATAGAAAAGCGTCATCCGGAAGGGATTGACCTCACCGGTGCGCAGCAGTGAGCGCGATTCTGCCTTGATCGCGCCGGTATCGAGCTGCATGGGCATAAAAAAGCTCCTTTCTTGCCGGAACGGGGAAAAACGGACGGCAATGTGCGGAAAATGCACGAAATTCATAAAAATAATAATACATAACTATACCATCGCGTCCGGGACACGTCAAGAAGCGGAGAAATGGGTTATTCCCTCCGCGGGCCGCCGAAAGGAAAATTGTTTGGCAAAATGCTGTTTTTGCGAAAAAATGACGGCGAAATCTGATAAATTATGTAGGAAAATGATGGTCATGAAGAATATTTTCTGGACAAGAGAAAAGAAAGGGGATATAATCTATCCGATTATGGAGCAGTGTTTCCGCTGCTCTGGCAGTATAAAGATGAGGTGAAGACTATGGCACAAGCTTTCTTTGGCGGCGTTCATCCCAATGATATGAAGGCTGCTACCAATGAAAAGGCCATCGAGCAGCTCCAAGCACCTGCTCAGGTGGTGATCCCCATGTCGATGCACTTCGGCGCACCCTGCACCCCGACGGTCTCCAAGGGCGACTATGTCAAGCTCGGACAGAAGATCGGCGAATTCAAAGGTCTCGGCGCTCCCATTCACGCAAGCGTATCCGGTACGGTTGCCGCGGTGGAGCCCCGTCCCTATTCCATGGGCGGCAAGGTCATGTCCGTTGTGATCGACAATGACTTTAAAGACGAGCTGAGCGAAGAGGTGAAAGCCCCCGCCGACCCCGACGCGCTGAGCGTTGAGGAAATGGTCGAAATGGTCAAGCAGGCCGGTATCGTCGGTATGGGCGGCGCAACGTTCCCCACGCACACGAAGATCTCCAGCGGCATCGGCAAGGTCGATACCGTCATCATCAACGGCGCGGAGTGCGAGCCCTACATCACCGGCGACCATCGCGCGATGCTCGAGCGCACCGAGGAGATCATCGGCGGCGCGAGCTATCTCGTCAAGATGTTCGGCGTGGATAAAGCCATCATCGGCGTGGAGGACAACAAGAAGAACGGCATCGACGCGCTCAACAGGGTCATTGCGGAGACCAAGGCGCCCGTCATCGTCGTGCCTCTGCACTGCCGTTACCCGCAGGGCGGTGAAAAGCAGCTCTGCCAGGCCATCACCGGCAAGCAGGTGCCTCCCGGCGGCCTGCCCAGCGCCATCGGCTGCGCCGTGTTCAACATCAACACGACCATCGCCATCTTCCGCGCCATCACGACCGGTATGCCCGTTGTGAGCAAGGTCGTCACCGTGTCCGGCTCCGGCGTGATCGAGCCGAAGAACGTCGAGTGCCCCATCGGCACCCCCGTTTCCTGCCTGTTTGATTACTGCGGCGGTCTGAAGGACGAGACCTTCAAGATCATCGCGGGCGGCCCGATGATGGGTATGGCGCAGTACACCTGCGATATTCCCGTCGCCAAGGGCACCGGCGCGATGCTCGCCTTCGCCGCCGACGAGGACAAGACCGTTGAGGACCCCACCTGCATCCGCTGCGGCCGCTGCGTGGAGGCCTGCCCCGTGCATCTCGAGCCCCTCTATATGTATATGTATGAGCAGAAGGGCATGATCGAGGAGCTGGAGGCCGCCAACATCATGGACTGCATGGAATGCGGCGCCTGCGCCTACATCTGCCCGGGCCGTCTGCACCTGACGCAGACCTTCAAGACCGGCAAGCAGAAGGTCAAGGACGCTGCCGCCAAGAGAAAAGCCGCCGCCGAGGCCGCTAAGGCTGCCGAGGCTGCGAAGAAGGAGGCATAAGAGAAATGACTGATTATAAGAATCTGAAGCTCAGAGCTTCCTCCAACCCCCACATCCGCAACGGCGAGGATACGCGCGGGCTGATGCTCGACGTCATCATCGCCCTGATGCCCGCCCTGCTCTTCGGTGTGTGGCACTTCGGCGTCCGCGTGGCGATCTCCGCGGTCGTTTCCGTCGCCTCCGCCATCTTCTTTGAGTGGCTCTACCGCAAGCTGCTGCACAAGCCCCAGATGATCGGCGACCTGTCCGCCGCCGTCACGGGCCTGCTGCTGAGCATGGTCTGCCCGCCGGAGCTTCCCGTGTGGATGCTCGTGGTCGGCAACTTCTTCGCCATCTTTGTCGTCAAGCAGCTCTACGGCGGCCTGGGCAAAAACTTCCTCAACCCCGCGCTCGCCGCGCGTGCCGCGCTCGTCGCGTGCTACGCCTCCGCCATGACCAGCTGGAGCAAGGTCGACGCCGCCACCGGCGCGACCCCGATGGCTCTGCTCAAGGCCGGCGACATGGAGGCGCTGACCGCCGCCTATCCCATCAAGGATATGGCCATCGGCTTCATCAGCGGCTCTGCCGGTGAGGTCTCCGCGCTGATGCTGCTCATCGGCGGCGTTTACCTCATCGTCCGCAAGGTCATCTCCTGGCAGACTCCGGCCGCCTACATCGCCACCGTCGCGGTCGTCACCTTCCTGTTCCCGCGCGGCAACGACCCCATGACCTTCATGCTCTACAACGTGCTCGGCGGCGGTCTGTTCCTCGGTGCCTTCTTCATGGCGACCGACTATGTGACCTCCCCTGTCACCAAGAAGGGCCAGCTCATCTTCGGTCTCGGCTGCGGCCTGATCACGGTGTTCATCCGCTACTTCGGTTCCTATCCCGAGGGCGTGTGCTACTCCATCCTGATCATGAACTGCTGCACCTGGATCATCGACAAATACACCAAGCCCACCCGCTTCGGCGTTGACAAGAAAGCCAAGAAGGAGGCGGCAAAATAATGAAGATCGAAGGTAAATTCATTCTCAAGGTCGCCGGCACGCTGACCGCCATTTCTCTGGTCGTCGCGGCGCTGCTCGGCGCGACCAACGCGCTCACCGAGGACAAGATCGCAGCCATCAACAAGGCGAACACCGAGGTCGCTCTCGCGGCGGTCGTCAGCTCGCCCGACTGCGAGTTCCCCCCCATTGAGGAGATCCCGCAGGCCGCCATCGACGCCGCCAAGACGCAGAGCGGCAAGCTCACCGAGGCCTACCGCGTCGTCGTGAACGGCGAGGATGCCGGCTATGCGTTCAAGATCGTCGCCGGCGGCTCGCAGGGCGACATCGAAATGATCGTCGGCGTGGACGCCGACCTTGCCATCACCGGCATCTCCGTGGTCGACGCCGCCGAAACGAGCGGCATCGGCACCAAGGTCATCGCCAATGAGGCGACCACCGCCGGCACCGGCGCGCTCGATCAGTTCGTCGGCAAGTCCGGCGCGGGCTCGCTCGTCGTCAAGACCAACATCGACGCCGTTTCCGGCGCGACCGTGACCACCAAGGGCATCACCAAGGGCGCGAATGCCGCTCTGGCCGCCGCGGAAGCCATGGCTTAAGAAAGGGGGACGAGATCAATGAATTTTAAGAAACAGCTCAAAGACGGTCTTATCTATCAAAACCCCGTTCTGGTGCAGGTCCTCGGTATGTGCTCCACCATGGCCATCACCACCAGCATCTCCAACGGCGTCGGCATGGGCATTTCCGTCCTCATTATCCTGACGCTCTCCAACATCTTTATTTCGCTCCTGCGCAAGATCATCCCCAATGAAGTGCGTATCGCGTGCTACATCGTCGTCATCGCGGGCTTCGTCACCATCGTTGACCTGTGCCTGCAGGCGTTCTTCCCCGACATCGCCAAGAGCCTTGGCGTGTTCATTCCGCTGATCGTCGTCAACTGCATCGTGCTCGGCCGCGCCGAGGCCTTTGCCAGCAAGAACTCCGTCGCCGCCTCCGCGGTGGACGGCATCTGCCAGGGCATCGGCTACACCGTCGTTCTGGTCATCATGTGCACGGTGCGCGAGCTGCTCGGCGCCGGCACCCTGATGGGCATTCAGATCATGCCCGCGTCCTACACGCCGGCCCTGATGCTCGTGCTGCCCGTCGGCGGCTTCCTGTGCCTCGGCACGCTCATCGCCGTGATGCAGTGGGCGCTCGCCAGGAGCGAGAAGAAGGCCGCGGAAAAGAACGAAAAGGAGGGCAACTAAATGAGTATCACGTCCTTGCTTGCCATTTCCCTCGGCGCGATCCTGACCAATAACTTCATCTTCGCGCAGTTCCTCGGTATCTGCCCGTTCCTCGGCGTCTCCAAGAAGAGCGACACCGCCATCGGCATGGGTCTCGCGGTCACCTTCGTCATGGGCATCGCCTCCGCCGTCTGCTTCGGCGTGAACAAGCTGCTCATCGCGCTGGACCTCGGCTATATGCAGACCGTGGCGTTCATTCTCGTCATCGCCGGTCTCGTGCAGTTCATCGAGATGTTCCTCAAGAAGTCCATGCCGTCTCTGTACACGGCTCTGGGCGTGTATCTGCCGCTCATCACCACCAACTGCGCCGTGCTCGGCGTGGTGCTGCTGAACGTGCAGAACGACTACACCTTCATCGCATCTGTGGTCTACGGCATCACCGGCGGCCTCGGCTTCCTGCTGGCGATCTACCTGTTCTCCACCATCCGTGAGCGCGTGCAGTTCGCCGACTATCCCAAGTGCTTTGAAGGCTTCCCCATCGCGCTGATCACCGCAGGCCTCATCGCCCTTGCATTCATGGGCTTCTCGGGTCTGCAGGTGTGGCCCATGTAAGGAGGGGACGAAATTATGATTACAAACGTTATTTACGCTGTCCTCGTGCTGGGCGTGATCGCCGTCGTGTTCGGCCTGATCCTGTCCGTTGCGGCCAAGGCCTTTGAGGTCAAGGTCGATGAGCGCCTGCCCAAGATCCAGGCCTGCCTCGCCGGCGCAAACTGCGGCGGCTGCGGCTATCCCGGCTGCGCGGGCTGCGCCGAGGCAATTCTTGCCGGTAAGGCTCCCGTCACCGCCTGCGCGCCCGCTGGCGCGGAGGGCGCCGCCAAGATCGCTGAGATCATGGGCATGGAAGCCCCCAGCGGCGAAAAGCAGGTCGCGCATGTGCT
>OGZA01002596.1_pt1 | contig 10995 bp, 9 predicted proteins | sample 1576591 | NCBI WGS metagenome assembly OGZA01 (sample SAMEA3541565, study PRJEB24748) | human gut metagenome | biome: human gut; feature: human-associated habitat; material: faeces | place: China | collected 2012
AGTCCTCCAGTTCCGGGCGGCCTCCGTAGGTCGTTTCGCCGATGATGAGCGAATGCTCGTTCATGTTGCCGATGGTCGAATAGGTTTCGCCCGCCTGCGGGATGTCCGTCAGGTAGCGTCCCGTGTCCCACTCGTAGACGGGCAGCATGGCCCCGGCCCTGAATTTCCCGCCGGGGGTGTGGTACAGGGCGCCGTAGAGCGCGTGCGAATCGGCGGCATAGGAGACCATGGCCGAGCCGTCGGTCGATGCCCCTTTGGTTACGATGAAATTGGTACAGGCCGCGGCTGCGCCATAGGCGAAGAGGGCTGCCGCCGCGAGGCAATACTGGAGTTTTCTCATAGGTTTTCCGGTTTTGATCCCAAATGTACGAAACAAATCCTAAACGGCAAAACGCAGCGGGTACAATATGTCGCATTTTATTTGGATATTAGGGCTTTATGTCGTATCTTTACGACGTATGCAAGCGCATTGCATTCCGGCGGATACCCCCCCCCGGTGCGGAGGTATGTAATTGTTATATAGTAGGTTATATGAAGAAACTATTGTTTTTATCCTTTTTCGGGCTTTTCCTGCTGGCATGTACCACGGACGAGGGCGATGGTGCGCCGTTCGTCACCGACGTGGTGATGCCCCCGTCATCGCAGCTATTCGCGCCCGGCGACGAGGTGACCGTTGCGGCGCGCGGCTTCGAGGCCGACGACGACATCATGCTGCGGATCGCGTGGCCCCTGTCGCAGGCGGCTCTCCCGGAAGGATATGCCGACGGTGTCTGGGCCGTCGTGACGGAACGTACCGAATCGGACATCACGTTCCTGGCCCCCGGAGGCTACCCCGCCTCTACGACCGAGGTGAAGCTCTTCCGCCGCGGCAAGGCCATGACGCTGGGTAAAATATCCGTATCCGACGGCCGCCCGCCCGAGGAGCCGTCGCTCTACGGCATCACCCAGTACGATTGCGACGAAACCGGGATCGACCGGATCGACCTGACGACGGGCGACCTAACCCGCATTGAGACCTTGGGCGTTTTGCGCCGCATGCACTGCGTGGTGAATACCCCCGGTTCGAACCGTATCTACGGCCTCGCGCCCGGCGGAAATATCGGCGCTGCGGCGTTCTACGACCTCACGATGCGTTACTTCCGGGATTCGGGCTACGACAATGTCGTCGTCGCGGGCACCCTCTCCGATTTCGCCGCCTTCCTGCGCCATGAGGCCGGCCGGCTCGTCCTCATGGAGTTGAATATGACCCGTACCAACGTCGCACCTGTGCCCCCGTCGTGGATGCTGCCTTCGGACATTGCGCCCGAGATGCTGGGCGAAAATCCTTTCGTGACCGTCTACGGCGGTTACCTTCTGCTCGCGGCACACACTGCCCCGGATAGTTATACGCCGCTGGTGCTTACCGGTCGCAGCGGCGAGGGATACGCCGTAAAAACGGGCGATGCCGAACAGGCCGATGCGATGGTGCCGTTCGGAGTGCTGGACAAAGGGCAGGACGGCGAGACCTATTACGCCGTCGGCGGCTATGCCGTGGCGAAGGGCGGTGTGACCGAACTGCGTCTGTATAACCCCGTGTCGATGGAGTTCGACAGGACGCTGGCGGCGGTGCAGGGCACCGTCCGCTCGATCGCCGTCCGCCATGACGGCGGGAAGACCGAGGAGCTGTTCATGCTCTGCGACACCGGCGACGGCGGCAACCGGATCCGGGTCTACGACATGGAGTCCGGCTCGGAGCGGGTCTTGGACGGAGCCGTCCCCTGCTCCGAAATCGTACTGGCCCGATAGCATGTCCGGGATTCCGGACGGATAAAAACGGTATGCAGGCCCGGATTTTTTCCGGGCTTGTTTCGTCTTGTACGAATTTTGCGTATTTTTACACACCAAAACCGAATAGATTATGTCGATAGCATACCAATTGTCCTTCGTGCGCGGCACCCTGCCCGAGTATGTCACGCTGGTCGCCGTGTCGAAGACCCACCCCGCCGGGGCGATCCGCGAGGCCTACGATGCCGGGCACCGCATTTTCGGCGAGAGCCGTCCGCAGGAGCTGCGTGAAAAATACGACGTGCTGCCCAAGGATATCGAGTGGCACATGATCGGCCACCTGCAGACCAACAAGGTGAAGTATATCGCCCCGTTCGTGTCGCTGATCCATTCGGTCGACAGTGCGCGGCTGGCCGAAACCATCCAGCGCGAAGCCGCCAAATGCGGCCGCACGATCGAGATACTGCTCGAAATCCGCGTCGCCGACGAGGAGAGCAAATCGGGCTGGGAGCTGGATGACCTGATGCAGTACCTCCGCACGGCGCCTTTCGCGCAGATGCCGAACATCTGCGTACGCGGCGTGATGGGCATTGCGACCAATACCGACGACGGGGAGGTGATACGCCGCGACTTCAGGGAGCTGAAGCGCTGTTTCGACCTGTTGCAGCCCAATTTCGGGGCGCGGTTCAACATCCTGTCGATGGGCATGTCGCACGACTACCCCATCGCCGTCGAGTGCGGCTCGACGATGGTGCGCGTCGGGTCGCTGATATTCGGGGAGAGGGATTATTCCAAACAATGATGATATGAAGGTAGGATTTATCGGATTCGGAAACATGGCGCAGGCCCTGGCCGCAGGGCTTGCCGCATCGGGGGCTTTGCAGCCCGGGCAGATCGGCGCATGCGCCCGCGACCGGGCGAAGCTGCACCGTAATACGGAACCCCACGGGTTCCTCGCTTTCGACGATGCCGCGGGAGTCGCGGGGTTTGCCGACGTGGTGGTCGTGGCGGTGAAACCGTACCAGGTCGAAGCCGTGCTGGCCCCCGTCAAAGGGATGCTGGCGGGCAAGGTCGTCGTTTCGGTAGCCGCCGGGATGACGTTCGACCGCTACGAGGAGATCCTCGCGCCGGGGACGCATCACCTCAGCACGATTCCCAATACGCCCGTGGCCGTCTGCGAGGGTATCGTCGTCTGCGAACGCCGCCATTCGCTGTCCGAAGCCGAGTGGCAGTCGGTGCAGGCGTTGCTGTCGCACGTGGGGCTCGTGATACCGGTGGATACTGCCCAGCTCGGCATTGCGGGGACGGTCTGCGGTTGCGGCCCGGCTTTCGTGGCGATGTTCATCGAGGCGCTGGCCGACGCCGCCGTCAAGCACGGCATCGTGCGTGCCGATGCCTACCGCATGGCCAGCCAGATGGTCGTCGGTACGGGAAAACTGCAACTCGCCACGGGACAGCATCCCGCCATGATGAAGGATGCCGTCTGTTCGCCCGGCGGTACGACCATCGTCGGTGTGGGGGAGCTGGAGCGCAAGCGTTTCCGGGGAGCCGTGATCGACGCCATCGACGCCATCCAGGATAAGAAATAGGTTCGCCCGGGCGCTGCTTGTTACCAGTAGTTGCTTGTCGCCCGGGAACATGCCGTTTTCCGGAGGCTTCCTGTCGCATAAACGGGCACCAAACCGTTTTACCGTAATTCCGCATTGCTCTCCTCAGGGACGAGTAAAAAAGGCCGAGGCCCCAAAGCCCCGGCCTTTTTCGTCTATGTGTGGGAGCAGCCGTGCCGTATCCCATCGGCACTTCGCCGTCTACCGTACCCGCAGCGAGCGTCCGATGCGCAGCGTCGTGGTCGACTTGATGCCGTTCAGTCGGCAGATGTTTGTCACGGTCGTACCGTACTTGCGGGCGATGGCGCCCAGCGTGTCGCCCGACTTGATGCGGTGGTACTTCATGGCTGCCTTTTCGGCCGCCTCCTTCTTGTCCTGCTCTTCGTTGGCGATTTCGTCGTCGAAGTCCTGCCCGGCGTTCGAGTAGATGCTGAAGAACGATTTTTTCAGCAGGAAGGTCTCGCGGCACAGCAGTCCGTTCTTGAAGTCGATGAGCCGCTCGGGGTCGAACGACTGCCCGTAATAGCGGGTCTCGAAGTGCAGGTGCGGCCCCGTGCTGCGCCCCGTCGAGCCGCCCAGACCGATGATCTGCCCGGCCTCGACCCACTGGTTGGGTTCGACCATGCGCTCCGAAAGGTGCCCGTAGTAGGTCTCCAGCCCGTTGTCGTGGCGGATGATGACCAGGTTGCCGTAGCCGCCCTTGTTATATTCCGAAATACGCACGCGGCCGCAGAACGTGGCGTAGACCGGGTCGCCCGTCTTGAGCGGCAGGTCGACGCCCTGATGCTGGCGCCGGCGGCGCGGGCCGTATTTGCCGCGCGGGTGCACCGAACCCTGGTAGGGGCAGTGGTAGCTCGTGACCGAGTCCACCAGGTCGATGACCACCGATTTGGGCATCGACGACATGTCCACCTCCTTGTAGGGGAAGAGCGTTGTCGTATCCCAGTATTTCTCGAAGATGGTGCTGTCCTTGGCTATCTCGCGGTTGCGGACGTATTTCCACGTGTTGTTGCTGTAAAGCACCACCTGTATGGCGTCGTTGCCCGAGTCGAGCGTGTCGATGGCCACCACGTCGTTGGTGTCGAAAATCGACTCGATCTGCTTGGGCTGGAGCCGCAGGCGCATTGCGACGATGGAGTCTATGGTCGCAGCCTCCCTGGGCGAGAGGGATGCGATGTGCAGCGAATCGGTTTTGCGTTCGGCCTGCGGCGCTGCGGCCGATGCCGAGAGTGCCGCAATGGCGGCCATATAGGTGAGGCAGTATTTTTTCATCTGTATTTTATTGTTGTCGGATAAATTCTTCGGCGGCTTCCAGCGCCTTGTAAAATTCCTCGCCGAAACGGCGCACGATCGGTTCGCGCAACGCCTTGTAGACCGGGATTCCCAGCCTGCGGCCGCATTCGCGCGCCGGGGCGCAGACCGACCAGCGGTGGTAGTTGAGCCCTGCCGTGCCGTTCGAAAACCGCACGACGCGGATCGGATAGAGGTGGCATGAGATCGGTTTGCGGAAGGCGGTCTTGCCCTCCAGCCACGCCTTTTCGATGGCGCAGAGCGTGATGCCGTTCTCCTGGTAGGTATAGGCGCACTCCGCGTCGCCGACCAGCGGCGTGGTCAGGTCGCCGTCTTCGTCGATGACCATGAAGCCCTGCCGCTCGACGGCCTCGATGCCCTCGGGCGTCATATAGGGCTTGTAGGCCGCATATTCGCGTTCGAGTATGCCGACCTCCTCCGCTTCGAGCGGCGCTCCGGCATTCCCCTCGACGCAGCAGATACCCTTGCACTGCGCGATGTCGCAGGCGAAACATTCGCGCAGCAGGTCTGCGCTCACGATTTTGTCGTCGATTTCGATCATTTGCGGCAGGTGTCGGCGATAATCAGGTCGAACATCTCCCCCAGCGACATGCCCATGGCCCGTGCTTGCTTGGGGACGATGCTCCCGGCGCTCATGCCGGGGATGGAGTTGATCTCGATCAGGTAGGGTTTGCCTTCGGGCGTGACGATGAAATCGACGCGTACGACACCCGAGCAGCGGCATGCCCTGTAAGCGATGCGGGTCATGCGGTGCAGTTCTTCCGCAATTTCCGGGGCGATGTCGGCGGGGGTTATCTCGTCCGAATAGCCTTCGGTGTATTTGGCCTGGTAGTCGAAGAAATCCTTTTTCGATACGATCTCCGTGATCGGGAACAGGTATTCCCTGCCTCCGGCCACCATCATGCCGCAGCCCATTTCACGGCCCGCGATGCACTCTTCGATCAGCACCTCGTCGCTTTGGGCGAAGGCCGCCTCGATGGCGGGCAGCACCTCGTCGCGCGTATGGACTTTCGTCACGCCGAATGAGCTGCCGCTGGCGTTGGGCTTGATGAAGAGCGGCAGTCCGAACTCCGCGACCACCCTGTCCGGGTCGGCCGTTTCGCCCTTGCGGAGGAAAATCTCGCGGGCGAGGTTGATACCCTGCCCCGCTACGGTGCGCTTGGTGGTGATCTTGTCGAAAGTGATGACCGACGAGGTCATCGAGCACGACGAATAAGGGACGCCCATCATGTCGAGGTAGCCTTGCAGTTTGCCGTCCTCGCCGGGCGTGCCGTGGATGATGATCAGGGCGTAGTCGAACGCTTTGCGCTCGCCTTCCACCGTGAGCGAAAAATCGTTCTTGTCGACCTGCCACTCGCGTCCGTCGGGGGCTGTGTAGTGCCAGTCGCGGTGGTGGAGGTCGATGACCGTGATGTCGTATTTCGTGTGGTCGAGCGCCGCCTCGATCTGTGCGGCGTCTGCGCGCTGGTCATCTCGCCGCAGCGCGCCAGCGTTTTATGCACGCAGAGCGGCGCGCCGTAGCCCATGCCCAGCGACGCGCAGGCAATGCCCAGCGAAAAAATCGCGCCCTTGTGCGTGTTCACGCCGCCCGTTGCGCGGCGCATGGCGTCCTCCGCCAAAAGCCCCGGCACGCGCAGCGCGTCAAAGCACGCCTGCGCGTCCTTTCCCCGGTGCGCAAGGCCGATGCGCGCACAGGTTTCAAAATACGGCCTGAGCGCGCACGCGCTGTCGATGAATGTGAAGACGTCCATATCCCGGTGCGCGCCCGCGTTGTGCCTGTCCACCAGCCCCGGCTTGGGCGTCACCGCCACCTCGAAGAGCAGCGCGCGCTGGGCGTTTTCCGCCGTCCGCTTTGCAAACGCCATCTCAAAGTGCGCGTCGATGATTGCGTTCGCCTTTTCAAACAGCGCGTCCGCGCTGTGCGCGCGGCTTCTCGCGCAGACCGGCGCAGGGTTGCCGCAAAGCAGACAGCGCCGCGCGGGCAGGCCGATCTCCGTCCGCGAGATCTTGCCGCCGTCCGGCGCGATCACGTCGATATCCAGCAGCCGCCCCAGCGCCTCGCCGTCCTCCAGCGCGCAGAGCCGCCGCTTGATTGCCCGCGCGTCCGCGCGAACGCAGAGCATCGCCTCCGGCCCCGTCTTTTCGTGGATGGCTGCGTCAAACAGCGTTTCGCAGGGCGCGAGCACCGCCTTCACGTTCCGCAAGCCCCACGCAAACGCGCGCTCGATGTTCTCCGTCCGCTTGATCGCCCCGGCAATATTCATGCACAGACACACCACCGACGCGCCGGGATACCGCGCCAACAGCGCCCGCTGCGCCTGCGCGCGCGCCTCCCTTGCGTCCATCATATCGGATACCGTCACCCGTTCGGCCATTGCTTTATCCTCCGTTTTGCGCTTTCGCCCGCATTTTGACCTTTATTTTATCAGAATTATGCCCGCCGCGCAAGCCGCCCGCTTTTCTCTATCCCTTTTCGGCGTTTCATGGTATAATCAGGCTATTGAGTTGATTTGAGGAGATACCGCCATGATGGATGAATATTTCGCCGTTCCGATTTCCCCTTCCAACAAGCGCGCCATGGCGCAGATGGACGCACTGCTCGCGCGCGAGGGCATCGAGCGCGACCGAAACCTGACCTATTCCGCCGCGATTTACGATGACGACGGGCAGATGATTGCCACGGGTTCGCTGTTTGAAAACACACTGCGCTGCCTCGCCGTGGATGGCGCGCATCGCGGCGAAGGGCTGATGGCCGTGATCGTCGCGCACCTGGTTCAGGCGCAGATTGAGCGCGGCCACACGCACCTGTTTCTATACACGAAGGTGGACAGCACGAAGTTCTTTGCGCCGCTGGGCTTTACGGAAATCGCGCGCGTGGACGGCCGCCTCGTGTTCATGGAAAACCGGCGCGACGGCTTTTCGCACTATCTGAAAAGCCTTGCGCCCTATGCGGGCGAGCGCCCCGGCGCGGCGCTGGTGATGAACGCGAACCCCTTCACCCTCGGCCACGAGACGCTGGTGGCGCGCGCGGCGAAGGAAAACGAGCGCGTCGTGCTGTTCGTGCTCAGCGAGGATCGCTCGCTCGTGCCGTATTCGGATCGCATGGCGATGGTCAAGGCCGCCTGCGCGAAATACGGCAACGTTTCGGTCGTCTCCTCCAGCAGCTACATGATCTCCTCCGCGACGTTCCCCTCCTATTTCCTAAAGGATGCGGACGTCGTCACCCGCACCCACGCCGAGCTGGACGCGACGCTCTTCACCCGCATTGCGGCCGCGCTGAATCTGACGCGGCGCTACGTCGGCGAGGAGCCGTTCTCCCACACGACGAGCCTGTATAATGAGGCGCTCGCGGCGGTTCTGCCCAAGGCGGGCGTTGAGCTGGTCGTCATCCCCCGCGCGCAGGCGCAGGGCGAGGCCATCAGCGCGTCGCACGTCCGTCAGCTCATCCACGACGGCCATATCGAAGCGATTCGCCCGCTCGTGCCTGAGACGACCTACGCCTATCTGACCGGCGATGCGGGGCAGGCTGTCCTCCGGCGGATTCAGGCCGCGGCGGACGTGATCCATCACTGAGTTTTTTGCGAGCTGTATAAAAGGGGGCTGTCAAGTTTGTTAGCTTGACAGCCCAATTTAATTCGATTGATTTTTCTTACTTCGCCGGCACAAGAACTTCCTTGCCGCCCATATACGGGCGCAGCGGCGCGGGAATACGGATGGAGCCGTCCTCATTGAGGTTATTCTCCAGGAACGCAATCAACATACGGGGCGGCGCCACGCAGGTGTTATTCAGCGTGTGGGCAAAGTACTTGCTGCCGTCCTTGCCTTTGACGCGAATGCCCAGACGGCGCGCCTGCGCGTCGCCCAGCGTGGAGCAGCTTCCCACCTCGAAATACTTCTTCTGGCGCGGGCTCCAAGCCTCGACGTCGCAGCTCTTCACCTTCAGGTCGGCCAGATCGCCGGAGCAGCATTCCAGCGTCCGAACCGGGATATCCAGCGAGCGGAAGTAATCGACGGTGTTCTGCCAGAGGCGGTTATACCACGCCATCGAATCCTCCGGCTTGCAGACGACGATCATCTCCTGCTTTTCGAACTGGTGGATGCGGTAAACGCCGCGCTCCTCGATGCCGTGCGCGCCGACCTCCTTGCGGAAGCAGGGGGAATAGCTGGTCAGCGTCTGCGGCAGCTCGTCCTCGGTGAGGATGGTGTCGATGAATTTGCCGATCATGGAGTGCTCGGAGGTGCCGATCAGGTAGAGATCCTCGCCCTCGATCTTGTACATCATGTTCTCCATCTCGGCGAAGCTCATCACGCCCGTGACCACGCTGCTGCGGATCATATACGGCGGAATGTAATAGGTGAAGCCGCGGTCGATCATAAAATCGCGCGCGTAGGAGAGGCAGGCGCTGTGCAGGCGCGCGATGTCGCCCTTGAGGTAATAGAAGCCGTTGCCGGAGGTGCGGCGCGCGGCGTCAATGTCGATGCCGTTCAGCTTCTCCATGATGTCCACATGATAGGGCACCTCGAAATCCGGCACAACCGGCTCGCCGAAGCGCTCAATCTCGACGTTCTCGCTGTCGTCCTTGCCGATCGGCACGCTCGGGTCGATGATCTGCGGGATGACCTGCATGCGCTTCTTGATCTCGGCGGCGTATTCTTCCTCCAACTGCTCCAGACGCGCCAGCTCCTCGGCCATCTCGTTGACCTTCGCCTTGGTCGCCTCGGCCTCGTCCTTCTTGCCCTGCTTCATCAGGCCGCCGATCTCCTTGGAGAGCACCTTGCGCTGATTGCGCAGGCTGTCGGCCTGCTGCATGGCCTCGCGGTTCTTGCGATCCAGCTCGATCACCTCGTCCACGAGGGGGAGCTTGCTGTCCTGAAACTTTTTCCTGATGTTTTCGCGCACGACGTCCGGCGTCTTGCGGATCAAATTGATATCAATCACGACAGTTCTTCCTTTCTTCCTTGCGGGGATTCCTCCCCGGAGATTGCACGCCAAAATAAAAGGAGCGCTCCTTCCGCATGGGACGAAGTGCTCCGCGTTGCCACCCAAATTGCCATTTTCATGGCCTCTCTTGACGGATAAGGGCCGTCTGCCCGCGAGCTCGTCACCCGCGGCATGGAAAGAGCGGATCGACCCTCCTCCGCGCCGCCTCGCACCGACCGGCAGCTCTCTTGAACGGATCAAACGGTCTGTTCTCTTCCTGCGCCCGAAGGCGCGCCGATGTATGCGGATATTATAGCCCAAAGCGCGGTTTTTTGCAACCTCTTTTCTTTTTTCTTTGCGCTTCGGCGTTTTTTCTTTATTCCGGTAAAAATTGACATTCTCCCCGTCATCGTGTACAATGAGAGCCGTGCTGATAAAGCCTGTCCTTGATGGGCAAAATAGCCTTAACCATCAGCCAAGGAGGCAATCAAATGGGCGCTTCACGCAATCAGGAATCCACCCGTCAGGAGAAAGACGGCGTTGTTTATTATGACCGCGGCATTTTGACCGGCAAAGACGGCCGCCGCTACCAGCGTTATGCCATAAAGACGCACTTCGTTCAGCCGGGCGAGGATCAGGCCGAGCTTGTCCGCCGCTATGTGCTGCCGCTGTATCAGCCGGGCGACTGCCTGTCCTTCACCGCGAAGGTGATGGGCATGTGCACCAACAACGTGCGCACGCTGGCGGATACGCACCCCGGCTTCTGGGCCAAAACGCTCGCGCCGTTCGCCGGGCACAATTCCACCGGCATCGGCATGCATCAGCCCTACAAGATGCAGCTCGTCATCGAGATCTGCGGCCTGCCGCGCGTGCTCTTTGCGGCGGCGGTCTCCGCGGTCACGCGCCCGTTCGGCATCCGCGGCCTGTTTTACAAAATCTGCGGCCACGGCGTGGCGGGCATCGACGGCTTCTATCCGGATTCGTCCTTCGAGGTGTATCACACGATGGGCGTCATCAACCCGGAGCACCCCGTCGAGCTCTGCGACGCGCTGGAAGCCGCGACCGGCGTGCCGACCGTCGTGATGGACGCGAACGACTTTGACCAGAATCAGCTCGGCAAGGGCACGCATTTCCCGCTGACCGACGAGCAGATTCAGGACGCCATGGCGGATAATCCCTCCGGTCAGGGCGACGAGCTGACCCCGTTCATCCTCATCCATCCGCTCAAGGATTAAACTTCCGGGGCTGTCAAGCTGACAACACTGATATTTCAAGAAAAACTAGGTATTTGCGCCCGAAGGTTTCCAAAGGGCGATCGGAAAGCCCTTTGGTGGGGCGATGGGGCAAAGCCCCATATCCAAAAATGCTTAGATATTTGTTTCTTGAAATGTT
>OGZA01002604.1_pt1 | contig 10965 bp, 7 predicted proteins | sample 1576591 | NCBI WGS metagenome assembly OGZA01 (sample SAMEA3541565, study PRJEB24748) | human gut metagenome | biome: human gut; feature: human-associated habitat; material: faeces | place: China | collected 2012
CTTGAATGACACGCTTTGGAAGTTTTTCTACGAGAATTTAGAATCATAAAAAAGAGCCCGGAAAAATCGGGCTCTTTATCTTTATTTACTATCCTTTAAAGACTTATTCAACTTCATCAACAACGATTGATAATGAATTTTCGTATCTCCTGTCGCACCGGTAATCTTGGAATTCAAAAGTCGTTGAGCTTTCAAGGCCATATCCTGCAAGTACACTTTAGAATTATCAATCTCTCCGGTATTCACTTTCCGCACGAAACCATATCCATAACCAAATTCATTTAACGCCATCTGTTGTGCCACGTAACCGGGGCCACGTTCTTGCTCCACCTGACGGAATTGATCAAGATACTTGTTGATCAATCCGGTTTCATCCAGGCCATACGCCGCAATCTCTTCCACGGAAGGCATATAAGCCGCATCCGTCAACATCCGCAAAGCCCCTGCACCCGCATCTTTCAACGAACTGGCGGAAACATCCACGATAAACTGTTGCAACATTTTATCGGCATCCGTCAAAGCCCGTCCTTTTACCGTGTTCTCAAACGCACCATTATACAAGTCTGTCAGGAATTCCTGAATCGTGTATGGGTTGGACGCGAGATGAGAGGACAGAATAATATTCCCGGTCAAACGTTCCAACTGGTCCAGTATTCTTTTTTGTAACACCGGAGTCATATCCACTCCCATGGTGAAATTCTTTTTCAAATCTGTCTTACTTAGCCAATCCGAAGACTTAAACTCTTTTAGTATCCACGCTAAAGAAGCTCGTTGTTTTTCCTTAGCAACCGGTTCATGGCGCTGTCCCTTCGTTCCGTCTTTTACTTCCGTCAAATAAATACCACCCACGTTATACATCACGTTCATGATATAACGATAATATTGATTGGCCAGCTGCTTGTATAGCTCTTCCCGGTGCGTGAAATCCGCATCGTCATTCACCCATTCTCCCAAGTTAGACAAGATATATTTCAGATTCTTTATCCCGTACTCCGCGGCTTTCACCGGATCGTCCCCCAAGTCCTCTTCAATAGCACTCGGATCATAGCGGGAATAAATCTGCTGTCTTCCATAGCGATAGCGAGGATCCCCGGCTTTCTCGTCCACCCAACTCTCAAGAATAGCTTGCTCTTCCCATTCATTATTCACCTGTGGTAAAGGCTGATAGTTCCATTTCACCAGGAAATAATCATATATACCCAAATCCGGCGGGGTCAAGCGCACCCCCTTGTCTCCGGGTTGAGCCACGTAATTAAAACGGGCGTAATCCATAATACAGGGTGTTGTTCCGTACGTGTTGGTGAAAGAAGCGGAACGCAACGAATCTACCGGATAAGCGGCAGAAGCCGACATATTGTGCATGAAACCGAGACAATGCCCCACCTCATGAGCAACCACGTAAGCAATAGACTCTTTCACGATGTCATCCGGCATTTTCTTCGCCCTCACGGACGGATCGATTTGCGCCGTCTGCACGAAACGCCAGTTATTAATCAAACGAATCACGTCATTGTAAACCAGAACAGAGGCATTAACAATTTCCCCGGTCGTCGGGTCCACCCACGACGGTCCCATTGCATTTGCCGTCGAGGAGGGCAAATAACGAATACAGGAATATTTCAGGTTATCCGGATCGAATTCGGGATCATCCTTCGGGAAATCACGTACTTGCACGGCATTTTTAAACCCAATCTTCTCGAAAGCTGCATTCCACCGCAATGTACCTTCTTTTATCGGCTGTTTCCATAATTCCGGGAAAGCATCGTCAATATAAAACACGATCGGTTTCACGGGCTCCACGAGTTCACCCCGCTTAAAAGCCGCCATATCTTTAGGCTCCATGCGCCAACGGTTAGCCAGCGTGTAATTCTGAATTCCATCCTTCTCCGTAGAGACGTGTTGTTTACTCGTGATAAAAATGCCTACCCGTGAATCGGAAATCCGGGGACGCATTTTCTCTTCCGGCAACAACAATAGAGAACGGGTCACCGTGGCCGTCAATGACATATTATCAAGAAACGAGAACGACATGAATTTCAACGACACTTTATAAGATAACATGGATTTCACGCTCAAGTTATCATCAAATGCTTTGACTTCACCTAAAGCAACACCGTCTTTGTTGAATGTAGAGTTCAACTGGATCAATCCCATGATCGTCGTCGGAAGAAAGGCAAATTCCTTCATGTCCGTCGTGAATATCGGTGTCACATCAATCACCACTGCGGTACTATCCGGCGTGTAGGCTGCAATCTTGTATGAATACAACACGGCATCCGCAAAATTCTTGTCAATCGCTTTTTGCAAAGAAGGTTCTTTCGGATTGGAAGTCACGAAAGCATTCACCTCGTTCAAGTAGATCGTACTATCAATTTTCGTGAACCTCACGTGTAGCGGGTCATTCTGCTTGTACCCCACGTCGCAAAAATCATTGCTGGAGGTTGATGTCAACGTGGAAGCGAATAACATCTCCCGTCCCAAGTATTTCATGGGAATCTCGAAATACAATTTTCCATCCACCTTATGCAAGGTGATAAAATTGCTTTTCACCGTCTCGCACGACTCTTTCTGAAATAATTTGTCATAAGCACTTTTCTTCTCCGTCACCTTAGCCGTGGCGGCATTTTTACCTTTCTTTTTCCGCCCGGCAGCATCCGCTTCCCGTGAACAAGGTAGCACGAAAAGTGCCACGAACAATACTAGCATCCATTTTTTCATACTTTTCAATTTTATAGTAAGACATTAAAAGAGGTTATTCTACTTTATTAAAACGGAATACCAAGGGATACAACTCTCTCATGGGATACTCTTTAGGTTCCCCCCAACCCGGGTGAGTCTCGTCATAATAGGTTCCTGTCAAGAAATCTGTCGGTTCATAATCAACGATCCGGAATTCAAGTACCTTGCCTTTATTCAGTAACCGTACGAGCACAATCGCTTTTCTCTCCGCCACATTTGTTACCGAATAATTCACATTTGCTTTACTTAATTCCAACGTAACTACATCCCGTTTTATCCCGTAAGCATCTTGATCCCATAACTGTTCCGGCTCTTCTCCGATATAAACGACCTCACAATTCCGAAGATATTTAGCCAGATCACCTTGCACTCCATCCACGTTCAGCGTATTCGTTGCCCCGGCAGTAAACACAATCCTATCCGTGGATAAATTATTAACCGGTAGATTATCACAATCAGTAGGGTGTCCCCATACCATTCCTTTAATAAAATCCCCACTGATAAAAGTCGGAGAAACCCAAGTTCCAACAAAGTCTTCGTACAAAGTGGGACCATTCACATTAATCGTAACAGAAGTATTCGTTCCACCTTCAAAAAGTCCACCTTCAACCAAACGAATAATAACCTTGTCTTTACCGACCTCTTTTTTCAGGAAACGAATCGTTACGTCAGCTGTTGCCTTCTGGATTCCCATGATCAATTCCCGTCCACCTCCCACAATTTCGTAATGTTCCCCTTCTACCGCCGTGGATGCAGGATCTATTTCAAAAGGAACACGAAGCTCCTCCCGCTTATACATATAGTCAACACCTCCCACCGTTAATTTCATAGAAACCACGACCTCACTTTTCAAATCCATTGTAGTTTGTGAAAAAGAACAGGTAAAGATATCCTTTGTTTCCACCGGAATAATGGCCCAGCGATTATTCCACAAACGATACCTCGGCACCTCCTGCAAACTTAGGCGAATCTCCCTCTGTCCGATCACGTTCTCCTTTGGAGTCACCCAAACCGTATCAATCCAATCGCCGGGATGAAGCACGAACTCCTTGGCTGAAATCGTGTAATCTTCATCCAAAACAGCAGAACCGTCTATCATGAAAGGTACTTTTATCTCTTCCGTCACGGGTTCCGAAACGATCAACTCCACGGCCAAAGGTTCTGCCGCTTTCAATATATAGATAGGACGCCCAAAACTTAATTTCGGATCGCTATTATCATCATCCGAGCAAGCCAATATAAGGCTCAAACTTAAGAATAACGAGAAAACAAATAAAATCTTTCGCATAATTATATCTTTTTTATTCGTTCAAACTCTTTAATTTCCGATTGCTTCTTCATAAGCATCTCTCTTGGCCTGAATAATATCCCGCTCAGCATTTGTTAAACGGCTGGGAGCCGGCAAAACAAATTCCGTCTTCATATCTACCAGACGAGGAGGCGTATCATCAACATCATCACATCCTGTAAACAACAACATGAATAACCCCAATCCTAACACATATTTTAATGTTCTCATATCCATTCTATTTAAATTTTACAGTCAATAAGTCTCATACCCAGGATTTTGTATTAACCCCGCGTTCAATGCAATATCTTCCTTCGGGATCGGGAATGTATACAGGAATTTGGCTGTCACGTATTTCACCCCGTTGTAGCCGCACCATCTTTCCGGTCGTCCGTTCCGCTTTAACTCGTACCAACGATCACCCTCCAAATACAGCTCCTTACGTCGTTCATTCAATATTGAAGACATCAATGGAGTTAAAGCTTTTCCTTCTGCATCCACTTGAATTAATGCCGTGGGATCAACCACCGGTAAATCGGATTCCGTGTAAGGGGTATAACCGGAAATTCTATTCTCCCGCAAATGGTTCAGATACTTCAATGCATTTTCCGTATCTCCGGAATGAGCATAACTTTCAGCCATGATCAAACACATTTCCGCCGAACGTAAGGACGTTTTCAACATTTTAGTATTTACAAACTCCGCATCAAAAGAAAAAGTATAACGAATATCCCTCTCTCTTTCCGTAAACAAATTCACAAACTCCAAAGGCAACGGACGTCCTTTAGTTTTCTGCATATCCGTGTACACGTATCCTTCCGATTTAGATATTCCGGAACGGATCAACACATTTCCCAGTTGCTTCACCTCAGTTTGAATCATCTCTTTATAAGCCTCCCCGCTAATTAACGGGTATTTATCCAAGACCTCCTTGGCCGTGCTCGCTGCCAATTCCCACTCTTGCACCCAAAAATAAGTTCTGGCCAGATAAGCTTTAGAAACATCCACGTAAAAACGATAATGTTGATCCGTTTGATTCAAGCTGATGGCCTGTTTCAAATTCTCAACGACGAAATCAGCTGTTTCTTTCAAATTTGAACGTTCGGGAGTTCCCTCCATATCAAACACTTTCACGATAGGAACACCTAACATTTTATCAGCATTGTTTTTATCATACGGCTCACAATAATTACGCATCAACGTGTAATAACACACGCCTCGAATCGTGTAAGCCGTTGCCAATAGTTTTTTACCAAAATCAGTATCCCGCTCTTTCAATTCCTCTATCACGATATTGCAATCCCGAATGACTTCATACAATGATTTAAATCGAAACGATAAGCTACTAATATCTATTCCCACGTATATAGGCAAATCCAACTTGGTTGTCAAATCAGCATCCCAGTTATCCGTATAAGCTTCATAGGCCGCTACTGTTGAGGGAGCTCCGAAAAAAGCGTATTCGCTAGCTCCATCGATATTGTATAAATGTCTGTGTAATAATGCAGAGAATTCTTCTGCTGTTTCCGGAATCACCTCGCCTTTGTTCTTCACGTCCAGATACTCCGTACAAGACAGATTACAGAAAAGGAACAAGATCATGATGTATAAACTTGACTTTCTCATATCTTTAAAATTTTAATATTCAAATTCAATCATTTAAAATCCCACATTCACCCCTAACGTCATGGAACGGGTAATCGGGTAAGTCGTCCCCGGTGTTTCGGGGTCAATTCCGGAATAATTGGTAAACGTGATAAAATTATTCATCGTAAAAGAGAAACCTACCGAACTCAATCCCAAAGATTTTACTATTGATTGCGGTATATCATAATACAACGAAATATTTTTAATTCTCAAAAAAGATACATTTTCCAAATAAGCACCTTTCGTTATCTCCTGCGAATGCACGTTATACTGATCCAATAATAAACGATCACCCATAAAATCGATAATCCTCGGGTATTTCACCCCGGTCGTTCTTTCCGGAGTCCATCGATTCACCATATCTTTCGAAACGTTCAAATGATTACGATACAAATCGCTATACACCGTTTGAGGCGTTTCTCCCGTTCGATTCGAAGTAATAATCTCATAACTTGCCGGGGAAGTCACCATATTCAATAATTTCGCACCCGAAGAAACCACGCCTCCAACATTCAACCGTAAATTTCGATAGGAAAAATCCACGTTAAAACCACCGGTAACCGGAGAAATCGAAGTGCCTAAATAATAACGATAATTATCCACGGCTTGTAAATCTGTTCCTTTATAAATCTGAGCATCCGGTCTTAATTCATAAGTATACACCCCATCATGCAGGTCTATTCCCGTGTAACGTCCGGCAAAAACAGACTCCAAAGGGAACCCCTCGTATCGCCCGTCCTGTATCACTCTTTTTTTACTGTATTTGGACAAAATATTACGATTCCATGCAATATTTCCGGCTACATTGAACTTGAAATCTTTACCATCCAAAATCTTTACTCGCAATGTCCCCTCGATTCCTTTATTTTTTATCTCGGAAGTATTAAATCCTTGTCCGGAGAATCCTGTCGTAGATAACACATCAACCGTAGACACGATATCAGAACTTTTCCGGTAATAGGCTTCAACCAACCCACTGACTCTATCCTCAAACAAACCGAAATCTAAAGCAATCTTCATGTCTTTCGTTTTCTCCCAACGCACTTTCGGATTAGGTGCTTTACTGATCGATCCGGTTCTCAATCCGTCCCAATAAGTCGTAGAATAGTTCAATACCAAATCTTTACTGACTGATTTCACGATATTCCCGGTGTACCCCATCGCTGCCCGTAATGTCAATCGATTCACTACTGGATGCAAACCATACATAAACCTCTCTTCATCCAAATGCCAAGCCAACCCTAATGACCATGTCGGATTAAACTGCTCGTCACTACCAAAGTTATTCGAACCATCTGTCCGAAACGTAACACTTAATAAATAACGTTCCAAATAACTATAGTCCAGGGATGCATAGAATGAGGCAAAACGGCTTTCGGAACTAACCTCTCCTGATAACTGGTCTATCAAGTCGGCATATCTTTTCACGTCTTCCGGTTGAGGATTCGGATGCATCGGCATAGCCGAATTACCAGTTACATCGTCATACCCGAAACGTTTTGCATAAGTACGGTTACTTTTATCACCTCGTAACTCGGCTCCCCCCAATACAGCAATCCGATGGGCATCACCAAATACACCCCGATATTCTAATTGTCCCCGGACATTATAACTCGTTCCGTCCGATGAAGTCTGGGTTATTGACCCATAGGGAATCCAATCCCCGTTATTTTCATCAAAATAAAGCCGGTCCAAAAAAGCGGCATACGTATCTCTCCCCTTCACGTCATCCACCTTATTGTTATAGTACGTGTACGAAGCTAACCCCGAGATTTTCAACTTCTCGATAATATCATAACCGAGATTGACCCTTACGGTTCCACTTGTATTATCTGCCGAACTTGAAGTCTCTTTCATCTCACGCATAATATTAAACCCACTAGGAGGTTGCACCCCATCACTCAAATTCCCGTCATTAATACCTGCCAAATTAAAATAGGTCCGATCAGACCGATAACTCCCATCCGAATTATACAATGTCTCGTAAGGATTCGCAAAATAGGCATATTTAAACGGGTCTACTGTCATGGAATAGCTATCAGATTTTTGTTTTGACAGATCTATCCCAAACCCAAGATTCAAACGGGCAGATGGATTCAAATCAATCTTAGCATTTAAATTATAACGTTGATAATCTGTCTCTTTTACCAATCCCTTATCATCCGTAACTCCTAAAGACACATAGTACGTGTACTGTTTAGATCCACCGGAGAAAGAAAGATGATGATTCATCGAGAATGAATTACGGAATAACACGTCAAACCAATCCGTTGAATGCTTGGCCAGATTCGAGATATACGCCTCCTGTTCCTCCCCGCTCATAGGTTCAAAATTATCCTCATGCCAAAGTTTATCATCTTTTCCAAGCTTTTCAGACCGAAGCATACCTACTATTCCCACCACCGGGCTATGAATCTTCCGAGACGCCGTTTTATTATATTCAAAAGACTCTGAAGAAAATTCATCCCACAATTCTTGTTCCCAGACTAATTTCTCCGCAGAATTCATCAATCCCGGATCTCGTTGTGGTTTCAACCCGACAGAAAGAGTCGCTGAATAATTTACTCTCATTTTGCCCGCTTTCCCTTTCTTTGTCGTGATAACAATCACACCTCACGTAGCCCTTGAGCCGTAAATAGCCGCCGCCGAAGCATCCTTCAAAATAGTTACATTTTCTATATCATTCGGATTAATTCCCGCTATTCCCGTAACAAAAATTTCATTCAGATTACCAGATTTAATCTGCCCTGTCGAAATATTCGGGACATTCTGCTGTAAAGGTACACCATCCACCACCCATAAAGGCTCCGCATCCCCACTAATCGTATTCGTTCCCCGTATTCTGACTTTAGCCGCCTCTCCCGGTCTACCGGAAACCGCCATCACACTAACTCCGGCAACCTGTCCCTGCAACAACATATCCACTGTCGGTGTAGCCTTATTGGCAAAAACATCTTGTCCCAAGCTAGCAGTAGAGCCCGTTGAAGTACGAGTTGTTTTTTGACCATATCCCGTAATAACCACTTCCTCCAACTCGCCGACTTTTTCTTTCATCACCACCCGGACCACTCTCTTGAAATCCGTCACCTTCACCTCCCGCGTCTCCATACCCACGAACGAAAACAACAAAAATACCTCTTTTTGTTCCGGAATCGTCATCTGAAACTTTCCCGAAATATCCGTGGTCACCCCCACGTAAGTTCCTTTCAACATAACGGTTACTCCCGCTATCGGCACGGAATCCTGATCCATCACCAACCCGTTTAACGTCACCTTCTTTACTTCTTGCTTGGCCGGACGATCTGGACGTATAATCACCACGTGATCCTCGATCTCGTAAGAAAATCCCGTCCCTTTCAGACATTTATCCAATACCTCTCGAATAGAAGCATCTTTCACATCCAGAGACTTCACCCGTACATTTTGAATGTCATCCAGATTATATACAAACGTGTAATCACTATTTTCCCGAATCTGGGAAAAGATATTGGTTAAACTAATATCATTTCCTTTCAACGTCAACTTTAACTCTTGCGAGTAAACACTTGCCAACAAAGCAGTGTTTTGCAAGAACAAGCACAGGCATAGCAATTTCACAATTAACAATTTTCTCCACAGCTTTAATCTCCTTAAACTGTTGGGGTTGTCATTTTTTTTCATACTTTTGCTTTTAGGTTTCACATTTTATTAGATGATGAGCTTAGTAGGCAGGTAATGGGGCTACATTACCTGCTTGCATCATTTTAAAGTTACATTACAATTTTTCGAATTCGATTATGCTAATAAATTTTGACAAAAGTAACCTTCGAAATCTATTCTATAAATCCCCTATTATAGGGATTTTCTTTTCGAGGTTCACTCTAGCAAATCGTAGGTTTCCAACCATTTATGAATATAAATACTTTTTCCTTGAATTAGAAACTTTACTTTTTGTGTCTTTTCAATTTTAGTTAGTAAATCCTGAATATTATTATAGCGTTTCATTTCAACCGAATATCTTAACTTTTTCAATGCCTCATCATTAAAAACTATATTAACATCATACCATTGCGACAAACGCTCGGCAATCGTCTCTAAAGCCGCATTTTCGAAATAAAACACCCCATCTTTCCATAACGTGAAATTCCTTGCATCCACCTCCCTCATTAAAATCTTTCCGGTCTCCGCAATCACCTCTGCCTGTCGGTCCGGCACCATAAGTACCGATTCATCTTTATAAGTCAAGCAGACTTTACCCTCGACAAGAGTCGTAATCGTACGTCCCCGATAAGTCATCACGTTAAAACTCGTTCCCAGCACCCGCACATCAAAATTCTTGACCGACACGACAAAAGGGTATTTCTCATCCCTTGTCACCTCAAAATAAGCCTCTCCCTCCACGTACACTTTTCTCTCCTTTCCACGGAACACCACCGGGTATTTCATGGTTGACTGTGCATTCAGTACCACCCAGCTACTATCAGAAAAAATAACCTTCTGCCTTTCTCCTTTCGGCACGATCAACGTGTGGTACTCGGACACGTTTTCCAACGAATCACGTTTTACATACGTGTAATTCAACGTTCTTAACCCTTCAGAATGTAATATACCTTTCGTGTTTAAAATAGCAACCTCATGCTTAGATGTTAACGGTATCATCTGATTATCCCCCAAAATTAACCGTACACTATTCCGATCAATCGTCGTCTCTATCACGATTTCCCGCCCCTCTTCCGGGGAAACCATCGCTGTCCGTTCCGACCACCACACACCACCGGCCATGACAAAAACAAGTAAAGAGGCCGCCACGTAAATCGTACGGCGTACACTTGTGGTCAACACCCTCCGTTTCTTATGTTTGCGGATTCGTTTCAAGAAACATGAAAAATCGACAATCTTATCGTATTTCTCGTATTCTTTAAAACGTCCCATGATAAAACGATCATCTTCCAAATCCTGTTTCAGTTGTGCCCACTCCGGGTCCTCCAGCAACTCGTTCAACCGTTCTTCTTCCGGTTGCGCAAGCGTTCCTGCCCAAGATTTCAGAATTAAATCCAATATGATATGTATGCTATCTATACTCATAACTATTTAAAGAATACTTGAAATACAAATTGGTACTACTTTTTCCAAGAAAATTATCTTCCTCTTCTCCTGATGGCCACAAAAATCGCACCTATCAGCAGAGCAATCGGGATAAACCATTTGAATAAAACATCCGTCACCTTTACCCCCATCTTTTCCAAAAACAAATGGTTATCAATCGACTTCGGACGACGCACATCCACGGGAGCCTCCCCGTCTGAAAGCCA
>OGZA01002605.1_pt1 | contig 10960 bp, 9 predicted proteins | sample 1576591 | NCBI WGS metagenome assembly OGZA01 (sample SAMEA3541565, study PRJEB24748) | human gut metagenome | biome: human gut; feature: human-associated habitat; material: faeces | place: China | collected 2012
GTGGCGGGCATGCCCTGCTTCTATTTCCTGGTGTTCCTGCTGGGCGCGGCGGCGGCATGGCTGCTGAGCGGGCAGGTCATCATGGCGGGCGTGGTGTGCTCTGTGGTGGTGACGGCGGTGTGCATGGTGATATGCGCGCTGCTGCACGCGGCGGTGCTGGCCGGGCAGAGCGGCTTTGACATGGGCGCGGCATCGTGGCTGGCGCTGCGGGAGCTGGCGGTGAGCCTGCCCTTCGCGGCGGCGGTGCACCCCCTGCTTGCATGGGTGCGGACACGCGCTCTGGACGATTAGACCCTCGGAGGAGGAGGGAACTATGATGAAGAACCCCCACCCCGCCCGGCGGCGGGTGTATATGCTGCTGGGCTTTTTCGGCGCTTTCCTGCTGCTGTTCTTCGCCGTGCTGTACGACGCGCAGGTGGTACACGGCAGCGAGAACCGGGCGAAGTCCATCACCAGCAACACCGCCAGCGAGACGGTGACGGCCTCCCGCGGCATTATCACCGACCGCAACGGCAAGGTACTGGTCAGCAACCGGCTGGCCTATACGCTGGTGTTCGACAAGAGCGCCTTCGGCAAGGACGACGGCGCGCTGAACGACGCTATATGGCGGCTGATCCAGCTGTGTCAGGAGCTGGACGTGCCGTGGAACGACACCCTGCCCCTGACCTCCGGCCTCATCCCCCAGCTGAAGACCGCAGCCCGCTCCAACGCCTTTCAGGAGTATCTGAAGGACAACGAGCTGCCGGTGAACGCCTCCGCCTCGGAGCTGATCGGCGCCCTGCGGGAGCTGTACGCCATCGATGAGCGCTATACCACGGCGCAGGCGCGGCTCATCGCCGGCGTGCGCTATGAGCTGGACGGGCGCAGCAGCTATACCTTCGCCGAGGACGTGTCCTCGGAGCTGATCAGCCGCATCACCGACGGGCACTATGAGGGCGTGACCATCAAGACGGCGGCGGCGCGGGTATACAACACCAAGCTGGCGGCGCACATACTGGGCACCGTGGGCGCTATATGGCAGGAGGAGTGGCGCAGCGACGAAAAAACCGGCTATGTGGGCTACGCTGACCGGGGCTACTCCATGAACGATCTGGTGGGCAAGGACGGCGTGGAGAAGGCCTTTGAGGACTATCTCCACGGCGTGGACGGCAAACGGCTCATCACCACCGACGAAAACGGCAAGCTCACCGGCGAGCTGTACACCCGCAAGCCCCAGCCCGGCGGCACCGTGGCGCTGACCATCGACATCGACCTCCAGCAGGTGGCGGAGGACACGCTGGCCAGCACCATTCAGGGCATGGTGGACAAGGACAGCAACGAGCGCGGCGGCGCTGTGGCCGTGGTGCAGGTGGGCACCGGCGAGGTGCTGGCACTGGCCAGCTATCCCACCTACGATCTGGAGACGTTCAACCAGAACTACGAGGAACTGGCGGCCGACGAACGGCTGCCTATGTTCAACCGCGCCACCCAGGGCATTTACGCCCCCGGCTCCACCTTCAAGCTGTGTACCTCCGTGGCAGCGCTGGAGGAGGGCATCATTACCCCCACCACCATCATCCAGGACAAGGGTATCTACACCTATTACAAAGACCCGCAGCCCATGTGCTGGATCTGGCGGCAGGCGCGCACCACCCACGGGCGCATCAACGTCAGCCAGGCCATCGTGGATTCCTGCAACTACTTCTACTACGAGGTGGGACGACTGACGGGCATCAAGAAGCTGGACGAATACGCCACGGCCTTCGGTCTGGGGCAGCACACCGGCATCGAGATCGGGGATGAGAGCGGCGTGCTGGCCTCGCCGGAGTGGGCGAAAGCCCACGACCGGGAGTGGACGGACGGCCAGACCATCACGGCGGCCATCGGACAGTCCTACAACCTGTTCACCCCCCTGCAGCTGGCCAACTATGTGGCCACGCTGGTGTCCGGCGGCGAGCATTACGAGGCACATCTTCTGAAAAACGTGAAATCTTACGATAATTCTCGTATTATCGACGTATACGACAAGGGGACGCTGAACGAGATGCACATCTCGGAATCCACCATGGCGGCGGTGACAAAGGGCATGCACGACCTGACCCACGACTCGCTGCAGGGCGCGTTCTCCCGCTGCGTGGTGGAGGCGGGCGCCAAGACCGGCTCGGCGCAGGTGGGCACGGACATCGCCAACGGCACCTTCGTGGCCTACGCGCCCTATGACGATCCGGAGATCGCCATCGCCATCGTGGTGGAGAAGGGCGGCAGCGGCAGTCTGCTGGCCAACGCCGCCGTGGACATCATCAACGCGTGGTTCACCCGGGGCGGCAGCAGCGCTTCGCTGGGTGAGAACACACTTTTGCAGTAACGCGCCACGCCCACGGGCGGCGCGCATGAGGACAGTATGGGACCTGTATTTGATTCAAGAGACAAGCGGTATAAAGACCCCTTCGGCGCGGCGGCCTGCTCTGCGGACATCCGCTTCGCGCTGGAGGACGAGACGTATTACGGCTGCGAGCTGCTGGTATACCGGGAGTTCGCCGGAAAAGAGGACGTGTGCGCCCTGCCGCCGGCGGAGGGCGGCTTCGCCGGGACATACACCGCCCCGGCGGAGGCCGACCTGTGCTGGTACGCCTTCCGGCTGACGGACGGCGACGGCCATCTGGTTTGGTTCGGCAAAAACGGCGTGCAGGACGCGCCGGAGAAGCTGATACGCTGGCAGCTGACGGTGTACGAGGACACGGCCACGCCGGAGTGGTTCGGCGAAGGCGTCACCTATCAGATATTCCCCGACCGGTTCCGCCGGGTGGCCATGCCGGACGTGTCCTCCATGGTGGGACGGCGCTGGCTCCACGAGAGCTGGGGCGACCGGCCGGTGTTCCTGCCGGAGGTCAACGGCGAGATCACCAACCGGGACTTCTTCGGCGGCTCGCTGGCGGGCATCACGGAGAAGCTGGACTATCTGCGCGGGTTGGGCGTGACCACCCTGTACCTGAACCCCATTTTCGAGGCCGCCAGCAACCACCGCTACGACACGGCGGACTACCGCGCCATCGACCCGCTGCTGGGCAGCAAGGAGGACTTCCGCGCCCTGTGCGACGGGGCGCATGAGCGGGGCATGCGGGTGATACTGGACGGCGTGTTCAACCACACCGGCAGCAACAGCCGCTATTTCAACGCCGAGGGGTACTATCCCTCCCTGGGCGCGGCGCAGAGCCAAAGCTCCCCCTATTACCGCTGGTACAGCTTCCACCCGTGGCCGTCGGAGTACGACGCGTGGTGGGGCGTGCGGACGCTGCCCGCCGTCAACGAGGAGCTGCCGGACTACCGGGACTTCATCTTCGGCGGCGAGGACAGCGTGGTGCGGCATTGGCTGCGCTGCGGCGCGGACGGCTGGCGGCTGGACGTGGCGGACGAGCTGCCCGGCGACTTTATCGAGGGCATCCGCCGCGCCATGGACGCGGAGAAGCCCGGCGGCTATCTGCTGGGCGAGGTGTGGGAGGACGGCAGCAACAAGATCGCCTACTCCCACCGGCGGCGGTATCTGCTGGGGCGGGAGACACACGGCCTGATGAACTACCCCTTCCGCACGGCGCTGCTGCAATGGCTGGGCGGCGGCGACGCGGCGGCCTTCCGGGAGAGCATGGAGACGATACGGGAAAACTATCCCCCGGCGGCCTTTTACGGCGCCATGAACTTTCTGGGCACCCACGACACGCCCCGCATCCTGACGCTGCTGGGCGCGGCGCACACGCCGGAGACGAAGCAGGCGCGGGCGGACTACCGCCTCTCCCCTGCTGAGCTGGCGCGGGGCAAGGCGAAGCTGCGTCTGGCGGGCATGCTGCTGTACAGCTTTCCCGGCTCCCCCACCCTGTTCTACGGCGACGAGGCCGGAATGCAGGGCTTCGAGGATCCCCTGAACCGGGGCACGTTCCCCTGGGGCGGCGAGGACGCGGCACTGACGGCGTTCTTCCGGACGCTGGGCGTTCTGCGGCAGCGGGAGAGCCTGCGCCGGGGGCGGCTGGCGTACATACGCAACCAGGGCGGCTGTCTGGTGATCGAGCGGGCGGCGGACGGCGAGCGCACCGTGACGGCGCTGAATGCCGGCGACGCGCCGGTGGAGCTGGTGCTGCCGTGGGACGCGCCCACGGCGCGGGACGGCGTGACCGGGCAGCGGTTCCTGGCCGAGAGCGGCGTGCTGCGGGTGACGCTTCCCCCGCTGGACGGCATGATATTGGTGTAAACGATTCCCCTGTTTCACGTGAAACAGGGGAATCACTTTTTCAGGCGGCTGTTTCACGTGAAACAGGGACGCTGCCCTTTGCCGTGGAATGTTTCATGTGAAACATTCCGGGAAAATTTGCGCTTCCCTCTTGCAAGCCACCGGTTAAGTGGTATATACTAAGGTATCGAACTTAGACAGAAAGAGGAATCTGCTGTGGCGAAAATTGTTGCGATCGTGAATCAGAAGGGCGGCGTGGGAAAAACCACCACCTGCGTGAATCTGGCCGCCGCCGTGAAGGCGGTGGGCAAGAGAGTGCTGCTGTGCGATTTTGACCCGCAGGCCAACGCCACCAGCGGCATGGGCGTGGACAAGTCCACCAGCAACGGCGTGTACGACGTGATCATGAACGGCGCGTCTACCGAGTCCGTGATCGTCTCCACCCCCTACGGCGACGTGCTGCCCAGCAGCAAGGCGCTGGCGGGCGCGGGCGTGGAGCTCATCAGCATGGACGACCGGCAGTTTCTGCTGAAGGCGGCGCTGCGGCAGGTGGCGGACAAGTACGACTTCATCTTCATCGACTGCCCGCCCTCCCTGGAGCTGCTGACGCTGAACGCACTGTGCGCCGCCAACAGCCTGCTGGTGCCGGTGCAGGGCGAGTATTACGCGCTGGAGGGGCTCAGCGACCTGATGAACACCGTGCGCATCGTGCGGCGGAGCATGAACCCCGGTCTGGAGATCGAGGGCGTGCTGCTGACCATGTACGATGGGCGGACGAACCTGTCCATCCAGGTGGCACAGGAGCTGAAGCGCTTCTTCGCCGGAAAGGTGTACAGCGTGGTCATCCCCCGGAACGTGCGCGTCAGCGAAGCGCCCAGCCACGGCAAGCCCATCGGCGCTTACGACCGGACATGCCGGGGCGCGGAGGCGTACGCGGCGCTGGCGGCGGAATTTCTGCGGAAAAACAACTGCTGAAAGGAGACGCAGCATGGCAAATACAAAAGGTCTGGGCAAGGGACTGAGCGCGCTGCTGGGCGACGATGTCATCGCCGCCAAGGACGAACGCGCCTCCTCCCTGCTGCTGCCCATCAGTCAGGTGGAGAGCTGCTCCACCCAGCCCCGCAAGAGCTTCGACCCGGAGGCGCTCAGCGATCTGGCGGACTCCATCCGGGTACACGGCATCATCCAGCCGCTGACGGTGCGGAAGCTGCAAAGCGGGTATTATCAGATCATCGCCGGCGAGCGGCGGTGGCGGGCGGCGCGTATGGCCGGGCTGACACAGGTGCCCGCCGTGGTCATCGAGGCCGACGACCGCAAGGCCATGGAGCTGGCCATGATCGAGAACCTCCAGCGGGAGGACTTGAACCCCATCGAGGAGGCCGAGGGCTACCGGGTGCTGACGGAACAATACGGCATGACACAGGATGAGTGCGCCCAGCGGGTGGGCAAGTCCCGCCCCGCCGTGGCCAACGCCCTGCGGCTGCTGGGGCTGTCCGAGCCGGTGCGCGCCATGGTGGAGGACGGGCGGCTGTCCGCCGGTCACGCCCGGGCGCTGGTGACGCTGGGCGCCAGACAGCAGCAGGCCGCCGCCGAGACGGTGGTGAAGGACGCCCTGTCGGTGCGGCAGACGGAGCTGCTGGTGAAGAAGCTCACCGCCGAGAAAAAGGAAAAGCCCCAGCCGGATACGCTGTCCGTCAACTATGTAGAGGAGGCGGCGCGGGAGCTGGGCGAAAAGCTGGGTCGCCCCTGCCGCATCGTCAACGGCAAGAAAAAGGGACGCATCGAGCTGGAATACTACGGCACGGACGATCTGAACGCCCTGCTGGAGGCGCTGGAAAAGCTGGGCAGGAAATAAGCGTTTCACGTGAAACAGTGCGCAGCGGGACGTCGAGGACGCCGTCCCCTACAACGGGAATGGACGCCCACGGCCATCACCGCCGCAAACAACCAACCAATACAATATAAGAGGTAAGCATCATGCTTGATATCAAGTTTATCCGGGAGAACCCGGAGATCGTGAAGGAGAACATCCGCAAGAAATTCCAGAACGCCAAGCTGCCGCTGGTGGACGAGGTCATCGCGCTGGACGCGGAGCGCCGCGCCGCCATCAACGAGGGCGAGACGCTGAAGGCCGAGCGCAACAAGCTGTCCAAGGCCAACGGCCCCCTGTTCGGCAAGCTGAAGAAGTGCGCGGACGAGGCGGAGAAGGCCGCTATCCAGGCGGAGATCGACGCCAACAACGCCGCAGTGAAGGCCAACGCCGAGCGCATGGCGCATCTGGAGGAGAAAAAGGCCAACGCCGAGGCCGCCATGAACAAGCTTCTGCTGGTGATCCCCCAGATCATCGACGAGTCCGTGCCCATCGGCCCCGATGACAGCTGCAACGTGGAGGTGGAGCGGTTCGGCGAGCCGAAAACCCCTGACTTTGACATTCCCTATCACACCGAGATCATGGAGCGCTTTGACGGCATCGACATGGACGCCGCCGCCCGCGTGTCCGGTCAGGGCTTCTATTACCTGCTGGGCGACATCGCCCGGCTGCACTCCGCCGTCACCGCCTACGGCCGGGATTTCATGATCGACCGGGGCTTCACCTACTGCATCCCTCCGTTCATGATCCACGGCAACGTGGTGGAGGGCGTCATGTCCCAGACGGACATGGACGCCATGATGTACAAGATCGAGGGCGAGGATCTCTACCTCATCGGCACCAGCGAGCACTCCATGATCGGCAAGTTCATTGACCAGATCGTGCCGGAGGACAAGCTGCCCCAGACCCTGACCTCCTACTCCCCCTGCTTCCGCAAGGAGAAGGGCGCCCACGGCATCGAGGAGCGGGGCGTGTACCGCATCCACCAGTTCGAAAAGCAGGAGATGATCGTGGTCTGCCGCCCGGAGGATTCCAAGGCGTGGTACGAGAAGATGTGGCGCTGGTCGGTGGAGCTGTTCCGCAGTCTGGATATCCCCGTGCGGCAGCTGGAGTGCTGCTCCGGCGACCTGGCCGACCTGAAGTGCAAGAGCTGCGACATCGAGGCGTGGTCGCCCCGGCAGCAGAAGTACTTCGAGGTGTGCTCCTGCTCCAACCTGGGCGACGCCCAGGCGCGGCGGCTGAAGATCCGCGTCCGGGGCGAGGACGGCAAGCTGTATCTGCCCCACACCCTGAACAACACCGTGGTGGCGCCGCCCCGTATGCTCATCGCCCTGCTGGAGAACAATCTGCAGGCGGACGGCTCCGTGCTGGTGCCCAAGGCTCTGCAGCCCTACATGGGCGGCAAGGAGCGTCTGGTGCCGCTGCACTGATAGCAACTTGTAATATCGCGCGCGCTTTATACCGCAAGTATAGGAGACAACACAAATGAAGAAGTTCTTTGCAGAATTCAGGGAATTCGCCATGCGCGGCAACGTAATGGACATGGCCGTCGGCGTGATCATCGGTACCGCGTTCGGTAAGATCACCACCTCTCTGGTGAACGATGTGTTCATGCCGCTGATCGGCCTGCTCATCGGCGGCGTGGATCTGGGGCAGCTGAATATCGTGCTGAAGCCGGAGGTGCTGGACGAGGCAGGCAAGGTGGTCACCGAGGCTGTTACCCTGGGCATCGGCACGTTTCTGAGCACGGTCATTGACTTTGTTCTGGTGGCCTTCGTCATCTTCCTGATGGTCAAGACCATCAACCAGCTGCACAAGCTGGGCAAAAAGGACGAGGAGCCGCAGGAGGAGGAAGAACCGGCTCCCACCAGCGAGGAGCTGCTCACCGAGATCCGCGACCTGCTGAAAGAGCAGCAGAAATGAGGGATATCCTGACCGCCGGGCTGACGGCGCTGGGGCTGGATACCGCCGCCGCGCCGCAGCTGGAGCGCTATGCCGCGCTGCTGCTGGAGAAGAACAAGGTCATGAACCTGACGGCCATCACCGGGGAGCGGGACGTGGCCACCCTGCACCTGCTGGACTGCGCCGCGCTGCTGGCGCAGGCGGACATGCGGGGTAAGACCGTCATCGACGTGGGCACCGGCGCAGGGTTCCCCGGCATGGTGCTGGCCATACTGGAGCCGTCGGCGCGGTTCACGCTGCTGGACAGTCTGGGCAAGCGGGTGGACTTCCTGCGGGAGGTCTGCGAGCAGCTGGGGCTGAAAAACGTCACCTGCGTCCACGCACGGGCGGAGGAATTCGCCGCCGGGCACCGTGAGCGGTTCGACATAGCCACATCCCGCGCCGTGGCGCAGCTGAACGTGCTCAGCGAGCTGACGCTGCCGCTGGTGAAGGTGGGCGGCCTGTTCGCCGCCATGAAGTCCACGTCCACCGACGAGGAGATCGCCGCCGCCCGCAGCGCCATCGCCCAGCTGGGCGGGCAGCTGGCCGGCTGCACGGACTATCCGGTGCCGGAGACGGACGTGGTACACCGCATCGTCCGCATCGAAAAGGTGCGGCCGACGCCGAAGCAATTCCCGCGGGCATTCGCCCGCATCAAGAAAGCGCCGCTGGTATAGCGGCGCGGAGAGGAGGAACTCCATGGGCAAGATCATCGCCGTGGCGTCCGGCAAGGGCGGCACCGGCAAAACCACCTTCACCGCCAACACCGCGCTGGCGCTGGCGGCCATGGGACAGCGGGTGCTGTGTCTGGACTGCGACATCACCCTGCGGAATCTGGATCTGGCGCTGGGACTCAGCGACCGGGCGCTGATGGATTTCTCCGACGTGATGGAGGGGCGCTGCACGCTGGACGAGGCGGCGGTGCCCCACGAGAAGTACCCCTCCCTGTTCCTGCTGACCGCGCCCATGGCCGACCGGCCGCTGGCACTGTCGGTAACGGGGATACAGGGTCTGGCACGGGCGATCCGGGAGAAATTTGACTGGTGCCTGATCGACGCGCCCGCCGGGCTGGGACAGGGCTTCCAGATGGCGGCGTGCATGGCCGATCAGGTGATCGTCATCACCACCACGGACGTGTCCGCCATGCGGGACGCACAGCGCACCGCCGCCGAGCTGTCCGCCTTCCCCACCGGGACGGTGCATCTGGTGGTGGGACGGGTGTCCCGGAAGGTGCTGCGGGCGCTGCACACCACCATCGACGACGCCATCGACGCGGCGGGTCTGCCGCTGCTGGGCGTGGTGCCGGAGGATCCGGACGTGCCCTACTGCCTGAATCAGGGACTGGTGCTGCGGGAGCGGAACTACTACGCCGCCCGCGCCTATGAGAACATTGCCAAACGCATCATGGGGCAGAAAGCGCCCCTGATGAAGATATAAGAGAAAGGAGCCGCCTTCTATGAACATTGCATTGATGGCACACGACAACCGCAAGGAGCTGATGGTGCAGTTCTGCACCGCCTACTGCGGCATTCTGGCCAAGCACACCCTCTGCGCCACCGCGCGCACCGGTCAGCAGATCGCTGACGCCACCGGACTGACCATCCACCGCTTCCTCTCCTTCGACCACGGCGGCGGACAGCAGATCGCGAGACCTCGACGCGCGGCGCATCCGCCGGGAGAAACGGCTCGATATACTGATCCGGGCTCGAGAGGAACGGCTCGCGCAGCAGGCGCTCCAGCGGGATGGTGTCCCCCTCCCACGGGAAGTCCGGCGGCACGGCGGCCACGAGCGGCGCGTCCGCCAGCGGCTGAAAATCAAAGCCCTTCGCGCGCGCCTCGTCCACGAGGGCGAGCTGGATGCGCCCGCTCGCAAGCGCGGCCTGCAGCTCTTCGCTGCGCACGAGCACGTCCAGCTGGATCTCCGGGTGCTCGGCGCGGAAGACACGCAGCAGCTCCGGCAGCCGGGCGCGCGCAATGCTCGCAAAGCAGCCGATGCGCAGCGTGCGCTTGCGCGGGTCGCTCTGCTCGGCGGCCTCCTGCAGGAGGGTGTCGCACGCGCAGACCACGTTTTGAATATAGGGCAGCAGCTGCCTGCCCGCGTCCGTCAGGCGGATGCCATGACTGTCACGCTCGAGCAGCGTACAGCCGATCTCCGCCTCCAGTTTGTTGACCAGATGTGTCATTGCGGACTGGGTATAGCCCAGCTGCGCCGCCGCTTTGCTGAAGCTGCCGCAATCGACCGCCGTCAGCAGGGCGCGAAGTTTACCGTCGTCCATACGCTGCCTCCTTATCTGCATTTTGCGCCTCCATCATACCATGAATTTGTGTCAATTTCACATAAAATCACAGAAAAAGAATAAAAACTTTTTCACCGATGTCATGCGTTTTTTTCATACCCACATGAAGAAGTCTCGGTTCTCTTTTATCAATAAAAATGATACGCTATATTCGAAAAAAGGAAACGGGAGTCCCTTTTTGGGAAATCAAAGGAGAGAAAATCATGAAAGAAACGAAAAACCGGGCCGGCCGCGATATCATCGTTGTTGGCTTTGCCCTGTTTTCCATGTTCTTCGGCGCCGGGAACGTGATCTTCCCGCCGTATCTGGGCATGGAATCCGGACCGGCGTGGCTGGCCGGATTCAGCGCGTATTTCATCGCGGATATCGGTCTTGCGCTTGCCGCCATGTTTGCGCTGCTGCGCGTCGGCAGCAGTGAGGCCGTGCTCCAGCGCGTCGGCCGTGTGCCGGCCGAGATCCTCATGTGCGCGATCATCCTGTGCGTCGGCCCGATGGTCGCCATCCCGCGCACATCCGCCAGCACGTTCGAAATGGCCATCGCGCCGAATCTGCCCGGTGTGTCGGCCGTGGTGTTCTCAGTGCTGTTTTTTGCACTCATCCTCGCGCTGTGCATCCGCGAGTCCGCCGTGGTGGACATCGTGGGCAAGGTGCTCA
>OGZA01002607.1_pt1 | contig 10956 bp, 10 predicted proteins | sample 1576591 | NCBI WGS metagenome assembly OGZA01 (sample SAMEA3541565, study PRJEB24748) | human gut metagenome | biome: human gut; feature: human-associated habitat; material: faeces | place: China | collected 2012
AGTAATCGTCATGCCTATAATGGCCGGAATGGAATACTGCACAAGCAGTTTGCCTATTCGTTCGGTTCCCAAAATATGCGGATCGTTCATTGGATATACGTCAATTAAGTGTTTGCAAAGATAGTGAAAGCTTCCTATCTTATCAAAAGATAATGAATATTTGCTCAGTTCGATGATTATTCAGACCTTTGCGGCCGAATATTATATTTGTTTTTTTAATATGGATACAACAAAAACAACGGCCGTCCTGTTCGATTTCGACGGAGTGGTAATGGATACCGAAACGCAGTATTCCGTCTTTTGGCATAAAGCGGGGGTGAACTATCTGGGCATGGACGATTTGGAGAGCCGCATAAAGGGGCAGACCATGACCTACATCTACGACACTTTCTTTGCCGGAAAGACAAAGGAACAGCAGGAAATCACCGCCGCCCTCAACGCTTTTGAGCGGGACATGGCGTATGATTACATCCCCGGTGTGCTCGATTTCATTGCCGACCTGCGCCGTAACCACGTGAAAATGGCGGTTGTCACCAGTTCCAACGACCGGAAAATGGCTGCCGTCTACCGTGCCCGCCCCGAGGTAAGGACTATGTTCGACCGGATTCTTACCGCAGAGATGTTTTCCCGTTCAAAGCCGGCTCCCGACTGTTTCCTGCTCGGTATGGAAATATTCGGTGCTACTCCCGAAAACTCGTACGTGTTCGAAGACTCCTTCCACGGTCTGCAAGCCGGAATGACTTCCGGTGCCACCGTTATCGGTCTTGCCACTACCAATACAAGAGAGGCCATCACCGGAAAAGCACATTATATAATAGATGACTTTTCGGAAATGACCTTTGAACACTTATTGGCCTTGCACCGTTAGTTCTTTCTTATTATCTTCTTAATTTGTCTTTTTGGCCGCCTTCTCATTAACTTGGGGAGGTGTTTGAAAGGATTTTTTCTTTTTCTTTCTCACTTATGAAAGAAATGTTATAACTTTGCCGCAATTTTTGATGGCGTTGACGCCTTATTTAATTTCTAGTTTTAATTTAAAATTTAAGAAACATGGCTGGTTATATATCAGATGACACAAGAAAGGTGACTACTCATCGCCTGGTTGAAATGAAGCAAAGAGGCGAAAGAATATCTATGCTTACTTCTTATGATTACACAATGGCACAGATCGTAGATGGTGCGGGAATGGACGTAATTTTGGTAGGCGACTCCGCTTCGAACGTGATGGCGGGTAATGTGACTACATTGCCTATTACTCTCGATCAGATGATTTATCACGCTAAATCAGTAGTACGTGGCGTAAAACGCGCTATGGTTGTAGTCGATATGCCTTTCGGTTCCTATCAAGGTAACGAAATGGAAGGTCTTGCTTCTGCCATCCGCATTATGAAGGAAAGCCATGCCGATGCTTTGAAACTGGAAGGCGGAGAAGAAATCATCGATACGGTGAAGCGTATCATCAGTGCGGGTATTCCGGTGATGGGACACTTGGGACTGATGCCTCAGTCTATCAACAAGTACGGAACGTACGGAGTGCGTGCCAAGGGGGAAGAAGAGGCTGAAAAACTGATCCGTGACGCACACTTGCTGGAAGAGGCAGGCTGCTTTGCCATCGTACTCGAAAAGATACCGGCTACTCTTGCAGAACGTGTGGCTTCCGAACTGACGATACCTATTATAGGTATTGGTGCCGGTGGTCATGTTGACGGACAAGTATTGGTCATTCAGGATATGCTTGGAATGAACAACGGATTCCGTCCGCGTTTCTTACGTCGTTATGCTGACTTGTACACGGTGATGACCGACGCCATCAGCCGTTACGTTTCCGACGTGAAGAATTGCTACTTCCCCAACGAGAAGGAACAATATTAAGATAGTATATGGCAGTTAAATTGTGGACAGTTCATTTTATGCGGATATGCGTAGCTAATTTGCTGTTGTTTATCTCCTTGTATATCTTGTTTCCGGTACTTTCCGTTGAGATGGCAGACCGTCTCGGAGTACCGGTGGCACAGACAGGAGTGATCTTTCTTTTTTTCACTTTAGGAATGTTCCTTATCGGTCCGTTCCATGCTTATCTCGTAGATGCTTATAAGCGTAAGTACGTATGTATGTTCTCTTTTGCCACGATGGTGGCAGCAACGGCAGGATACGCCTTTGTGACGAACATCACGGAACTTATCTTGTTGAGCACCGTACAGGGACTGGCTTTCGGAATCGCTACCACCGCAGGAATCACATTAGCCATTGACATAACGAACGCCACACTTCGTAGTGCCGGAAATGTCAGCTTCTCCTGGATGGCACGTTTGGGGATGATTATAGGTATTGTTCTGGGCGTCTGGCTCTATCAGAGTTATTCCTTTAAGAATCTGTTGTCCGTGTCGGTGATTACCGGAGCAGCGGGTGTTTTGATGGTATCCGGAGTATATGTGCCTTTTCGTGCACCGATCGTGACCAAGCTTTATTCCTTCGACCGCTTTTTGTTGTTGCGGGGATGGGTGCCTGCCATCAATATGATTCTGATTACCTTCGTTCCGGGGTTGTTGATTCCGCTTGTACACCGTTTCCTTAACGATTCCGTATTGGGAAGCAGTGGAATCCCTATACCGTTCTTTGTCGGTACAGGCATCGGATATCTTGCCTCCCTGTTGCTGGCGCGTCTGTTTATTCTGAAAGAAAAAACTCTGCGGCTGGTGCTCGTCGGCATCATACTGGAGATTGTAGCCATCACTCTACTGGCCTCCGGCTTTCCGGTAGGCGTACCTTCCATACTCTTGGGTTTGGGACTGGGGTTGGTGATGCCGGAATTTCTGGTCATGTTCGTGAAACTGTCACATCATTGTCAGCGGGGTACGGCAAATACCACTCATCTGTTGGCCAGCGAAGTCGGATTCGCATCCGGAATAGCTGTTGCGTGTTACTTCGATTTGGAAGCGGATAAGATGCTCTATACAGGACAGGTGGTAGCTGTGATCGCTTTGATTTTCTTTATATTGGTTACATATCCATATTATAAGAGAAAGAAAGTGAGATAAATCGTTTCGCACTATTTCCGTGACATGATTGTCTATCATAAATAAAAAGACTGGCGTTATCCTGACGGAGATAATGCCAGTCTTTTTATTAAAGACCTGTCAACAGATTTGCTGTTAGCATAGAGTGCTTAGTTTCTGCTTACCTGTTTGACTCCCTTCACTGTCCGTAACTTTTTGATCAGTGCTTCCAGTCGTCCGGTATCACCCACCATGACCGTAAGCGTTCCGGAGAATAGTCCGTCGTTGGAATTGATTCCGATGGAACGCAGACTGATTCCATTCTCTTTGGAAATGATGGAAGTAATATTGGTAACAATGCCGATATCATCATGACCTACTACGCGCAGCGTAATCGGATACTGCGTACCGACTGACTTGCCAGCCCAACGCGCTTTAACAATCCGGTATCCGAACCGTTCGCGCATCTGATTGGCATTCGGACAGTCTGCCCGGTGAATCTTGATACCTCCGCTCACGGCTACAAATCCGAATACATCATCCCCATAGATCGGGTTACAGCATTTGGCCAGTTTAAATTCCAGTCCTTTCAGATTCTGATCAATGACCAGTACATCCTCTTTTGAACTAGGTTCTTCCTGAGTTGCCTGCAAATTATATCCTTCGGCACTGCGATACACAATCTCATCGTGCGTGTCATTGTCCCGTCTCTGCTGTTCAAGGTATTTGTCCAGAATGTCGTTGACATCCAATGTCTCGTCAGCAATCTTCTGATAAAACTCTGTCACATTCTTAAAGCCCAGCCGCTTGATCAGGCGCATCATGGTGGCTTCGTCATACTCCATCTTCCGGTTCTTGAACTTCCGTTCCAGTGTCTCTTTGGCGAAATCGTGCTGGCGTGCTACCATCTCTTTGAGTGCCTGCCGTATCTTGGTGCGGGCTTTGGAAGTCGTCACGATGTTGAGCCAGTCCTGTTTGGGAGTCTGGGTATTCGACGTCATGATTTCTACCTGATCACCGCTGTTCAGTTTCTGTTTGAGCTGTACATTTTTGCCGTTTACTTTCGCACCGATACACTTGCATCCCAGTTTGCTATGGATGTGGAATGCGAAATCGAGCACAGTAGCTCCTTTGGCAAGTTTGAATAAGTCTCCTTTAGGCGTGAATACAAATACCTCATCCTCGTAGAGGTCCATTTTGAACTGATCCATCACTTTCAGTGAGTCGTTATCCGCATTTTCAAGCGCTTCACGTACCGAAGTCAGCCATTCGTCCAGTCCTGTTTCCCCTTTGATACCTTTGTATCTCCAGTGTGCGGCGAGTCCCCGTTCGGCGATCTCGTCCATCCGGCGGGTACGGATCTGTACTTCCACCCATCTTCCTTCCGGGCCCATCACGGTAATGTGCAACGATTCATAACCGTTGCTCTTTGGAATCGAGAGCCAGTCCCGCAGACGTTTCGGGTTCGGCTGATACATATCCGTTACGATAGAATAGACCTGCCAGCATTCCTGCTTTTCTTTGGCCGGGTCCGGTTCGGAATCCAGAATGATACGGATAGCGAACAAGTCATAGATACCTTCAAACGGAGTCTTCTGCTTCTGAATCTTATTCCAGATGGAATGGATGGATTTGGTACGTCCCTTGATGTCGAACTTCAGTCCGGCTTCCTTTACCTTCTTCTGGATAGGATCGATGAAAGAAGCGATATACTTGTCGCGGGATGCTTTCGTCTCGTTGAGCTTCTCCTTTATAAAGTAGTAGGTTTCCCGCTGCGTATATTTCAGCGACAAGTCTTCCAATTCCGATTTCAGCTTGTAAAGTCCCAGTTTGTGGGCCAGCGGAGCATATAGGTAAGCAGCTTCGTTCGCTACTTTCACCCGGTCTTCCTCGTTGCCTGTATCCTTGATTTGGCGCATGATGTTCACACGGTCTGCGATCATAATCAGGATGACGCGCATATCTTCGGCAAAAGAGAGCAGGAGATTGCGGAAATTCTCCGATTCTATCGCCGGACTTTTGGAGTACAGTTCGTTTGTTTTCACCAGTCCTTTGATGATACTGCCTACATCTTCGCCATATTCGGCATTCACTTCTTCGATAGACAGGATATGTGCCTTCACTATTTCGTGAAGCATGATGCCGACCAGACACGAACCTTTCATGCCGATTTCTTCGGCTACGATAACTGCCGTTTGTAAATCTCTGATGACGGGATTCATCCCGAAGTTATTGCGTTGCAGCCCGTTACACTGGGCGGCTTTGATAAGATGTTTCTTTAATTTTTGGCAATCCCTCCAGAAAATCGTATCTCCGGCAGATTGCAACAGATGCCTGTAGAGTGAAAAAAGCTCCTTTTTTTCCTCCAATGTAAAAAAGTCGTCCATATTCAATCTTGTTAATTCGACGTAAAATTACTTTTTTTCCCGGTTATTCGGCAAGAAGTAAATAACATTTTGTATTTTTGGGCATCAATTAATAAAAATAGATATTATGATAACGACACAGGACAAAGAGTTGCTTGCCAAGAAAGGCATCACGGAGGCGCAGATAGCAGAACAGCTGGCTTGCTTCCAGACGGGTTTTCCTTATTTGAAACTGGACGCTGCCGCTTCCATAGAAAAAGGCATATTGGCTCCTGACGCAGAAGATCAGAAAGCATATCTGGCTGCATGGGATGCTTATAAGAATACGGATAAAATCATCGTGAAGTTTGTTCCTGCTTCGGGCGCTGCCAGTCGTATGTTCAAGAATCTGTTCGAGTTTCTGTCCGCAGAGTATGACAAACCTACTACAAAGTTTGAGCAGGCATTCTTCGACGGAATCAAGGATTTTGCTTTCTATGACGACTTGAATGTAGCTTGTCAGCGTACAGCCGGAAAAGATATTCCGGGGCTGATGGAAGAAGGTAATTACAAAGCCGTAGTAGCTGCCCTTCTCGAAACTGCCGGACTCAACTACGGAGCACTTCCGAAAGGTCTGCTCAAATTCCATAAATATCCCGAAGGTTCACGTACTCCACTGGAAGAACATCTTGCCGAAGGCGCTATGTATGCAGCCGGAAAAAGTGGTAAAGTCAACGTACACTTCACTGTCTCTACCGAACATCGAGAACTCTTCAAGAAACTGGTGGAAGAGAAAGCCGAAGCATTCGGCAAACGTTACGGAGTAGACTATTACATCACCTTCTCCGAACAGAAACCAAATACCGACACCATCGCTGCCGATATGGACAATTCCGCTATTGATACTTTGCAGACTCTTGTTGTAGCCCTCGGCGCTGGACTTGGCGTGTGGGGCGTTGTCAATCTGCTGGAGGGCTATGGATCGGACAACCCAGGTTCCAAAAGCCAGGGCATGAAGCAGCTCATGGCTAAATAGATGTAAAAAACGCAGAAAGGAAAAGCACAATCCAGACGGACACGGCGGCGCAGTCAAGAAATATTTGTGAAATGGCAAGAATTTTGATATAATGAGGTCAACCACCCCGGCACTGGGAGAAAGGCGGGAAAATCAATGCACATCGGCTACCAACCGCTCTGGCGCACCCTAAAGGAGCGGAGAATGAGGAAAGAGGACTTGCGGCTCGCCGCCGGTCTTACCACAAACATGATCGCCAACATGGGAAAGGGCAAGCACATCAGCATGGACACGCTGACAAAGATATGCGAAACCCTTGACTGCGGGATTCTGGACGTGATCGAATTAGTCCGGGACGAGGAACAGGCGCATGAAAGCGACTAAAACAGGCTGGCGAGAGAAGCTGCCGCTATGGGAAGCACCATTCCCACACGGCAGCTTTTTTCTATTTCCTGCGCCGGAAACTGATGCCGGAGTTTTTTATGACCGGGGATCGCTTGAATATTTTTATCAGAGCCGCTTTTTCATTCGGGGGCAGGTTTTTGGATTTTATCTGGAAGCCTTTGCAGAACGCTTCCACGAACGTATCAATCGTATTGTGGACGGGTGACTGCACGATACGCCGGATTTCCATGAATATTTCATCGGCGGGCGTTGTGACCGGCGCACTCTCAAAATCCTTTTCGTGGGCTTTTCGTATGTCGTGGAGGATAGCGTCCCATGCCTTGTGCGTGATATGGCAGAAAAAATCATCTTCCTCTATCATCCCTGCGTCAAAAATCCGAAATGCCCGATCCGTGACCGCTTCGGGATGTTCTTCCAGCAGCCGCGCCCTGTCCGCTGCCAGCGATTGCTTCAAGTCATGGAAGCGCGAGGCGGCGAGGCCGTCCACATAGATTTCAACGTCTGCCAGCAGCTCCGCAAATTTTTCATGGGTGACAAGCTCACACAGCAGCCGATTATTGATGCTGCCGCTTTTCAGAAGCTCCACCGTCGCGTCACTCAAGCGAAGCTCCGACAAGGGAGCGTTTGGAAGGGTCCTGTTTTCCGTCCGACCGAGCAGGTAATCAACGGACACCTCATAGAAGTCTGCCAGAGCGATAAGGTTTTTGTGATTCATTTCTCTTGGCGTGTCCAGTTCATAGCTGCCGAGGGCGGATTTTGAAATGCCGGTAAGCTCCGCAAGTTCTTCCAGATTCAGCTTTTTCTCCACCCGCAAATCCTTTAGCCGCTCCGATATGCTAACTTCTGTTTTCATTGCCAGCCGCCCCTTTCCTGCGGCTGCCGCCGCCTTTTTCCCCATTATACCATACCATTCCGCAATCGTGGAATTTTTTGATTTTCGGGCAGGATTCCTTTTTTGAGGACATACAGGAGAGGGCGCAAAAATGTTCTATGCTATAGGCAGTTCATCGATGGATCATTCCAATCGAATGACCGGCCTGTAGGGATATGCTCCCCGGCGATGTAGCGCAAAGACCTGCGGAATGGGAAATGGAGGAACCCAGCCCGCAGCGAGCGTACCAAGGGGAGGGATACGCCGCCGTGAGATTCGGGGGCAGGAACGACAGCAGGGAGAACCGGCGAAAAATGAACACAAAAGACACCCGAAACACGACAGCGGGCAGAGAAATGGAATTCCCTGCCCGTACTGTCACAAAGGATTTTCAGGCGGCGCAGAGGGCAGAAAAGCCCTGAAAACCACCCCGAAATACGACACTAAAACCGCTATCCGTCCGTTCCCGCTGTTACGGCAGAAATGGACGGATTTTCATAACAGGAGGCACTATGCCAAGAATGAGCCGGAAACGGAAGAACGAGCTTGCTTTCTTCCTCAACGACCGGGGGCGCGTGACCTACAATGAATTGTGCCGGAAATGTCGGCATACCTGCAAGCAGAGCTTCCGGGCGACCGTGATAGACTGCCCCCGCTACCTGTCGAAACGAGCAAAGAACAAGGAGGACACTCACTGAATGGAATTTGAGTTTATGACCGCAGGGACACCCCTGCCGCCCTGTATGCCCCTGCCGCCCGTTCTGCTGCGGCTGCCTGCCAGCAGCACCGCAAAGGTGATGTATGCCCGTATGCTGGATGAAGCCCTTGCTTACGGCATAGAGGACGAGAACGGGATTTTGTATATCCACTTCCCCATCAAAGAGCTTGCGGCGGCACTTTCCCGCAGCACCATGACGATCAAACGCGCCATGAGCGAGCTTGACGATATGGGGCTTGTCATGCGGGTACGGAGGGACTTTAGCAAGCCCAACAGGATTTATCTGCTGATACCAAAGGCAGATCGCACGAAAACCGTCAAGAGCCGGAAAAAACGCATATTTGACGCTGGGAACGCTTCGGACGAGGAATGTATCGCCGGAGCGTTTTCCATTGAAAAATCTCCGTTTTCTCCAAGTCAAGAGCCGGAGAAAACGCCCGAAAAACACCCCTATAGGGCTTTTTAAGGCCCTAAATGCGTAGGTTGGTGCTTTGTTGCGATATGCTCCACGGTTACGGTGTATTGTTCATATTCTGTTTTCGGGAATCTTTATGAAATCTTCAAAATTGCCCGGTATGCTATCCGTAAAATCAAAGAAAGGACTTGATTATATGGATATGATTTTGAAAACGACTGACCTCTGCAAAAATTTCAAGGGGCAAATGGCGGTAAACAATGTGTCACTGAACATCCGGCGCAACTCGGTTTATGGTCTGCTGGGGCCGAATGGGGCTGGCAAATCCACGATCTTAAAAATGCTCACCGGCATTTTGCGCCCCACATCGGGAAGCATCGAGTTTGACGGCCACCCGTGGAAGCGGAATGATCTGGAGCATATCGGTGCTTTGATTGAGATGCCCCCGCTTTACGAAAATCTGACTGCATACGAAAATCTCAAAGTCAGAACTACATTGCTCGGCCTGGACGATGCACGAATTAACGAGGTATTGCAAATTGTCCAGCTCACGAATACCGGCAAGAAACGGGCCGGGCAGTTTTCTCTTGGTATGAAGCAGCGGCTTGGTATTGCTATTGCATTGCTGAACAGTCCCCAGCTTTTGATTCTGGATGAACCGACTAACGGCCTTGACCCTTTAGGGATTGAGGAACTTCGAGAGTTAATTCGCTCTTTTCCCTGCAAAGGGATTACAGTTATTTTGTCCAGCCATATTCTGTCAGAAGTCCAGCAGATTGCAGATCATGTGGGTATCATTGCTGGCGGCGTCCTTGGATATGAGGGAGAGCTTCGCGCCGGTGAAGATTTGGAACAACTCTTTATGGATGTTATTCGCAGAAATGGTAAGGAGGGATATTAAATGGAGATGGCATATATTCAGGCAGAGAACCTAAAGCATAAGAGAACTTTCACAAAAACGCTAATCGTTCTGGCCCCGTTTGTAACTGCGCTTATGAACTTTTTTGCCCCTCTTTGGTTCCAGCTCAATTCTTATAATTGGTGGTATATCCTGCTTTATCCTGGATTCCTTACGCTCACCTGTGCCTTGATTGAACAGCGGGATAATGGCAAACTAAAATATCGTGCCGTTGCTTCATTGCCTGTTTCGCAGAACAAAGTCTGGAAAGCAAAAATTGGAGTGGCCGGTATTTACTCCTGTGTGGGGAATTTCATTTTCCTGGCGCTAAATCTGTTGGGCGGTTTTGCAATATTAGTTATCAACGAAATTCCCCTGACAATCGGAATTTGGCAGGCTGCGGCCGGAACAGCTTGTATTGTCATTGCAAGCCTATGGGAAGTTCCGCTGTGCTTATGGTTATCAAAAAAAGTTGGTATCTTTGTCACGGTTATTCTTAATGCCGGACTTGGAAGCGTTTTAGGGATTTTCACGGCTACAACCTCTTTGTGGATGATCTGCCCGTATAGCTGGGTGCCGCATCTTATGATTTCCGTGTTAGGTATTTTGCCTAATGGTGAACCGGTTGCCGATCGGAGCGCGGCAATGTCGTTTTGGATGATTTTGCTTGTGCTTGTCATTTCGCTGGCCTGGTTTGCGGCGCTGTCATTTTTAACGGCAAGATGGTTTGAGAAAAAGGAGGTGGGGTAACTATGGTATCTGTGGTTCGCTGCTGGAAAGCAGAATATCAGAAGTGTAAACATAGCATTTTGCTCTATATGCACAGCATGATTCCGATTATATGTGCGGCGATTTTTGCGGGTTACTATCATATATCCAGATGGGAACTGGCAACCAAAATCAGTGCCTATCTGGAAGTGCTGGCCGTTGCGTTCCCGTTTCTGATCGGCATTATTGTGGGCCTGGTTGTTCAGATCGAAAATCAGGCCGGGCATTATCAGCTTTTGTTGGGAACAATCCCATCTCGCATGGCAACGTATATTGGTAAACTTGGTTTTCTGATGATCTGTGCTTTTGGCGCAACATTTTTAGCGTTAGGAACATTCGCTGCACTATATAGGGATGCTCCGGCAAGCCTTTACCTGAAAGCAGGGATTCTATTGTTGATTACCATGCTTCCCATTTACCTGATTCATTTGTTTGTGGGAATGAGCTTCGGAAAAGGTGCATCTATGGGATTGGGAATTGCAGGGAGTTTAATAGCTGCCCTTATGATAACAGGGCTTGGTGACG
>OGZA01002609.1_pt1 | contig 10951 bp, 10 predicted proteins | sample 1576591 | NCBI WGS metagenome assembly OGZA01 (sample SAMEA3541565, study PRJEB24748) | human gut metagenome | biome: human gut; feature: human-associated habitat; material: faeces | place: China | collected 2012
CCCCAACGACGAGAAGAACGTCATTCTGGAGATCCGCGCCGGCATCGGCGGGGAGGAGGGCGCACTGTTCGCCGCCGACCTGCTGCGGATGTACACCATGTACGCCGAGCGCCGGGGCTGGACGCTGAGCATCGTCAGTGAGAACATGACGGAGTTGGGCGGCGTGAAGGAGGTCAGCGCCGAGATCGAGGGTGCGGGCGCCTGGTCACGGCTGAAATTCGAGGCTGGGACACACCGGGTACAGCGGGTGCCGGAGACGGAGTCCTCCGGGCGCATCCAGACCTCCGCCGCCACGGTGGCGGTGATGCCGGAGGCGGAGGAGGTGGAGTTCTCCATCGACCCCAAGGACCTGCAGATCGACACGTTCCGTTCCTCCGGCGCGGGGGGACAGCACGTGAACAAGACGGAGAGCGCCATACGTATCACCCATCTGCCCACGGGCGTGGTGGTGGAGTGCCAGGATGAGCGCAGCCAGTATAAGAACAAGGATCGGGCAATGAAGATCCTGCGCTCGAAGCTGTACGAGGCGGAGCAGGAGAAGCAGAACGCCGCCATCGCCGCCACACGGAAGAGCCAGGTGGGCACCGGCGACAGAAGCGGCAAGATCAGAACGTATAATTTCCCGCAGAACCGGGTCACGGATCATCGGCTGACGGGAGACAATAAAAACTTCAACATTGCGGCCATCATCAACGGTGATCTGGACGGTATGATCGATGCGCTGACCCTGAACGACCAGGCCCAACGGCTGCAGGAGGGAAAGGAGAGTTGACCATGAACGAGAATAAGAAGAAAATGTATGACCTGTCCGGCCCCAAGACGGTAGAGGCTATGAAGAAGCGGCACTTTGACGCCTATTACTGTTCCACCGCTGCCGAGGCCGTGGAGAAGGCGCTGGAGCTGATCCCCAAGACGGACAGTGTATCCTGGGGCGGCGTGATGACGGTGGACGAGCTGGGGCTGAAGCAGCGGCTGGCGCAGGAGGGCTATACCCTCATCGACCGGGATACCGCTAAGGACCCGGCGGAGAAGCAGGCGCTGATGCACCAGGCGTTGAGCTGCGGCACGTTCCTGATGAGCAGCAACGCCATCTCCAAGGACGGGCAGCTGGTGAACATCGACGGCATGGGCAACCGGGTGGCGGCCATGTGCTACGGCCCCCGGCAGGTGGTGGTCATCGCCGGTATGAACAAGGTGCTGGGCACGCTGGACGACGCCATTGCCCGCGCCCGGAACATCGCCGCGCCGGCCAACGCACAGCGGTTCGGTATCAAGACGCCCTGCGGCCTGACCGGACAGTGCGGCGACTGCACCAGTCCGGACTGCATCTGTTCCTATGTGGTGGTGACGCGGTACTCCATGGTGCATGAGCGCATCAAGGTCATTCTCGTGGGCGAGGATCTGGGACTGCAAAAAGAGGAGTTTTGCCGCTGCGGCGGAATAAAAGAGCAGAAGAAACGAGGTTCGGGTGATGGAGACCATCATATTCCATCCGGAAACGGACAAAAACGCCATCGCGGAGGCGGCGGCGATCCTTCGCCGGGGCGGCCTGCTGGGTATCCCCACGGAGACGGTATACGGGCTGGGGGCCGACGGGCTCAACGAGGACGCGGTGCGCCGTATTTTCGAGGCTAAGGGACGGCCACAGGACAACCCGCTGATCCTGCACGTGCCGGACGCGGGCTGGCTGGAACGCTGCTGTGCGGATATCCCTGATACGGCCTATGCGCTGGCGGAACGGTTCTGGCCGGGGCCGCTGACCATGATCCTGCCCCGGCGGGACTGCGTGCCCCTGCGGACCACCGGCGGGCTGGACACCGTGGGTGTCCGCTGCCCGGACCATCCGGTGACGCGGGCCATTATCGCGGCGGCGGATACGCCGGTGGCGGCGCCCAGCGGGAATACCTCCGGACGGCCCAGCCCCACCTGTGCGCGGCACATGATGGAGGACATGATGGGCAAGATCGACGGGATCGTGGATGGCGGGCCCTGCGCCGTAGGCGTAGAGAGCACTATTATCGATCTGACGGTGCAGCCACCCCGGCTGCTGCGGCCCGGCGGACTGCCGCTGGAGGCACTGGAGGCGGTGCTGGGGGAGGTGGCCGTGGACAAGGCCGTGCGGCAGAAGCTGTCCGACGGGGAGAAGGCCAAGGCACCGGGAATGAAGTACCGGCACTACGCGCCCCGGGCTGCCGTGACGGTGGTGACGGGCGCGCCGCGGCGAAGCGCGGCATACATCGCGGCGCACCTGCCGGCGGGGGCCGGGGTCATCTGCTTTGACGAGTACGCGCCGCTGTTCGCGGGGCACATTGTACATCGGTTGGGACCGGCAGGAGACAAGCTGGCCCAGGCACAGCGCGTGTTCGACGCGCTGCGGACCTTCGACGAGACGGAGGTGACGGCCATCTATGCCCAGTGCCCGGACGAGGCGGGACTGGGACTGGCGGTGAGCAACCGGCTGAAAAAGGCGGCGGGGTTCCACACGGTGGACGCGTCGCCGATGGTCATCGGCTTCACGGGGCCCACCGGCGCGGGCAAGACCTGTGCCCTGCGGGCGCTGGAGCAGCTGGGCGGGCTGGTACTGGACTGCGACGCCATCTACCATGAGCTGCTGCGGACGGACGGAGCGCTGCGGGAGGCCATCACCGGGGCGTTCGGCCCGGTGTTTGCGGCGGACGGCGGTCTGGACCGGCAGAAGCTGGGGAACCTCGTATTCGGCGATCCGGCGGCGCTGGAGACGCTGAACGGGATCATCTATGCACGACTGCCCCGGGAGCTGCGGCGGCGGATGGACGCGAGCGACGCGGCGGTGGTGGGCATCGACGCCATCAACCTGATCGAAAGCGGGCTGGACGGGCTGTGCCGCCGGACGGTGGCGGTGATCGCGCCGGCGGAGACGCGGGTGGCGCGCATCATGGCACGGGACGGCATACCGGAGGCATACGCGCGGCTGCGGGTGCGGGCACAGAAGGACGAGGCATTCTACCGGGCCCGGTGCACGGACGTGCTGGTGAACGACTGCGGCAGCGCGGCGGCCTTTACGGAAAAGGCACGGCGGGCGCTGGAGACGATATTGAAGGAGGAACGAGCATGAGCGAGGAAATGAAGGCGCTGCGGGAGCAGCTGCTGCGGAACGACAAGAACGGGTATGATACGCTGGACGAGGCGCAGCTTCGGGAGATGGAGGCGTACTGCACGGACTACAAGGCCTTCCTGAACGCGGGAAAGACTGAACGGCTCAGTGCCCGGGCGGCTATCGCCGCGGCGGAGGAGAGGGGCTTTGTGCAGTATAAGCGCGGCATGGCGCTGAAGGCCGGGGATAAGGTGTACACCTGCAACCGGGGCAAGGGGCTGATGCTGGCGGTCATCGGTAAGGAGAGCCTGGCCGAGGGCGCGCAGATCGCGGCGGCGCATATCGACTCACCGCGGCTGGATCTGAAGCCCACGCCGCTGTATGAGGACAGCGAGATGGCATATTTCAAGACCCACTACTACGGCGGTATCCGCAAGTACCAGTGGGTGACCATCCCCCTGCAGCTGCGGGGCGTGGTGGCCAAGAAGGACGGCAGCGTGGTGGACGTGTGCATCGGCGAGGCGGGTGAGCCCCAGCTGGTCATCACGGACCTGCTGCCCCATCTGGGCGGCGAACAGGGCCGGAAGCCCCTGAACGAGGCGGTGCCCGGCGAGACGCTGAACCTGCTGGTGGGCAGCCGGCCCATCGGGGACAGCGAGGACAAGGACCGGGTGAAGCTGCACGTGATGAAGCGGCTGCACGACAAGTACGGCATCACGGAGAGCGACTTCGCCTCCGCGGAGCTGGAGGCTGTTCCCGCCGCGGAGGCGGTGGACATCGGTATTGACGGCAGTATGATCGGGTCCTACGGTCACGATGACCGGGTGTGCGGCTACGCGGCGCTGCGGGCGCTGCTGGATATCGAAACGCCGGACAAGACGGCGGTATGCGTGCTGGCGGACAAGGAGGAGATCGGCTCCATGGGCGTGACAGGTATGCAGTCCGCGGCCTTTGACGCATTCATGTCCGACCTGTGCGACGGCCAGAACGTGCCGCTGAAGGCGTGCTTTGAGAACGCCTTTTGCCTGTCCGCCGACGTGACGGCGGCCTATGACCCCAACTTTGCCGATGTGTACGAGAAGAAGAACGCGGCCTTCGTCAACTACGGCGTGGGTATCTGCAAGTACACCGGCGCGCGGGGCAAGTCCGGTTCCTCGGACGCCAACGCGGAGACGGTGGCCTATGTGCGCGCGGTGCTGGACGGCGCGGGCGTGCGGTGGCAGATCTGCGAGCTGGGCAAGATCGACGCCGGCGGCGGCGGGACGGTGGCGCAGTATATGGCCAACCGGAATATCGCCACGCTGGACGCCGGCGTGCCGGTGCTGAGCATGCACGCGCCCTTCGAGGTGGTGGCCAAGGTGGACTGCTACGAGATGTACCGGGCCTGCAAGGCACTGTACGAGGCGAGATAACGGAAAAGCACGGTCCCAGGCACTGCCGGGGACCGTGCTTTTTGCGGGAAAGATACGGAAATCCCTTGTAAAAAGTGGGGGAATACGGTATAATTTTCTACAAGAACAGCAGGAAGGGAGGCGGCGGTATGTACGGCATCGGTCAGCGGGTGGCGCACCCCATGCACGGGGCGGGCATTATCGAGAACGTGACGGAGGAGCTGCTGTACGGCGCGGCGCGGACGTATTATGTATTTCGCCAGGCCGTCAGCGGACTGGTACTGAAGCTGCCCACTGATAACTGCGAGGCCATCGGCGTGCGGCTGCTGTATGATCGGGAGAGAATGGACGCGGTGCTCTCGGCCATCCCATCGCTGACGGTGGAGGAGGAGCGCAACTGGAACCGCCGCTACAGGGAGAACATGGCGCGGCTGAAAAGCGGCGACCTGACGGAGGTGGCACGGGTGGTCAAGTCTCTGATGTGGCGGGAGGCGGCGCGGGGACTGTCCACCGGAGAGAGAAAAATGCTGCACAGTGCCAAGGAGATACTGCTGTCGGAGCTGGCGATGGTGCGGGAGATCGGATACCAAGAGGCGGAGCGTCTGCTGGATGGCGCGGTGATGACGGGAGCGTGTGAATGACGATGGGGAAGCTCTTTGACAAGCTGTTAAACCGGAAAAAGGAACGGCACCCCCGCTGCGCGGCGCTGGTGCCTGCCGCGGGGCGCTCTGAGCGCATGGGCGGCACGGATAAGCTGACGGCGCCGCTGTGCGGCGTGCCGGTGCTGCTGCGGACGCTGCGGGCGCTGGATGAGGCGGCGCTGATCGACGAGATCGTGGTGGCGGTAAGCCCGGAGCGCCTGGAGGAGATCGCGGCCCTGTGTGCCGGGGCGAATGTCAAAACGCCGCTGCGCGTGGTGGAGGGCGGCGGGAGCCGCACTCAGTCGGTGCTGCAGGCGGCGCTGGCGGCCGGCGACAGCTGCGAGCTGCTGGCGGTGCATGACGGCGCGCGGCCGCTGATCCTGCCGGAGCAGGTGGACGACATGGTGCGGCTGGGACAGCGGACCTATGCCGCCGCGCCGGCGCTGCCGGTGACGGACACGGTGAAGGTGGCGGATATGGCGGGGCTGGTGCAGTCCACGCCGGACCGGAAAACGCTGTACGCCGTACAGACGCCACAGGTGTTTCAGGCGAACATCCTGAAGGCTGCTCTGCAGTCGGCTATTCAGGCCGGGGCGGACATCACGGACGACTGCTCCGCCGTGGAACGGCTGGGCAAGGAGGTATGGCTGGCCCCCGGCTGGCGGGAGAACATCAAGATCACCACGCGGGAGGACCTGACCATGGCAGAGGCATTCCTGCGGGAGAGGGAGAACAGAGCATGACGGATCTGCGCATTGGATACGGCTATGACGTACACCGGCTGGTATCGGGCCGCGCCCTGGTGCTGGGCGGGGTGACGGTGCCCTTTGAGAAGGGGCTGCTGGGGCACTCCGACGCGGACGTGCTGACCCACGCGGTGATGGATGCTCTGCTGGGTGCGGCGGCGCTGGGGGACATCGGCAAGCTGTTTCCGGACAGCGATGCGCGCTACGCCGGGGCGGACAGCACGGCGCTGCTGCGGCAGGTGACGGCGGTGCTGGCGGAGGCGGGCTGGGCCATTGTGAATGTGGACGCTACGGTGGCGGCCCAGGCACCGAGGCTGGCGCCCTTTATCCTGGAGATGCGGGAGAGACTGGCGGCGGCCATGGGACTGGACGCGGGACGCGTTTCTGTGAAGGCGACGACCGAGGAGGGACTGGGATTTACCGGCAGCGGCGAGGGCATAGCGGCCCACGCGGCGGCGCTGGTGGAGAAAACGGCGTAAAAAACCCGGTGCAATCTTCACACATTATTAACAGCGGTGGGGTTGTGCCAAAAGTGAACATATGGTACAATATATTTGTTAAGATGCGGAGGCGTGTCTGCCCGATACGGACAGATGCGCCGCTTTTTGGTATAGGCTATGGAGGACGAGGAAAGGAAGGTAGACTTGAGCCACAGGACTATTCAGGACGAGCAGGCGAGACTGCGTAAAAAACGGCAGAAGGCGGAAAACGTCTTTGCTGTATTCAAAAAACCGCTGCACGAGTCGCTGACATCGGTATTGCCGGTGATGCTGATCGTGCTGGTGCTGTGCTTCACCATTGCGCCGGTGCCCAACAACGCCATGGTGGCGTTCCTGCTGGGCGGCGTGATGCTGATCGCCGGCATGGGACTGTTCACACTGGGGTCAGAGATGTCCATGATCCCGCTGGGACAGGCGGTAGGCTCCGAGATCACACGGCGAAAGAAGGTGTGGATCATCACGGTGGTGGGCTTCCTCATCGGCATGATCATTACCGTGGCGGAGCCGGATCTGCAGGTACTGGCCAACCAGGTGCCGGCCATCGAGAACAACGTGATCATCTGGTCCGTGGCGGTGGGCGTGGGTGTGTTCCTGGTCATCGCTCTGCTGCGTATCGTGCTGGGTATCCAGCTGCGGTGGCTGCTGATCGGGTTTTACGCCATCGTATTCGGTCTGGCGATGTTCGTGTCGCCGGATTTCTGGGCGGTGGCCTTTGACTCCGGAGGTGTGACCACCGGACCCATGACGGTGCCGTTCATCATGGCGCTGGGCGTGGGCGTGTGCGCCGTGCGAAGCGATAAGCAGGCAGGGGGCGACAGCTTCGGCCTGGTGGCGCTGTGCTCTATCGGGCCGATCATCACGGTGCTGATCCTTGGATTGCTGTATAAGCCGGACGGAAGCGCTTACACCGCGGCGGTCATGCCGGATGCCAAGGACACGGTGGAGATGTTTGATCTGTATCTCAGCGAGATACCCCACTATCTGAAGGAGACGGCATCGGCGCTGCTGCCTATCGGCGCTTTCCTGATCCTGTTCCAGCTGGTGACCCGCAGACTCAAGCGCAAGGAGATACTGCACATGGTCATCGGTCTGGTGTATGTGTACATAGGATTGACCATCTTCCTGATGGGCGTGAACGTGGGCTTTATGCCCGTGGGCAGCTTTTTGGGCGGCAGCATCGCCAGCCATACCTATAATTGGATACTTATCCCCATTGCTATGGTCATCGGTTATTTCATCGTACAGGCGGAGCCGGCTGTCCATGTGCTGAACAAGCAAGTGGAGGAGATCACCGCCGGTTCCATCCCGGCTCACGCCATGAACCTGGCGCTGTCTGTGGGCGTGGCCATCTCGCTGGGGCTGGCTATGATCCGGGTACTGACGGGTATCTCCATCATGTGGTTCCTGGTGCCGGGCTATGTGCTGAGTCTGGCGCTGAGCTTCGTGGTGCCGCAGATCTTTACGTCCGTGGCCTTCGACTCCGGCGGCGTGGCCTCCGGACCCATGACGGCTACGTTCCTGCTGCCCTTCGCCCTGGGCGCCTGCGACGCTGTGGGCGGCAATCTGGTGACGGACGCCTTCGGCGTGGTGGCGATGGTGGCCATGACGCCGCTGGTGACCATACAGCTGCTGGGCCTGAGCTATCAGAGAAAGCTGCGCCGCGCACCTGCTCCTGCCGCGCCTGTGGCGGTGGAGGAGCTTATCGAGCTGTGCTGAGGAGGTGGAGATATGTCTGAAACAACCAAGAACCGTCTGTATCTGATGATCACCATCACCAACCGGGTCATGGGCGCCACACATTTTCTGGATTTCTACCGGGCTTTCGGCGCGCCGGTGGTGTTCACCGCCCTGGGACGGGGCACCGCCAGCAACGACGTACTGAGTTATCTGGGTCTGGAGGCTACGGAGAAGTCCGTGATGTTCTCCGTGGTGACGCCGGCTGTCAAGGAGGTGCTGATGCGGGAGCTGGTGGACACCATGCGGATCGACCGGCCCGGCAGCGGTATCGCCGTGTGCCTGCACCTGAGCAGCGTGGGCGGAAGGACGGCGCTGAACTATCTGATCTCCGGCAAAAGCGACGCGCAGCCGGATATGACTGTGAAGGAGGAAGAGCAGATGAACGAGAACGTGTATCAGCTGATCGTGGCGATCACCAATACCGGGTACACCGACGCGGTGATGGAGGCGGCCTCCGCCGCCGGCGCGCGGGGCGGTACGGTCATTCACGCCCGGGCTACCGACGCGGAGAACACCAACAAGTTCTTCGGCATGGCCATCTCGGAGGAACGGGAGATGATCTTCCTGGTGACCTCCGCCGATAAGCGGGCGGCCATCATGCAGTCCATCATGGAGAAGGCCGGCGCCCACACTGAGGCGCAGACGGTGACGTTCTCCGTGCCGCTGGACGACGCAGCGGGGCTGTACAGCGCCAACAGCAACTGAAAAGCAAGGCCCCCGGCTTGGCCGGAGGCGGAGAATGAGCCTCCCCCGGCGAAACCGGGGGAGGCTTTTGTGTGAAAGGAACCGCCGGAGGGCGGCTTGTTCAGCGGTTATTGGGGGGATGCAAGATGACGCTTCAGGGCCTGGAAGGTAGCGTCACTGATGACGTGCTCCATGCGGCAGGCGTCCTCGGCAGCGCTAGCCTCGTCCACACCCAGGCGACGGAGAAAGTCCGTGAGGACCGTGTGGCGCTCGTAGATCTTTTCGGCTACCTCGCGCCCGGCGGCGGTGAGGGTGATGTAGCCGCCGTTGTCTACGTCGATATACTGCCCGGCCTTCAGCAGGCCAACGGCGCGGCTGACGCTGGGCTTGGAGTAGCCCATATAGTCCACGATGTCGATGGAACGGACGGCCTTCCCCTGGCGGATCAGGACCAGGATGCTCTCCAGATACATCTCGCCGGATTCCTGTAATACCACGGCGGCACCTCCTTTGACACTTAGAGTACTCTAACTGAAGTATAACATACGACTGGCGTAAAAGCAAGTGAAAGTTAAATATATTTAACTGTCGTTACAATGGCGGGTGTTTCTTGACAGAGCGGTTAGCATGTGCTAACATCATACCACATGACATAGATAGACGATTGAGGTAACGCGCTATGACACTGAATGAACTGAAGATCGGCGACAGCGCCTCCATCACTGCCGTGGGCGGGGAGGGCGCACTGCGCTGCCGCCTGCTGGATATGGGGCTGACGCCCCGGACCGTGGTGACACTGCGGAAGGTGGCCCCGATGGGGGATCCCATCGAGATACACGTGCGGGGCTATGAGTTGACGCTGCGGGTGGAGGACGCCCGACAGATCACCGTGGAAAAGAGGGATCGCGTATGATCTTTGCATTGGCGGGCAACCAGAACTGCGGCAAGACTACGCTGTTCAATGCTTTGACCGGCTCCAACCAGCACGTGGGGAATTTCCCCGGTGTGACGGTGGACCAGAAATCCGGAGAGGTACGGGAGCACAAGGAGTGCACCGTGGTGGACCTGCCGGGCATCTACTCCCTGCGTACCTATACCCAGGAGGAGATCGTCACGCGGGACTACATACTGAACCAGAAGCCGGACGGCATCATCAATATCGTAGATGCCACCAACATCGAGCGCAACCTGTACCTGACACTGCAGCTGCTGGAGCTGCGGGTGCCTATGGTGCTGGCATTGAACATGATGGACGAGGTGAGACAGAATGGAGGCTCTGTTCTGGTCAATCACATGGAGGAAATGCTTGGAATTCCGGTCATACCGATCTCGGCAGCCAAGAACGAGGGTATTGACGAACTGGTAGAGCATGCGCTTCACGTTGCGAAATACCAGGAGAAACCACGGATCATAGATTTCTGTGATGCAAATGAAGACGGAGGCGCTGTTCATCGATGCCTTCATGCAATCATGCATCTGATCGAGGATCATGCACAGGCAGCAGGAATCCCGGTCCGTTTTGCAGCGGCAAAGCTGGCAGAGGGAGATCAGCTGATCATGGACAGCCTGAAGCTGGATCAGAATGAGAAGGGAACTCTGGAACACATCATAAAGCAGATGGAAAAAGAACGTGGACTCGATCGGGCGGCGGCGATCGCACATATGCGGTTTGATTTTATTGAGAGAGTCTGTGATGAAACGGTTGTCAAACCAAAAGAGAGTAAGGAACATCTTCGCAGTATGAAGATCGACCGGATTCTGACCGGCAAATATACAGCGATCCCGTGTTTCGTGGGAATCATGGGACTTGTGTTTTTCCTGACATTCAGTGTGATCGGAGCATTTCTCCAGAATCTGCTGGATATGGGGATCACGGCACTTGGAGGTATGGTGGACCGTTGGATGACGGCAGCGAATGTGAGCGATGTCATTCATTCTCTTGTGATCGATGTTGTGTTTAACGGACGCCGTTTTCGGCAATGCTGCGCAGGTTACCGAGCAGGTTGCGGGTCTGCGCCGTAGCCTGCGAATCGGTCGTCGCCGCGGGAGCCGGCTGTGGTTCCGGATATTCGCGGTCGGCAATATCACTGCATCCGGCCACGACGAGACACGACAGATAAAAAATTCGTTTCCACATAATTATCAGTTATTTTAGGTTAATTGTCAGAGATACATGTCA
>OGZA01002614.1_pt1 | contig 10942 bp, 8 predicted proteins | sample 1576591 | NCBI WGS metagenome assembly OGZA01 (sample SAMEA3541565, study PRJEB24748) | human gut metagenome | biome: human gut; feature: human-associated habitat; material: faeces | place: China | collected 2012
CCGACTACTCCGACCGTGCCATCTTTGAAGGATTGGTAAACCATCTTATCCATAGAGATTACACAGTAATGGGTGGTGAAGTACATATTGACATCTATGATGACCGAGTAGAATTGGTATCACCAGGAGCAATGCTTGATGGCACACAAATTCAAGACAGGGACATATACAAAGTGCCGTCTATGCGCCGTAACCCTGTCATTGCGGATATGTTTACCCAATTGGACTATATGGAGAAACGTGGTTCGGGTTTAAGAAAAATGAGGGAACTTACGGAGAAACTGCCTAATTTCCTGCCGGGCAAAGAACCACAATATCAAACGGAAGCAATTTCTTTCTATACCACATTCTATAATCTGAATTGGGGAGAGAACGGAAGGATACCTATAGAGGAAGTGGCCAACAGAGTAAATAGCAGCCTCGAAAAGTACTCTATGGATGAAAAATCTTCGGTGAAAACTTTCGGTGATTTACAGAAATCTTCGGTGAAAACCTTCGGTGATTTGCAAAATTCTTCGGTGAAACAAAAGCGATTGGGACGGACCGCACAAAGCATTCTTGACCTTGTAATATCAGATGGTTCTATATCTCAAGATAAGATGGCGGAGAAGATCGGAGTTAGTAAACGAGCTATTGAAATGCAGATTGCAAATCTAAAAGCCAAAGGATTGCTTGTCAGAGAGGGAGCAGATCACGGTGGCTATTGGCGTATTGTAATTAATCCTAAAGCAGAAGAATAGACCTATGGGAATATATCTTATACCACTCAGTGTTATAGTTGCCATTTTGGTAATCGCCTTTTTGTTTGCTTCTTTACAGCAAGTAAAACATAAAACTCGATATATAGCGCTTTATGTAATAGCCATCATCATGCTATTTGCCGTTATTCCTATCAGTGAGTATATGACTGAGAATACCAAAAATTCACACAGTAATTATCTGCTCGTTCTGATATTCGATATTGCAGTAGGTTATTTCTGTATGTACATTGCCGCATTACTGAAATTCAATGTCCTTAAACGAAAGAATCAAGCATTAGAAAATGCCTTGACCGAAAAGCAACAAGAAAATGTAGCAATTCTATTGGAACATCAGAATGAAAAGCAACAAGCACTTCAGCAAAGAGAACTTGAATGGTTGGCAGATAAAATCAAGATGTTCACCGAGGAAGAGCAGAATGCTATTCTTGCCAGTGCTTGCACATTTGCAGAACACGGTTTGATAATCACTCCCTCAATAACTATTCAGCAAACAGATACATGTAGTCAACAAGATCTTATGTATTTTGTTTGTTCTGCTTTTTTCAACATAGGTAAGAAGCGTAGTGATATTGTAAGTTTCTTATCTCAGGTCTTTCCACTTTACTTTCCTGCAGGAGAAAGGGTATTGGCTAAAAAGATGCCGGGAGTTGAAAAAGTAAAGGAAATAAGGGAGAAAGAAAATCAATCCAAGTAAATTTCCTAACATCCTATGTTGAAGTATGCTTCAATATAGGGTTGTTTTTCGACATACATTTATTGGAAAATCATTATAATTTGAACAAGGTTTCGATTATAATGATTACCTTTGCATTCAAAATATATCACAGAACGTATGAATAAAGACATAAATCGTTTGAAGGTGGTTTTAGCAGAAAAGAAACGCACCAATAAATGGTTAGCAGAACAGTTGGGAAAAGACCCGGGAACTGTTTCAAAATGGTGTACAAATACCATGCAACCGAACTTGGAGACTTTAGTGGAAATCGCAAAAGTCCTTGAAGTGGATACGAAGGATTTATTGTGGTCAATAAAAGATAATAAGTAAAGAGAACAGATATCAATGAGGAAAAAATATAAAGGAATAGATTTGTTTTGTGGCATAGGCGGTTTTCGGCTTGCCATGAACAGTAGTCAGGTAGAGTGTGTATTCTCATCTGATAATGATAAGTTCGCCCAACAAACCTATGAAGCCAATTTTCATGAAGTACCAACAGGAGACATAAAGGCTGTTAATGAAAAAGACATTCCGAATTTTGACATCTTAACAGCGGGATTCCCATGTCAACCATTTAGTTATGCAGGAGAAAAACAAGGTTTTAATGATGAGATAAGAGGTACTCTGTTCTTTGATGTATGTCGAATTTTAGAATACCATAAACCACCAATGGTCTTTCTTGAAAATGTAAAAGGTTTGAAATCTCACGATAATGGCAAAACACTCCAGACTGTTTTGGACACTCTAAAGAAGCTTGGTTATTACCCACATTGGACTATTTTGTCTTCTTTAGATTATGGTCTTCCTCAAAAACGAGAAAGATGGTATTGCGTAGCCTTTAGAACCGAAGTCGATTTTGAATGGCCTAAGCCTGTAAAAGGGCATCCCGTATTGCGTGACATTATAAACATGAATGATAGGAATCCATCTTTGGCTATTCCTAAATTTGAATTGGACAGAATAGATTATCATTTTGCAAATGCTAAGCCTGGTGATAGAATCCAACATGACAATTCAAAATATAAGCCAAATACGAAGAAAGGAAAATATGGCGTTTTTTCTTTTCAAAAGGCAGACGGTTCTTTGCGATTTCATGTTGGTGATCCAGCTAAAACACAAATTCAGGAAGCATTCTATTCCTGTCTTGACACATATGCTTCTACAATTATAGCTAATAGGACACCAAAACTATGGGATATCCGCAGAAAGTTGTCTATACTTGAATCAAAAAGACTTCAAGGCTTCCCTGATGACTTTGTGTTCCCTGTGTCCGATGCACAAGCATACAAACAGTTAGGAAACTCTGTTAGTGTGCCAATTATCGTAGCGATAATGAATAATATGATTAAAACTTACGAAAAAACTCTTGAAAAATGAAATTCATAAGTGTAAAATCTGTAGTCGAGGCCTACAAAGGCTTTCAAGATTGTATGACCAATAAGTCTTGGGGGTATTTGGCTCTATTGAAAGGATGCAAGAGCAGTATTTGCCCCTCCGTACCTTATGAGGTTAATCTTGACGAAGTATCAAGCTTTCTTGAAAACATCTTCAATCTGAGTCAAGCAAAAAAACGATACAGTAGTGGACGTGTATTGTACGTTGTATTCTCAAATAAATGGGATAAATATTTTAATGATCAAGGAAGACACACCCCCAATATCTATGATGTAGCAATTTGGGCATATAGGAGAAATTCTTTTGAAGACAATATGACAAAGGAAGAAATTCTCCAAAAGTTTGCAGAAGAGTTCAACATCCCATTAAACATTATTTCAAACAGTTTCAACACTCATTCTAAAGAAATTGAGTTTACAGACTCTTTATATTCTGAAACTGTACTCAAAGCAGAATTGAATGCTATTGGCGTCGATGTGTCCAAAGAAAATATTGATGCAAAGAAAGGAAGTGTTGTAGCAGCTCCTGGCGAAATAAGCCGTGGTCCTTTTGTTCAAACATTATATGCAGGATTAGAGATTACAGATTATGTTATTATTTTACAATCAGACTACCTGTCTCTTTATGGTAATGCCATAAAATCTATTAATAGCATAGATCATACTAGCCAAAACAAATATTCTAATTACCGCTCCTACATTACCGCCATCAAGACTAAACCCTTCCTTTTGCTTGCAGGTATATCCGGCACAGGTAAGAGCCGTATCGTCCGTGAACTTGCCCGTGCGTGTTGGGACGAAGATTCCACTGAATATAAAGCTCAGAAGCCTAAAAATTTCGAGATGATTCAAGTAAAACCTAATTGGCATGATTCAACAGAACTAATGGGTTATGTCAGTAGAGTTAGTGGTGAACCGATTTTTATAGCTGGAGATTTTCTAAAATTCATTGCTAAAGCTTGGGAAAATCTTGATGTACCGCATTTCCTTTGTTTGGATGAAATGAATCTTGCACCGGTAGAACAATACTTTGCAGAATATCTTAGCGTGGTGGAATCGCGAAAAGTAAATGAGAAGGGAAGTATAAAAACGGATCCCATCTTGAAGCCTGATTTCGCAGAAGAAAAAGACTCGCATACAGGATATTGTAAACCTAGTGAATGGTATGAGAAACTCATTAGCGAACTATTGGTTGATTGTCCAGATAATAGCAAATATGCCCTCTATTCCCTATTTGTCAATGAAGGCATTTCTCTTCCACAAAATTTAATCGTAGTCGGCACAGTAAACATGGATGAAACAACCTTCTCATTCTCACGTAAGGTACTTGACCGTGCCATGACCATAGAAATGAATGAAGTGGATTTGTATGCCGGATTGGACAGTAAATATGAACGCATCGGTAAACTGAATAGCGATATGCTTATCGGTACAGCCGTAGAAGGTGTGGATGTATATGCAGATAATGAGGATGTTTGCAATAAGGTATTGACCTATTTGCAAGCTGTGAATGATGTCCTTAATGGCACTCCGTTCAAGGTTGCTTACCGCACACGAAACGAATTCCTGCTTTATGTGGTAAACAATTTACCATATAATATGGATGAAAATGGGAATGAGTTCAGTGACGATGAGGTCATAGCAACTGCATTGGATGAGATAACAAGTATGAAAATATTATCACGCATAGAAGGTGATGATACAAAAGTCAAGCATTCGCTTCTTGAAAGACTGATTACTACTATCGAAACGCTGTTGTTGGCATTGACCGGAGAAGATAAGAAAATAGAATCTGTTTCCATAGCCAAACTGAAAGAGATGCAAGAACGGTTGTCATCTGGTTATACAAGTTTCTGGAGTTAAAAACAATCAGATATTTGCAAAGGACGATGGAACTGCTTACCATAAAGCATCAGGATTTTGAAATGATTGTCGAATGTGCAAAATTCGATGACATTTGGTATAGAGCTAAGAGTAATATTGGAGAAGAATGCTTACACTCCACTTATTCTTGGTCAGAAGGTGTATCATCCGTTACCCTGAGCAACTATATCGGAGAAGAAATTACGATTGAAAACAGCCAACAAGCTCTTGCCATATTTTTCGACAACGCCGATTATCCTATTTGGGTGGAATTCAAGGACTATGTGAAACAGGCTCAGTTTGGTTCTATTCTCCAGAGTGAAAATGAAAAATTCACTTTTCGCAGACAGATATTGGCTGGTTTCTTGAATTACGGCAATGAGGTTGGGCGCAGCGAAATACAGCTCATGTATCAAGTGGGAGCAGAAACCCGCAGTTTTGTCTTCTCTTTTGAAGTGTTGAGCACAAAGCTCAACTATCACGAGCATTGGAAAGCCATTATAGAGGATATTGAACAAGAGTACAGAATGCTTTCGCTCGACTATATGCGAAGAACCTTTCATGGCTTTTCGCCCGATACAAGCGGAGAGACCCCGGAAATAATCTGGTGGAGCGTATTTGCCAATGAGCAAAAGAAATTCATCAAGGCCTGCAAAAACATCATTGACCGCCCAAGACATCGGTTACACGGAAAAGAGACTTACAAACGTGCCGATAAACTGACATTTGTCCCCTCTTGCATAGAAAACGAATTGGCAGAACACAGACAGGACAGCTCTCACTTATATCGTGTAGAAGAACGCGTCCGAACAAATGACACGCAGGAAAACAGGTTCTTGAAATTCGCTCTTGGACAAATTACGGATAAATACGCAGTCTTGAAGAAGCGCATAGAAGCGGTAAAGAATGCTTCGGATATGATGAAGGATGACATGCAAGCCACATTGGCTACATTGAAACACTTGCAGCGAAATCCCTTCTTCCGTACAGTAGGAAATTACAAAGGAATGAATCAGGAAAGTTTGGTTTTGCAGAAAGCTACCGGCTACAGTCAGGTATATCGCACGTGGAGCCTGCTTCGCCGCTCCTATTCTCTGAATGATGGCATATACCGTTTGCAAACCAAAGATATAGCGACACTCTACGAGATATGGTGTTTCATAGAAGTGAGCCATATTGTGAAGGAAAAACTTCATTTGTCTGATGAAGATATAGACCATAAAAACCGTATGGAAATGAATGGCCTGTTCACGTGGGATTTGGGCAAAGGAGAACATTCTCGTATCCTTTTCAAGAAAGACAATATAGAATTGGCAGAACTTGTTTATAATCCAAAGAGTACGGAACGAGAAAACTTATCGGCAGGTATAAAAGATTGGACTGTGCCAACTGTCCCCCAAAAGCCGGACATTGTGTTGCAACTTACCAAAAACGATTTGCAAGAAGGAATGAAAATGACTTACCTGTTTGATGCGAAATATCGTATTGACGGGAAAGACAAAAACGGTGTGGACGTTCCACCGGAAGATGCTATCAACCAGATGCACAGATATCGCGATGCCATCTATTACAAAGATTATCAGTCGGATGCCTTGAAGAAGGAAGTAATTGGCGGCTACATCCTGTTTCCCGGTGATGGCGAACCGGCTGTAGTGACAGAATCCAAGTTTCGCAAGACTATAGACGAAGTAAACATCGGAGCTTTCCCGCTTCGTCCCCAAGACACGCATAACAGGAAGTTACTGGAACGATTCATAGAAGAGCTTATTCTGACCAAATCGTATGAGACCATATCAAAGGTAATACCGCAAAAAGGTGCATTATTGCAAGTGCCCAATCGCCTCCTTATCGGTTTGGTAGGAAACAGTTCACGACCGGGATACACACAAAGTTTCCTTGATGGCAATGCCACCTTATACTATACAGGGCCTAAGTTCCCCACGACCATTTCATTGCATGACCTTCATTACTTTATACCTTATATAAAGAGTAAGGGAGTTCGTGATATATATGAAATTGTCCGTGTAAGGACTATTACAGGAAAGGAAGCAAAGCAAACAGAAGGAGAAAATGCTACAGACGACATGCGATTAGCGTTTGAATTGCGTTTCAGTCGGAAGCTGTTTGACGATTATCGACCGATAGATACTCATAAGATGATTAGCTATACATTTATTGACACGACATTTGATGAAATAGAAAAGTGGGTAGTAATTGATAAATTCTAAAATGTACATTCACCATACTATTACCAGACCATGATTACATCAGATAAATTTTATTTCAAAAGGTCGTATATTCAACAAACCTTTAATTTCTAGACAAAATGAGAAATTGTGACAAATTACATTTGTGCGATCATTTAGTATTAAATGAAGGCGCTTATTTCTATAAAAAAAATGAACTTGAAGTAGGAAAGGATAGAATTCAAGAAGTATTTAATTCTGTATTGACTGAGATTGAATACGAACTATTTACAAAGATTTGTCGTAAGAGAGAGATTGTGAATGTACCCAACAAACAGGAAATCTATTATTCTTTGCTTGTTTTCAAATTCGCAACTTACCCCTCTTTTTTAGATTTTGAAGAAGAAAATTTTCCAAAAAATTTAATGGAAAACAGATTAGCATATTTGCTTATTGTGGAAATAAACGATTATATTATTCTAGTCAAAAAAAACATATCACGTATTAGCTCTTTCATTAATAGCCTAACTTCCATACCAACTGATACTTTAGCTGGTGTACTGGTTGACGATGATACTGTTTTTCAGCAAATGAAATTAAGCAATATGAATATGAACGAGAATGCCATGCGCAACAAATCTTATGAAGCCAACAGTTTGGAAAACACGATGCCAATGTTTGGCTCTAATCATACAGTTGTTAATACAGCACGATTTGCCAATACTAATGGCTTATGTACTGTAAACATAAACACCTCACGATTGGCAAAATTTGGAACTAAGAAAAACTTAATAGAGTTATTGGAGTGGATGAATGTTTTAATTACAAAAATTGATTCATATATTCCACAAGAATCATTCTTTTCACGTTTTGCCAAACCACAATCATGGAAAAAACAGCAAGATAAATTAGAACCGGTATCATTACTTATAGATATATTTAAACTTAATTCTTATATTCAGGAACTTCACTGTACGGATGTTTTTTTGAAAAAGGAAGGTGAAGAAGAATATTTTGCAAAAACAAACATCTTTGCAAAATACATAATTTCTGGTATGAAGTGTCTTACTTTAGATGAAAAAGAAAAAGATATTTATAGGAAAAAGGGCAAACGTAATATTGGTGTAAAAAAGATGAAATCAGGCTTGAAGATTGTGGCATGTGGTAATTTATTTGATTCTTTGTATTATTGTGAAGACGATGGGACATACGTGAAAATTATTGATTTGATGAACAACTTGGGATGTTTTTCTGTCGGTTTTTCGAATTATTCATACATATATATGGGCAAAAGGCTTTATATGAATGTAGGCATACAAAAAGATTTTGAATCGATTCTTTCTATTTTATATCCGATGAATGAGATTGCTGCTGTTACAAGCGAAAAGGGTGATGGATATGACGCAACAAGTAGAGATTTTAAAATAGGATCAATGTTTAATGTTGTAGAAAAGAAAATATTTAATGATGCGGATTTCTTATTGTGCGATGATTTGGGTAACGAATGGGCAGACCATATAGCCATCAGAGAAAATTCAATGTCTTACATTCATTCTAAATGCAATGATGGAAGCGTAACTCTTTCTGCATCCAAGTTTCAAGAAGTAATCGGTCAAGCAATAAAAAACATAGGCAATATGAATCCCGATGACAATACCATTCAAGAGAAAATGAAAGGAATGAATGGAAAATGGAATGGAACCAATATAGATAAATGTAGAATAGGAATGCCGGCAGATTATGAAAGGTTGTATAAAAAATTGAGATATAATCCCAATAAAGTACAGGAAATCTGCCTTGCTGTAAATTATCTATCTAAATCTGCACTAGCCGAGGCTTTTGATAAAATAAAGAATAATCAGCCGCTAAAACAGAAAAATAATGTTGTGCAGCTTGTTTGGTTATTGAGCGGATTTATTTCTACTTGCAAAGAAGCAGATTTAAATTGCCGTATTTTTTGTAAAGACTAGGAAATTACCAAAACTTTAATGATTTTATAAGTTGTAGAAGCCATACCAGCCAAGAGGCAAAGACTAAAGTGTTAATAGATATTACTATTTTAGATGGATAAACTAACAAAAGAACAACGTCATCGTTGTATGTCCGCTATAAAAGGAAAGAATACAAAACCTGAATTATTGGTTCGGAAATTCCTTTTTAGCCGTGGCTTCCGCTATCGGCTCAATCATCCACGCCTTCCCGGTCATCCCGATATAGTACTTCGTAAATATCGAACTGTCATTTTTGTAAATGGTTGTTTTTGGCATGGTCATGAAAAATGCAAATACTTTCGTCCGCCTAAAACCAACATTGATTTTTGGCAAAAGAAAATAGAACGAAACAAAGAACGTGATAAAAAAGAGCAATGCCAACTTGCTGCTATGGGCTGGCATTGCATCACGATTTGGGAATGTCAACTAAAGCCTAAAGACCGGATACAAACACTTGAGTCGTTAGCTTATACATTGAACCATATTTTTCTTGAAGATAGGAAAATAAAAACATACGAGTTTCCCGATACTGACAGTACACTTGTGGCAGCAGAACCAGAAGTGACTTATGGAAGAAATAAGCAACAATAAAGTGCTACTGCTTATTTTCTCCGATGACTATTCCGTATTTCTTATTAGCTCTATTCCTGCTTTTTCCATCAAGTACTGATGCTGTTCCTTCACCACTCGATACATCGAATAATGTGCAAAGGATTCTTCCTTATACTTCACACTATTAACCGATGCTACAACAGCCCACACCATAATAACGACAATGAAGACCACGACATATCGAAGTTTTATATGATAGCCCCGTATAAACATCCCATTGATATTGGGTGGAATAATCGTTACTGGATTTCTCAACTCATTGATTTTTACAAATATCTCATCCTGCCGTTTTAATATGCTTTCGGTATTAGCCTCGATATTCATGCGATTAAGATTATAATCGCAAACGTGCCGATAAAGATATTCAAGAAATTTAGACTTCTGCTTGAATAATTCAATGAGTTTCGGGAACCACAGTGAAAATGGTAAAGTATCCGGTTGCTGTTTCCAGACATGTTGCTTTACCACAGACAAGGCTTCATTCCAGCAGGCACAGAAACTTTTGGCGACTCCATTATAAATGGGCTTTTCGTCAAAGTCCACTTTTACAGATTGATCTGGTTTAGGGACTGTAGTATTCTGTTTTTCAATACATTCTTTTAGCTCATTGATACTTTGACGCAAATTTGCAAGATTTGCAGCTACTACATCTTCTTTCATCATCTTCTACGTTTTGAGGGTTTATATAAAGGTTCGTTTCTTTGGTTGTACTTGTCTTTGTTGTCTCGCCATCCCTGTTCATTACTGGTTCCTCCACCTCCACCGGAAGTTATGGCTTGATGAGGTTGAATAATCAGTTCCGATGCCACATTGCCCAACGTAACGCAAAGGCTATTAAAACTCAAATCACGGTCAAGTTTAGAACCAGCTATACTGTACTCATTTTGACAGAATGATATGCCACGAATTTTATCAGAGTTATCTGTACGATTAAAGCGCATATCTATACCCTGACCTTTGAGAATGCCAAGAAAATCATTCCATGAACAAGATACAGCCAGTGCATCAAGAGTTGCAGAACGTAGATTATACTTCCGCAATTGGTAAGGGCGCAAACGACTCTTGTTTCTGGCTTTACTATTTTTAGGGGCAAAGTACAATCCATATTCTTTAGTCAAAGCCCGACATATTTTAGTATTACGTATTCTTTCATTGCTGTCGGAAATGAGATTGCCTTCATTGTCTATCCGATTGAACACCAAATGGCAATGAGGATGTTTCGTGTCGTGATGTCGGGCTATGATATATTGAGTATCGCGAATTCCCATTTGTTCCATCCATTTTTTAGCAATCTCCACCATCAGCGCATCTCCTTCTTCGTTATCGGGGAAACGGCTAATGTCTTGCGAAGAAAAAGCAAGTGACACGTGTTTCACCGGACTTTTTACTTTCGGGCGCATGGACGCTTGTATCTGAAAAG
>OGZA01002624.1_pt1 | contig 10910 bp, 9 predicted proteins | sample 1576591 | NCBI WGS metagenome assembly OGZA01 (sample SAMEA3541565, study PRJEB24748) | human gut metagenome | biome: human gut; feature: human-associated habitat; material: faeces | place: China | collected 2012
AAGCGGTTCTCACGCAGTATTTTGGCAAGCTTATCCAGTTGGAGCACCTCTTCCTGGAAGTCTCCTTTGCCGGTTTCTATAATCTCCTGGGCTTCTTCGTAGGTGAAGCGGCGGTCGCTCTTGATGACGGTATGTACCACGCGTGAGTTCTTCACTTCGCCTTTTTCCGTCATTTCAAAGATGACGGAGTAGGCAAGCTTCTCTTCGTCGGGGCGGAGTGAACAGATGAAATTACACAACCGTTCGGGGAGCATTGGGATGGTGCGGTCTACGAGGTAGACGGATGTGGCACGCTTCTCGGCTTCCTTGTCTATGATGCCGCCCTCTTTCACGTAGTGGGTCACGTCGGCAATGTGTACGCCTACTTCCCAAAGTCCCCCTTTCAGTTTGCGGATGGAGAGGGCGTCGTCGAAGTCCTTGGCATCCTTGGGGTCGATGGTGAAGGTGGTCACACCCCGGAAGTCCTCACGTCGGGCTATTTCCTCGGCGGAGATTTCGGCGGGTATCTTGTCGGCAGCTTTCTCTACGGCAGCGGGGTAGACATAGGGCAGGCCGAATTCCGCCAGGATGGCGTGCATCTCGGTGGTATTGTCTCCTGCGCGCCCCAGGATGTCGATTACCTGGCCGATGGGGTTCTTGGCTTTGTCGGGCCATTCCACCACCTTTACGATGGCTTTGTCGCCCGTCTTGCCGCCTTTCAACTTTTCTTTGGGGATGAAGATGTCGTTGGCAAGCGTACGGTTTTCCGTTACAAGGAAAGCGTATGACTTGGCAACTTCCAGGGTACCCACGAAGGTGTCGTTGGCACGTTCCAGTATCTCGATGACTTCTCCTTCGGCTTCGCGTCCGCGACGCTTGGCATAGAAGGCGATACGCACTTTATCATTGTTCATGGCGTGTGCCGAGTTGCGTTCGGCCACGAATATCGGTTCGCCTCCACCTTCCGGTATAAAGGAATTCTTGCCGTTGCTCTTGCGCTGGAAGGTTCCGGTCATTTCCACGCCGTGGTTGTTCAGCTTGTATTTGTGCTTGTCCACTTCTGTGATGTAGTCGTCCATCGACAGTTCGGACAAGATGTCCATGCACAGCATCTTCAGCGGATGTGTGGTGAGGTGGAGTTGTTCAAAGATGTATTTCAGGGATAATACTTCGTCTTGCTTTGTGTGGAAGAATTCCAGCAGTACTTTGACGAGCTCTTTCTTCTTCATGCGTTTGCCGGCTTTCTTTTCTTTCTTTTTGGCCATAATGTTATGATGTATTTTATGTATAAATAGAGATTCTGTGTCAATCTGTGTAATCTGTGGTGATTACCTCTTGCAAAGTAAACAAATAAATACGTTCCTTCGTTCACTCAGACTTCAAAATATTATCATTCTATTGAAAATAATGAAGAGACGACAGATTGTAATGGATTTATGTACTATATTTGCACACAAAGTGAAGATAGGCTGTACCTTAGACGAAAAGCAGATGGAAATGCAAACTCTGAACAAAAAAGCAGATGCCACACGGGAAAAAGACATTTACCGGGTGACGGTTGTGGGAAGTGTGGTAAACTTTCTCTTGCTTGTCTTCAAATTCTTTGCAGGTATTGTAGGTCACAGTGCCGCCATGCTGGCGGATGCGGTACATTCTTTGTCGGATTTCATTACAGATATTATTGTCATTGTTTTTGTGCGCATTTCGGCAAAGCCCGAAGATGAAGGACACGATTACGGTCATGGCAAGTACGAGACGCTGGCAACTGCCATTATCGGTATTTTTCTGTTGTTTGTGGGATTCGGCATTTTCTGGAACGGGGCTTCCTCCATTTACCGTTTCCTGCAAGGCGGCTCTCTGCAGGAACCCGGTATACTGGCACTGGTGGCTGCATTGGTATCCATCGTTTTCAAGGAAGTGCTTTATCAATATACCGTATTCAAGGGCAGGAAGTTGAATTCGCAGGCGGTTGTTGCCAATGCCTGGCATCACCGGAGTGACGCGTTTTCGTCCATAGGCACGGCAGCGGGTATAGGTGGCGCCATTCTTTTGGGTGACCATTGGCGGGTGCTGGACCCGGTGGCGGCGGTTATTGTCAGCTTCTTCATTATGAAGGTGGCTGTGCAGTTGTTGATACCGTGTGTGGACGAACTGTTGGAGAAATCATTGCCTGCCGAGGTGGAGGATGAGATACTGAAGACGATTCTCTCTTTTCCCGGTATCAGCTCGCCGCATCACCTTCGTACGCGTCGCATCGGCAGTTATTGTGCCATCGAGGTGCATGTGCGTATGGATGGCAGCATCTCGCTGGAGGAAGCCCACGAGACGGCAACGGCGGTGGAGAACAAGTTGAAAAGGCAGTTCGGCAAAGGAACACTGGTCAGCATCCATGTGGAGCCGGTGAAGAAGAGTAACGAGGCGACAGAGTAACACAAGGAGCGTCAAGGTGACGGACCGGATGAAAAGTAATTAGTAATTTGTAACTGAAGAAGTGGAATCGATTTTAATTACAGGAGCAAGCGGATTTATCGGAAGTTTCATCGTGGAGGAGGCGTTGAAGCGCAAGTTCGGTGTGTGGGCGGGTGTACGTTCGTCCAGCAGCCGCGAGTATCTGCGTGACCGCAAGATACATTTCCTCGAACTGGACTTTGCGCACCCCAATGAACTGAGGGCACAACTCTCGGGACATAAAGGGACCTACAATAAGTTTGATTATATTGTCCATTGTGCCGGTGTGACGAAGTGTGTGGACAAGAACGAATTCGATTTGGTGAATTATCTGCAGACCAAATACTTCATCGATACGCTGAGGGAGCTGAACATGATTCCCAAGCAGTTTATCTTCATCAGTACGCTGAGTGTGTTCGGCCCGGTACGCGAGAGGACCTACGACCCGATTATGGAGAGTGACCCCCCTTCACCCAATACCGCCTACGGACTCAGTAAACTGAAAACAGAACTTTATTTGCAGAGTATTCCGGGTTTCCCCTACGTCATCTACCGGCCGACGGGTGTATACGGGCCGCGTGAGAAGGATTATTATCTTATGGCAAAGTCCATCCGGCAGCATACGGACTTTTCTGTGGGCTTCCGCCGCCAGGACTTGACGTTTGTATATGTAAAGGACATCGTGCAGGCCGTCTTCCTCGGGATAGAGAAGCAGGTGTCCCGCCGCGCCTATTTTCTGGCTGACGGGAAGGTGTATAGTAGCCGTGCTTTTTCCGATTTGATAAGGAAAGAATTGGGCAACCCGTTTGTTATTCGCCTGAGATGTCCGTTAATTGTATTGAAAGTCGTATCTTTGCTCGCTGAATTTTGGGCGAAGCGGCAGAACAAGACCAGTACGCTCAATTCGGACAAGTATAGAATAATGAAACAACGCAACTGGCAGTGTGACATCACACCGGCCGTCGAGGAACTGGGCTTCAGTCCTGAGTACGACCTGGAACGGGGTGTAAAGGAAACCATTGCCTGGTATAAGGATAAGGGATGGCTTTAGATTTATTTAAAAGGGTAGAAACCCGTAAGGGGCTTTTTGCGGTAGAGAAGATTACGCTGATATACAATTTGCTGACTTCCATTCTCATTCTGTTTCTTTTTCAGGAAATGGATCATCCGGTGCAGATGCTTGCAGACCGTGTTGTCATTGCGGGTATGACGTTCCTGCTGATGTATCTTTACCGGCTGGCACCCTGCAAGTTCTCTGCCTTTGTGCGCATAGCCATCCAGATGTCACTGCTTTCCTATTGGTATCCCGACACCTTTGAGTTCAACCGGATATTCCCCAATCTCGACCACGTGTTCGCGTCGGTGGAGCAGTGGATGTTTGGCGGACAGCCTGCTGTATGGTTCTGTGAAAGGTTTCCGCAGATGTGGGTGAGCGAGCCGTTCAATATGGGATACTTCTTCTATTATCCGATGATTCTGCTGGTGGTGGTGTGGTATTTCCTTTATCGTTTCGACCTTTTCGAGAAGGTTTCGTTCGTCATCGTCACCGCTTTCTTCATCTATTACCTTATTTATATCTTCGTCCCCGTTGCCGGGCCGCAGTTCTACTTCCCCGCCATTGGAAGCGACCATGTGGCGCAAGGTATCTTCCCGTCCATCGGTGACTATTTCCATCACCATCAGGAACTTCTTCCCGGTCCGGGCTATGAGCACGGCTTCTTCTACAACCTGGTGGAGAGTTCCCAGCAGGTGGGTGAGCGCCCCACGGCTGCTTTTCCCAGTTCGCACGTCGGAATGTCTACGGTACTGATGATTATGGCATGGCGTGGCAGCAAGCGTCTGTTTGCCTGCTTGTTTCCTTTCTATCTGCTGTTGTGTGGGGCTACGGTCTATATCCAGGCACATTACCTGATAGACTCTATCGTGGGTTTCGTATCGGCTTTCGGCATTTATATCCTGGCCACGTGGATGTTCAAGCGATGGTTTGCGCAGCCGATGTTACGCTAGTCGGGCACGGTGATTATCTTTCCACTGTCTGTGGGCAATACCAATGTACGCGGATAAACTTCTGCCGGAAGTGAATGCTGGAAGTTTACGATGAGCTGTTTGAGTAGTTTTTTCTTTTTCATAAAGACATATTTATGGGATTCTTTCTTTCTTGGGAAGACGAATATAGGGACTTGTTTCTTTCTGCCAAAGAAACAATGTTTTTTTTCTTGCCTCCTTGTTGGCAAGGTTTTGCCTTCCCATTGGCAAGGCTTTGCCACCGCGTTGGCAAAACTTTGCCATAGGCATGGCAAAAGTTTGCCAAGGGCAAGGCAAGTGGTTGGCAAAATTTCTTGCTGACAGACAGTGAGTTATGCGGATGGCAACAAAGCGTGTCATCTGCGTCTGAATAGCCCCCCTCTCAGAAGCTATTCAAGAAGGGGCGTGAGGATGATTGCTCAAGTATCGGACTCGATGGTAAAAATCGTATGCGGTTTTCTCCTATGGCAGCAACGGTTCTATCTCTTCGAAGATGCGGTACAGTTCCTCCTTCGTCTCTGCCCGCAGCATGGCTATCCGGGTGTCGCGGAAATTGGGAATCCCTTTGAAGAGCGGGCTTGCTGCCAGGTGGCGGCGCACGTGCAGTATGCCCCGTCGTTCATCCAGCAGGTTGACGCTGTCTTCCACTTCCTGGCGGAGTACGTTCAGCCGCCATTCGGAACTCAGCGGAGGGAGTTCTTCGCCCGTCTCCAAATAATGCTTCACTTCCTTAAAGAACCACGGGCGGCCGAAGCTGGCACGGCCTATCATGATGGCGTCCACACCGTAGAGGTCGAAGCATTCTTTGGCCCGTTGGGGAGTGGTGATATCACCGTTGCCGATGATGGGAATGTGCATGCGTGGGTTCTTTTTCACCTCGCCGATAAGTGTCCAGTCCGCCTCGCCGGTATACATCTGGGCGCGGGTACGGCCGTGGATGGTGAGGGCGGCAATGCCGCAGTCCTGCAACTGCTCGGCAAGGTCTACGATGATTTTACTGTTGGCATCCCAGCCCAGGCGGGTCTTCACGGTGACGGGAATCTTCACGGCATCTACCACGGCACGAGTGATTTCCAGCATCAGCGGAATGTTCTGTAGCATACCGGCACCGGCACCCTTGCCGGCAACGCGCTTCACGGGGCAGCCGAAGTTGATGTCCAGCGTGTCCGGATGTGCCTGCTCCACAATGCGGGCGGCTTCTACCATGGTGGCGGTGTCCCGTCCGTATATCTGTATGGCTACGGGCCGCTCTTCATCGCTGATGTTCAGTTTCTGCTGGGTCTTGCCTACGGAGCGTATCAAGGCATCGGCAGAAACGAACTCGGTATATACCATGTCTGCTCCGAAGTGCTTGCACATCAGGCGGAAAGCAGGGTCGGTGACGTCCTCCATCGGGGCGAGGAATACGGGGCGTGGGCCCAGGTCTATATCTTTAATCTTCATAATCTAAGCGGATTTGTCCGCAAAAGTACAGAAAAAAGCCTACCTTTGCATACTCTAATTCAAAAAGAAATGATGAAACACTCAATCAGTGACTTCGAAATCATGGCACCGGTAGGCTCGCGCGAATCTCTCGCAGCAGCCATACAAGCAGGTGCCGACTCCATCTATTTCGGTATCGAGAACCTGAACATGCGTGCCCGTTCGGCAAATACCTTCACTATCGACGATTTGCGGGAAATAGCCCGGACGTGCGACGAACATGGCATGAAGAGCTACCTCACCGTCAATACCATTATATACGACCATGACATTCCGCTGATGCGTACCATTGTAGATGCGGCAAAGGCGGCAGGCATCTCGGCAGTCATTGCCGCTGATGTGGCAGTGATGAGTTATGCCCGGCAGATAGGGCAGGAGGTACACCTCAGCACACAGCTCAACATCAGCAACGTGGAAGCCCTGCGCTTCTATGCGCAGTTTGCCGATGTGGTGGTGCTGGCGCGTGAGTTGAATCTGGAGCAAGTGGCAGAAATCTACCGCCATATCCGTGAGGAGAATATCTGTGGACCCAGCGGAGAGCAGATACGTATAGAGATGTTCTGCCACGGTGCCCTTTGCATGGCAGTCAGCGGAAAGTGTTATCTCTCATTGCATGAGATGAACCACTCTGCCAACCGTGGTGCTTGCATGCAGGTATGCCGCCGTAGTTATACGGTGCGCGACAAGGAGACGGATGTGGAATTGGAGGTGGACAACCAATACATCATGTCCCCCAAAGACTTAAAAACTATCCACTTCATGAACAAGATGCTGGATGCAGGTGTTCGTGTTTTCAAAATAGAAGGACGTGCCCGCGGACCCGAGTACGTGCGCACGGTAGTGGAGTGTTACAAAGAAGCCATCCGTTCCTATCTGGACGATACATTCACCGATGAGAAAATTGCCCGGTGGGACGAACGTTTGAAGACGGTCTTCAATCGTGGTTTCTGGGACGGCTACTACCTGGGACAACGCTTGGGCGAATGGACCAAGAACTACGGCTCTGCCGCTACGGAACGTAAAATCTATGTGGGTAAGGGCATCCGCTACTTCTCAAACATCGGTGTGGCAGAGTTCCTGGTAGAAGCAGCCGAAGTGAGCGTAGGCGACAAGTTGCTGATTACGGGTCCCACAACGGGTGCCGAATTCGTCACTTTGGACGAGGCACGCGTCGATTTGAAACCCGTGCAGACTGTAAAGAAAGGCCAGCATTTCTCGATGAAATCGGTGAAAATACGTCCCAGTGACAAACTCTACAAGCTGGTCAGCGTAGAGGAACTGAAGAAGTTCAAAGGCTTGGATGTGGAGAAACAACGTGGCTAAGTATCAAATAGTAAATAGTCCAATAGTAAATATGAATTATATCTATGAACTTCCCATGAAGGTGCGCGACTATGAATGCGACCTGCAAGGCATCGTCAATAATGCCAATTATCAGCATTATCTGGAGCATACGCGCCATGAGTTTCTGTTGAGTGCCGGCGTCAGCTTTGCCGGACTGCACGAGCAGGGGGTAGACCCGGTAGTGGCACGTATCAATATGGCTTTCAAGACTCCCCTGAGGAGTGGTGACGAGTTTGTCTCCAAACTCTACATGAAGAAGGAGGGTATCAAGTACGTCTTTTACCAAGATATCTTCCGTGCTTCCGACGGCAAAGTCTGTCTCAAAGGCATAGTTGAAACCGTATGTGTGGTGAACGGACGGTTAAGCGATAGCGAACTGTTCGACCGTCTCTTTGCCCCTTATCTCAATCCGTGTGAATCTGTGTAATCTGTGGTGGAATGAACAGTGACGAACGGATTTGCAGCATAGCTCTCACACTTTGCCCCGGTATAGGACATATCGGGGCAAAGCGTTTAATAGAGGGTATGGGCAGTGCTGCCGAAGTATTCAGTCGGCGGAAGGAGCTCCCCGAAATCATGCCCGGTGTGAATCCGGGGGTAGTGACGGCTCTTGATTGTCCCGCTGCCTTTCTGCGTGCCGAGCAGGAGATGGAGTTTGTAGAGAAGAATCGTCTTTCCTGCCTGACGTTGAAGGATGAGGCTTACCCTTCCCGCTTGCGCGAATGTGAGGATGCGCCGATTGTACTTTTCTTTAAAGGAAACACCGATTTCAACCGCCTGCATGTCATCGATATGGTAGGTACACGCCGTGCCACCGATTACGGCAAGCAATTCTGTGCCGACTTCCTGCGCGATTTGGCCGTTCTTTGTCCCGATGTGCTGGTAGTAAGCGGACTGGCTTACGGGATAGATATCCATGCCCATCAGGCCGCTTTGGCAAATCATCTCCCTACCGTTGCTGTCCTTGCTCACGGACTGGACCGCATCTATCCGTATGTACACCGGAAAACAGCCATCGACATGCTGGCACAAGGCGGACTGTTGACCGAATTCCTTACCGGGACGAATCCGGACAAGCATAATTTCGTCAGCCGCAACCGTATTGTGGCGGGTATGAGTGATGCTACCATTGTGGTGGAGTCTGCCGCAAAGGGAGGTTCCCTTATCACTGCAGAGTTGGCGGAGGGATACCATCGTGACTGCTTTGCCGTTCCGGGGCGTGTTACGGACGAATCTTCCATCGGTTGTAACCGGTTGATACGCGACAACAAGGCTGCCCTTATCCAGAGTGCGGAAGAGTTTGTGCAGATTATGGGCTGGGCCGTAGCGGAGCAGCCTGCCCGGACAGAAGGTATTCAGCGTAATCTCTTTCCGGAACTGACAGAAGAGGAGGAGCTTGTTGTGCGCATCCTTATGCGGCAGGGAGACCTCCATATCAATGCGATGGTGGTGGAAGCGGACATACCCGTCAACCGGATGAGTGCCTTGCTTTTTGAATTGGAGATGAAGGGAGTGGTCAAGGCAATGGTGGGTGGTGTCTATCACTTGCTGACTTGAGCGCGGCAGGTCTCTTGCCTTATATGGACGGTTTCCCGTATTTCATGATGAACTTTTCCGGGTGGTCTGTCGCTATGATGTCTACCCCCAGGTCGACTGCCTTCTGGTTCTCTTCCGTCTTGTCGTCCAGCCCCAGGACAAGTGCCAGTACCTGCAGGTTGTGCTCACGGCATTTCTTTACGAATTGCGGGGTAAGGGAGTCAATCCAGACGACAGCGATGTCGGGATGCAGTTCCTTTACGACATGCTCTATGTCCTTTTCACTTTTGATGTAGGCTTGCAGGGTTCTTACCTCGGGTGCCATCTTTCTGAAGCATTTGGCATGATACTCCTTGCTGAAGGTGAAGTTGCAGTTTTCCAGCATGCCTTCGTCCTTTATCAAGTTCAGTAATTGGTGCAGACCGCCGTTGCGGTAGTCGATGGTGATTCTTAAACCGTGCTCTTTGGCCTTGCGTAGCAGGTCGGTAAGGCGTAGTACCCGTTGTCCGGCAAATCGGGGCGCAAACCAAGAGCCGGCATCCAGTGTGTCGATGTCGGCGGACAGCCATTGGGAGATGGCGCCGGTACCGTTGGTGGTACGGTCGAGGGTGGAATCGTGCAGTACGTAGAAGACACTGTCCTTACTGATGCAGACATCGCATTCTATATTGCCTACACCGTATTTGATGCACGAATCTACGGATGCCATTGTGTTTTCGGGAGCAATGGTGGCCGCACCACGGTGTGCGCTGGTCAGGGTGTTTTCAAAAAGCATCTGGCTGTCTGCATCGCAATTTTCCGCAGGCTGCACAAAGTCACATTCTTTAAGCTCATCTATCGTAATAAAGCCCTCGTTATGGGTTTTAAACTTCTTTGGCACCGCACACATAAGTCTGTCGTTATATAAAGGTGTTATGGGAATTTTGCCGGCACTTGATACCGATAAAAATCCTAAATCTATTGTTCCATTCTCAAGCCACTCCACAATATCGTCATAAGTTCCCTGAAAAAGTTCAATTTTGATTCCCGGATATTTGCCGGAAAAATTTTTGACAAGCTTGGGAATCCAGCTTATGCACACACTGTTAAAGCAGCCAAGCTTAACCGTTCCTTTTTCAAAACCCTGTATCTCGGCAATTGCCTGATTGACTGCATTTTCACTTAAAAGAAGCTGTTTTATATAAGGAAGAAGTGCCTTAGCATCGCCGGTAAGACTGATTTTATTGTTTTTTCTGATAAATAACGGAAAACCCAGTTCTTCTTCCATACCACTTACGCAGTGGCTTACCGCAGACGGTGTGAGATTAAGTTCTTCCGCTGCTTTTCTGAAATTCATATGTTCTACAATGGTCACAAAAACCTTATAAGAAAATAGTGTCATATCGTTCCCTCTTGTGGTGAATGTTTTTCATCATTTTCGTGAAAAAAATGAATTTTACTAATTATAACATGTATGTTATATTAAATCTACAATAAATGAGACGCACTTGAGCAATGCGTTTCATAGAACAAATTGTTTCTATCTCCTGTATAAAGAGTTCAGCTGCATGAACTCTTTATTTTTTTAAAATAGGCACCTGTCAGGATGCCTGTCAAATTTCTTATTATTTTATAATCCGGATATCATAATCACTTGCAAAGTCTTCTGCTATTCCTGATGTAACATAAGCTGTATTCCCGGACAAAGCAATAAAATCAAATTCTGATTTATGGTTATGCCAGTATTCTATGGTCTTATCAAGTCCCATAACATAGCAGGCTGTAGAAAGTCCGTCTGCCAGAGTTCCATCAACACTTACAATAGTTATTGAATCCATATCAGACTCTACAGGATATCCTGTGTGAGGGTCTATGATATGGCAGTATTTTTTACCTGTTAAATCATCCACAAAATAGCGCTCATAACCCCCGGACGTAATTACTGCTTTCCCACTAACGTTAATTGATCCTGCGTAATCTTTTTTACCATCATGAACCCCCGCTTTATTTCGCTGGATAACCTGATGAACATCCTGCGCCAGGGCGGCCCGCTGTTTATCGTATCGTTCGGCCTGGTCGGGGTCATCCTGATCGGAAGCATCGACATCTCGTCCGAC
>OGZA01002625.1_pt1 | contig 10902 bp, 11 predicted proteins | sample 1576591 | NCBI WGS metagenome assembly OGZA01 (sample SAMEA3541565, study PRJEB24748) | human gut metagenome | biome: human gut; feature: human-associated habitat; material: faeces | place: China | collected 2012
TCGCGCAGACCAGAATATCACTTCGGAAAGCATCTGAGATCTGGGAAACGCTCATTCCGTCCAGCTTGAATTCCGGGAGAACTTTAAACTTGAGAAGTTCTACACGGCCACGTGCAAAGGTGTCGATCTTGATCGCAGATGGAAAACGGAGAAGCCGTGAAATTTCCTGGGCAGCAGCAAACTCCGGGTTAATGATCATGGTAACACCAAGACGTTCTTTGATGAATCCGATTTCTTTTTCATAAATGGGGTTACGGACGCGGGCGATGGTCTGACAGTGGTTGGCCTTCTGCGCGATCAGACAGCAGAGAAGGTTCAGCTCGTCAGAAGCGGTAACTGCGATCAGGATATCTGCAGTATCAACACCTGCCTCCATTAAAGTATTGATGCTGGCACCATTACCGACGATTCCCATAGCGTCGATATTTTCGCAGAGATCATTGATCTTGTCGGCAATAACGTCGACAAGAGTGATATCAATATCCTCTGCCTGAAGCTGCTCTGCAAGATTTCTACCGACTTTTCCGCAGCCTACAATAATTACCTGCATAATTTCCTCCTTCAATAGCCGGTCAGGGCTACAAATCATAAGTAAAAGCGCCCATCCGTGTAAAGATAGGCAAGGATATTATAGCACTGTATATCTGATTTTTAAACAGTAATATTTTCCTGTATATATAGAAAAAATGGCAGAAAGACAGATATATGTGAAGGAAAGTGAACATTCCCGTTTTCACAAGTTTAAAAAACGGTCATAAAATATAGCGTGATCATGAATGAAAGGATTTCGATTATGGACCGATTTCAAATGAATCGTTCGGGCTGCCGGCCATATCAGTATACCTGTGGGATGAATAGCGGGATGGCAGGCCGGACGGATCGATCATTTTCTGATATGGCAAAACAGGTTCCTGCAATGGCGTATGTGCCATATCAGGAATTTGCGCCTACCTTTGAGCTGAAAAAAGCTCTTCAGGTCGGAACTATCTTCCCAGAGCTTTGCAAGCCGTTCTGCGGCAGGAGAGGAGGGTGCCGATGATGTCCGGAAATTGTACTTCAAAAAAAGAACTGCTGCAGTTTATTGACCAGGTAAGCTTTGCCATTGACGATCTTCTCCTTTTTCTGGATACGCATCCAAAAGAAAAAAGGGCTCTTGAATATTACAGTGAGCTTTCAGCCAGAAGAAATGAGCTTCTGGAAAAATATGCAAAGTTTTATGGACCGCTGACCATTGATACCGGAAACGACAGCAATCTTAAGTCATGGCAGTGGATGGAACAGCCGTTTCCATGGGAACAGGAAGGAGGGTGCAGATAAGGTATGTGGAATTATGAAAAAAGACTCCAGTATCCTGTAAATATCAAGACGCCCAATGCAAAGCTGGCACAGTTTATATCCAGCCAGTATGGCGGACCGGACGGAGAAATAGGAGCTTCCATGCGGTATCTTTCCCAGCGTTTTACCGCACCGAACCGGATGGTCGCGGCAGTGCTCAATGATGTGGGAACAGAAGAACTGGCACATTTGGAAATCGTGTCCACCATTGTCCATCAGCTGACAAAGGATCTTTCTATGGAAGAAATCGAGAACAGCGGACTTGGGCCGTATTATATTGACCACACGGTGGGAATCTGGCCGCAGGCAGCAGGTGGAGTGCCGTTTAATGCCTGCGAATTCCAGAGTAAGGGTGATCCGATCACGGATCTGTTTGAAGATCTGGCAGCAGAACAGAAGGCACGCTCCACCTACGATAATATCCTCCGGGTGGTGAAAAACATCCCGGAAGCGGATATCCCCATTGCACATCACTGGCTTATCTTACATGGAAGATACGTCTGCCAGGCACGTACACCGCAATGTGATAAGTGCGGTTTGCAATTGATGTGCAAATATTATTGCGAGAAGTATAAAGTTAGCAAAGAGAAGCCGAAAGATAAAGAATAAATGACGGTTTCATAGCAAAAGAAAGAAATAAATGCTAACTTTGCGCTCACGAAAACGAATTAATAACACTTTTAAATAAAATAGAGTATTATGACAATTGATCAATTCAACTTTGCCGGTAAAAAGGCATTCGTTCGTGTAGACTTCAATGTGCCTCTGGACGAAAACTTCAACATTACAGATGATAACCGTATGCGTGCTGCTCTTCCTACGTTAAAGAAAATTCTGGCTGACGGTGGTAGTATAATTATTGGTTCTCACCTCGGTCGTCCGAAAGGTCCGGCTGACAAATTCTCATTGAAACACATTCTGAACCATCTTTCAGAGTTGTTGGGTGTTGACGTACAATTCGCTAACGACTGTATGGGCGAAGAAGCTGCTGTTAAGGCTGCTGCTCTGCAACCGGGTGAAGTATTGTTGCTCGAGAACCTTCGTTTCTACGCTGAAGAAGAAGGCAAACCCCGTGGTTTGGCTGAAGACGCTACAGACGAAGAAAAAGCTGCTGCTAAGAAAGCCGTTAAAGAAAGCCAGAAAGAATTCACCAAGAAATTGGCTTCTTACGCTGACTGCTATGTAAACGACGCTTTCGGTACAGCTCACCGTGCACACGCTTCTACAGCTTTGATCGCTAAATATTTCGACAAAGACAGCAAAATGTTCGGTTACCTGATGGAGAAAGAAGTGAAGGCTGTTGATAAAGTATTGAATGACATCAAACGTCCATTCACTGCTATCATGGGTGGTTCCAAAGTTTCTTCTAAAATTGAAATTATCGAAAATCTGCTGAGCAAGGTTGACAACCTGATCATTGCCGGTGGTATGACTTATACTTTCACCAAGGCTATGGGTGGTAAGATCGGTATCTCTATCTGCGAAGATGACAAACTGGATCTGGCCCTCGAACTGATAGAAAAGGCAAAAGCAAAAGGTGTAAACTTGGTATTGGCTGTTGATGCAAAGATTGCTGACGCTTTCTCTAACGATGCTAACACTAAGTTCTGTCCGGTTGACCAAATTCCTGATGGTTGGGAAGGTCTGGATATCGGTCCTGAAACTGAGAAAATCTTCACAGATGTTATCAAAAACTCTAAGACTATCTTGTGGAATGGTCCGACAGGTGTATTCGAATTCGAAAACTTCACTCATGGCTCACGTGCAGTAGGCGAGGCTATCGTAGAGGCTACTAAGAACGGTGCATTCTCACTTGTAGGTGGTGGTGACTCTGTAGCTTGCGTTAACAAGTTTGGCTTGGCAAGCGGTGTTTCTTATGTTTCAACAGGTGGTGGTGCATTGCTTGAAGCAATCGAAGGAAAAGTTCTTCCGGGTATCGCTGCTATCAACGAATAAGAATAAACATTATCATACCAAAAGGCAGCTCTTTGAAAAGAAGGGTTGCCTTTTTTAATCTTATATTTTTATAGTAAACGATCATTTATCTTTCCTAACACATTTATCATAGAAATGAAACGAACTTTGTTATCCTTTGCTTTCCTACTTTCCGCACTGATAGCAACAGCACAAGATGCATGTTTGAACGACGTAGTAAATACGCTCAAAGATCGTATCAGCCTCTCCGGTTATGCACAGGTGGGTTATACTTACGATGATGCTGATGGCAGCAGTAATACGTTCGACATCAAGCGGGTTATCTTCATGGCACAAGGTAAAATTACCGACCGTTGGTTGTGCTACTTCATGTACAGCTTTGCCAATACTGGAAAAATCCTTGAAGCATATACCGAATATAAATTCCTCCCGCAACTGACTGCCCGCATCGGACAATTCAAAACCATGTATACCATTGAAAACCCAATGTCTCCTTGCTATGTGGAACTGATTAATTGCTACTCGCAATCTGTCAATTATCTGGCTGGCATCAATGGCAGTGATCCTTTGTATGGTTCCAGTAGCGGACGTGATATGGGACTCCTGATCTATGGTGATCTGTTTGGAAAACTGGTGAACTACAATCTTGCGGTAATGAATGGGCAAGGTATCAACCTGAAAGATAAAAACAACCAGAAGGATATTGTAGGCAGCCTGATGGTTCATCCACTCGACTGGCTGTCTGTAGGCGGTTCTTTTGTAAAAGGGAAAGGATGTGCTGTGGCCGTATCCAGCCTCAATCCCGATATACAGGTAGGCGAAAACTATACCCGTAACCGTTGGTCGGCAGGTGTAGTCATTAAAACTAAACCGGTGGATGTACGCACGGAATACTTGGCCGGAAAAGATGGACGTATCAAAAGTGACGGTTATTATGTAACAGCATCTGCACATGTATTCCCGAAAGTAGATGTAATAGCATCTTATGATTATCTTAATAAGAGTAAAGTACTCGATGATAAGCAAAGTAATTATGTAGTAGGTTTACAATATTGGTTCTATCCTAAATGCAGGGTACAGGCACAGTATACATACTGCAACCGCCATATCGGAGATAATAGTAACCTACTGCAAGCGCAATTGCAGGTGCGTTTCTAAAGAAAAACCTTATATACCATGGACTACACCGAAATTCTGAAAGAAATATACGAGGAGATACAGCCATACGCCCAAATGGGTAAACCGGCAAGCTATATTCCTGAGTTGCTGAAAGTCAATCCTGATCGCTATGGTATTTGTCTGCGTACTATTGAAGGAAAAGAATATGCCCAGGGAGACAGTGACGAGCGTTTTGCCATACAAAGTATTTCGAAAGTATTCTCTCTTGCGATAAGTTTCAGCCGGATGGGCAATGAACTCTGGAAACGTATAGGTGTAGAACCATCCGGTAATGCATTTAACTCCATTTTCCAGCTGGAAATGGAGAAAGGGATTCCCCGCAATCCTCTCATCAATGCGGGAGCATTAGTAATGGCAGACATCCTGCTTTCAGTACTCGATGATCCGGAAAAGGATTATCTCGCTTTCGTACGAAAACTCTGCGGCAACAACCAGATTCAATATAATGAAGGTATGGCAACTTCCGAACGTGAATATGGCTATCTGAATGCAGCCATTACCAATATGCTGAAATATCATGGAAATATAGAAAACGATATTGAGCGGGTACTTCACTTTTATTTCCTTCAATGTTCCATAGGTATGAGTTGCCGGGAACTGGCACGTTCTTTCCTTCCTTTCGCTGATCATACAAGACCGTTCAGTTTTGATGGAATCGAACTGACGACTTCACAAGTAAAACGTATCAATGCCATTATGCAGACTTGCGGTTTCTATGATGAAGCTGGGGAATTCTCTTATCTGGTGGGGTTACCCGGGAAAAGCGGTGTTGGTGGCGGTATTGCAGCTGTCTGCCCACGTAAGTATGCGGTAGCAGTATGGAGTCCGCGACTTAACCCTAAAGGTAACTCTGTAATGGGGATGAAAGCCCTTGAATTACTGACTACCAAAACAGCTATCAGTATTTTCTAAGTCCCCGAACTTTTTGGCATCATTTTTGTACCTTATATTAATAAAGTATTAAAGAAAGGACTGAATATGAATGAACAATCCATCCAAAAACAATATAACCAAATAGTCAATTTATTGGAAGATAAACGGCTGAAAGAAGCTCTTGTTCAACTGGATGCTTTCTTATATAATGGTAACGACTGGAGTCTGCGTAACCGACTGGAACAAATCCAGACTTCCTATCAATATATGTTGCAATATATGAAACTGGGTATGAAAGACCCTGAACGGCAGAAACTGTATCGCCAGCTATTGGCTGATACATGGGAGATTGCCGACCAGACACGTATTGCATTATTAGATGAAATATCCACCCACTATTACCACTCCCTGCGCAGGAATCCCAAGCAGCTTCCGAAAGCTTATGGCATTTCTACCCTGCAAAAGATACTGGAAGGCTTTGCAGATGAAATGGCTGTATCACAGTTAGCAAACTACCAGGGCTTGGACGCTATCCTGAGACGACATGAAGAGACACACCAGGTAATGTTTCTTACTACTTGGAGCAACAGCAGTTGGACTTTGGAAGAATTTGCCCAGGCAGAAGATATGCTTCGTTCGGAGACATTGCCAACCAATGACTTATGCCTGTTTGTCAGTGCTGTCACACTCAGTTTAATGGAGTGTTTCGATGAGCGCAAAGTAAATTGGTTGCTCGACGGGCTTCGCCATACCAATCCGCAAATCAATCAGAGAGCATTGGTAGGACTTGTTATTACCTTGCATCTCTATCCTTCACGCATTGCACTTTATCCAGAATTGGAAGCACGTATTTCTCTTTTCAGAGAAGACCCGAACTTCAGCAAACAGGTGAACCGTATTTATATCCAGCTACTTCGTAGTCAGGAAACGGAGAAGATTGACAGAAAGATGCGGGAAGAAATCATTCCCGAAATGATGAAGAACGTGAATATCATGCGCAACATGAAGTTCGGTTTTGAAGAAACAGATGAAAACGACCGCAATCCCGACTGGGAACAAGCTTTCGAGCAATCGGGTTTGGGAGATAAAATGCGCGAGATGAACGATCTGCAACTGGAAGGAGCAGATGTCTATATGAGCACATTCGCACAACTCAAAGGGTATCCTTTCTTCCGCGAACCACATAACTGGTTCTACCCTTTCGACCGGATGCATTCCAGCATTATCCATCAGGTAGGTTTGAACCAGAGCGGTGAGAGTTCTGTCCTTTCCATCATCCTGCAATCGGGATTCTTCTGCAACAGTGATAAGTATTCATTTTGTTTCACCATTGCACAACTCCCACAGGGACAACGTGACATGATGCTAAGTCAGATGACTCCTCAGGATCAAAGCGACTTTATGGAAGAAAAGAACAATGCCAGCCTGAAACAATTTGCTGAACGGCCTGATGTTATCAGTAACCAGTACATTCACGATTTATACCGTTTCTTCAAACTTAGCCAACGCAGATTCGAGTTTCATAATATCTTCCAGGAAGAGATTGCATTGCACCGCAATCCGGTACTGAAAGAACTGTTGAGTGCTCCCGAATTATTAGTAGCGGTTGCCGACTTCCACTTCAGCAAGGAGCATCCAGCAGAAGCTTTGGAGCTCTACCGGATATTAATAGATCGAAAACAGGCCAATGCGGACATTTTCCAAAAGACAGGTTTCTGCCTGCAAAAGGAGAAACGCTATCAGGAAGCTGTGGACGCTTATCAGAAAGCTGATATGCTGAAGCCCGATCACCTGTGGACACTTCGCCACCTGGCTACTTGTTACCGCCAGATGAAGAATTTCGATGCAGCTTTGGAATACTATCATCGCGTAGAAACTATTCAACCGGAAAATCGCAATGTATTGTTCTATACCGGTAGTTGCCTGGCAGAACAAAAAAGGTATGACGATGCCCTGCAATATTTCTTCAAGTTAGACTTCCTGGAAAACGACTGTATGAAGGCATGGCGCGGCATTGGCTGGTGTTCATTTGTCAGTGGTAAGCATGAACAGGCTATGAAGTATTACGATAAACTCCTTGCCGCCAAGCCACTTGCTACGGACTATCTCAATGCCGGACACGTGGCCTGGGTACTGGGAAACATAGAAAAAGCAGTCGGACTATATGGCAAGGCCATGGCAGAAAGCGGAAGTAAAGATGCTTTCCTTGAAATATTCGACAGAGACCGGAACAGCCTTCTCAAACAAGGTATTGCAGGAGAAGAGATTCCATTAATGCTGGATATGATTGAGTAAAGACATAAATAAGTAGCTGATGAAGAAATACTGTATCCTGGCTCTATTCTGTTGCCTTAGCTATCTGGCAGCAGCACAAAGTCCTGTAGAGAAAGGACTGGAAAGCATAAACCGGACATCTGCCGAAGCATATATCGGTTTTCTGGCTCATGATGAATTACAAGGGCGGGAAGCCGGATATCATGGTTCAAAGATAGCTGCCCAATATATTGCTTCATTGCTTCAGGCAATGGGAATACAACCGGTGGGAGACAGTTATTTTCAACCTTTTGAAGCATACAGAAGAGAACGCCAGAAAAGGGGAAAGCTAGAGGTACACCCCGATTCAATAACCTTATTCAAAAGAGAAGTACATCAGAAGCTCTCTATGACGAATATACTGGGAATGATCCCCGGTAAAAACACCAGTGAGTATGCTATTGTCGGTGCGCACTTTGATCATTTGGGAATAGATCCTGCTCTTGAAGGTGATCAGATTTATAATGGTGCTGATGATAATGCTTCCGGTGTGTCAGCCGTTCTGCAAATAGCCAGAGCATTCATTACCAGCGGCAAACAACCGGAACGAAATATTATTTTTGCCTTCTGGGATGGTGAGGAGAAAGGATTATTGGGTTCCAGATACTTTGTACAAACCTGTCCGTTCATTTCGCAAATCAAAGGATATCTGAACTTCGACATGATAGGTCGCAATAATAAGCCACAACAACCCATGCATGTAGTTTATTTCTATACGGAGGCCAATCCGACTTTTGAAAAATGGCTAAAAGAAGATATAAAGAAATACAACCTCCAACTGGAACCCGACTATCGTCCATGGGATAATCCCATAGGCGGTAGTGATAACGGTCCTTTTGCTAAAGCGGGAGTTCCTATTATCTGGTATCATACAGATGGACACCCGGATTACCATCAACCCTCTGATCATGCAGACAAACTGAAATGGGAGAAGATAGTGGAGATAACCAAAGCATCCTTTCTGAATGCCTGGAATCTGGCGAACGAGAAAGAATATTAAACTATACTTTCAGTAATTCCCTGTACAATTTCTGTACAGGAAGCCCCATGATATTATAGTAACTACCCGAGATATTTTCCACTCCGATAAAACCGATCCACTCCTGCACTCCATAGGCACCGGCTTTGTCCATCGGTTGGAAATTATCCACATAGTAGGCTATTTCTTCTTCACTTAAAGTGGCAAAACGCACCTCAGTTTGTGCAGTAAAACTACGCTGCCAGTCGGTAGTAGTTATACATACACCGGTAAAAACTTCATGAGTACGTCCCGACATAGTGCGCAACATCTGCAAAGCATCTTCCCTATCCCGGGGTTTACCCAGCACCTTACCATCCAGCCATACAATTGTATCGGCAGTAATCATCAATTCACCGGGTTGCATCATAGCAACGTAAGCGTCCGCCTTTTCTTTAGCGATATACAAAGGTATATCCGCACCCTGCAAAGTCTCAGGATATGATTCATCCACATCGGGCAAAGTCCGCACTTCATAGTCCACACCTAAACCTGCAAGCAATTCCTTCCTTCGCGGAGAATTACTGGCAAGTATCACCTTATACTTTTTCAAATTGTCCAACACCGCCTCTTCATTTTTTAATTATTAATTATTAATTTGCTCATCATCCTACCATCCGAATGCTTTATCATCCATCCAAAGTCCCTGAACTTTCAGGACTTGTTCCACGACATCCCGACCACAACCATAGCCACCATTAGCATAAGATATATAGCGGGAAACAGCCTTCACTTCCGCTGATGCATCTTTAGGGCAACATGGCAATCCACATTCACGCATTACCTCAATATCGGGAATATCATCTCCCACATAAAGAATCTCTTCATCTTTAAGACTATGACGATCACGGAAATCATGATAATCATGGATTTTCACAGAAGAAGACATATAAATATCCACAGAAGGAATTCCCAAAGCCACGAAACGTTTGCGAACAGCCTCAGATCGCCCACCGGTTATGATGCCCAATAGCAGCCCCTGTTTACCGGCAAGATGCAAAGCATATCCATCCTTAATGTTCACGGTACGCATAGGCTCGCCATCCTGACTCATCGGGATAACGTTAGCACTTAAAACGCCGTCAACATCAAAGACAAGGGCCTTTATCTTCTTTAAATCGTAATTGATAGTACTCACTATATTCGGTTTTTAGTTGGGTTATTTATCAAAAACAATAATGCTTGTTATGTGGTAAAACAATACTTGTTATGCCTCAAAACATTGCTTGTTATACACCGGAACATTACTTGTTATGCAAACGATGTATGCTCTCGCTAACCAATCGATATAATTCCTGCATCTCCGGCTCACCCGCAAGCATCTCCAGATGTTTATTGATCACATTCTCATCATAACGTACAGCCGGCCCCGTTTGCGCTTGTTTCGGTTCCAATTCATGCACTTTACGGGCTGTCTCATCAATCAAAGGCAACATGGCATTAAACGGAAGATCATACTTTTTCAGCAATTCAGATGCCAGGGCATACATGTGATTCGTAAAATTACAAGTAAACACAGCAGCCAGATGCAGGCTCCTCCGTTGCTCGGAAGTTGCCTCGTATACTTTCTCCGAAAGAACAGAAGCAATTGCTTTTAGCAACTCTGTATCTTCAGACGAATTACTCTCTATAAAAAAAGGTACTACGCGAAAATCAACTTCGCGCTGCTTACTGAAAGTCTGCATAGGATAAAACACTCCATAACGTGATGTTTTACCTTCCCAGACATTCATAGGAATACTTCCGGCTGTATGTACCAATAAAGCATCTTCCTTTCCGGCAACAATTTCAGGTAATAATGTCACGAAAGCATCATCCTTTAAAGAGACAATATATAGCCGGGCATCCTTAGATACTTCAGAAAGTTCAGTTGTATATCCAGCTTCCACTGCCTGCGCCAATGCACATGCAGCTTCTTTTGTACGGCTATAGACCTGTACTATACGAAAGCCATTCTGATATAAAGCCTTAGCCAGATTAGTCGCGAGGTTTCCGGCACCGATAAAGACTATTGGCGTATCTTGTACACTTCTTTTCATCTTGTAGCCAGCCAATATAAAATAATTCCGAGAACTAACAGCGCCACAGGTAACAGATAAGCAGACATCGTACCGAGTAATGCTGTAATCAATCCGAAGTTCAGTATTAACCATAAACCGATCAACACCAGCCCTACAGACTTATCACGCTTGAAGATGAGAAATATCACCGCCGTATAAAGGAGGAAATTGTCCTTATTCATCACCCAC
>OGZA01002626.1_pt1 | contig 10900 bp, 10 predicted proteins | sample 1576591 | NCBI WGS metagenome assembly OGZA01 (sample SAMEA3541565, study PRJEB24748) | human gut metagenome | biome: human gut; feature: human-associated habitat; material: faeces | place: China | collected 2012
TAAATGGTTAGAAAGTCCCGGACGGTTTTCAAGAAAAGTGCATCGTTATATTTCATTTTCGGCCACCTCCGGTATCAGCTTTGAGAACCTCTCCCAGTCTAGTCCGCTAAGTGTGGGGAAAATTTCAGGGACAAGGTGGATATAGTACGCAGTTTGAGAAAGATGCGCGTGCCCCATATAAGCACTCAAAAAGGGCAGGCAGGCATCTATGTCACGTCCATCTTTCATCCATTGATATAGCTTTTTTGTCGCAAAAGTGTGTCGGAAATCATAAATTCTGGGATTATTTCCCTTTGTTTCCGGCCATAGACCTGCATTCTTCCAGTATCGTTTGAAGTTAGCTTCAAGTGTTACAGCATGATAGCACGTGAAATCACCTGACGGAAAGAAATACTCATTTTGTGGAACCTTCTTACGGATAATAGTGTCATATCTCCGGCAAAGCTCCAGCATATCTTCAGGGATGACAACAAATCTGTCTTTGTGCCTTTTAGACTCTGGAATGAACAAAACGCCTTCTTCGAGGTTGATATCCTTCCGCTTTATAAGCCGACCTTCCTGCGGCCTCAGTCCACATGTATAGATAAGGCGGAAGATCACGGGCATGACCAGTGGTTCCATACATTCTTTGTGAATATGGGGATTTTGAATCAGAAGGAGACCACCCTTGCCCAGCAGAAGCAGCAGATCATCAAAGACGCATTCCGGAACTGGATTTGGAAAGACCCGGAGCGGCGGCAAACGCTGGTTAAGCTTTATAATGAAAAGTTCAACTCTGACCGTCCGCGGGAATACGACGGGTCGCACATCCGATTTAATGGCATGAGCCCAGAAATCTCTCTGCGGGATCACCAGAAGAATGCCATTGCTCATATTCTGTACGGCGGGAACACTTTGCTTGCTCATGAGGTTGGCAGCGGCAAAACCTTTGAAATGGTTGCTGCGGCTATGGAAAGCAAGCGACTGGGTCTTTGCAGCAAGTCTCTGATTGTGGTTCCCAATCACTTGATCGAACAGTGGGCAAGTGAATTTCTGCGGCTCTACCCATCAGCAAATATTCTGGTTGCCAGGAAAAAGGACTTCGAGCCTGCTAACCGGAAAACGTTCTGTTCCAAAATTGCTACCGGCGAGTACGATGCCGTGATTATCGGTCACTCCCAGTTTGAAAAAATTCCTATGTCCGTGGATCGTCAGAAAGCCATGATAGAACGACAAATTGACGAAATCGAGGAGGGCATCGATGAACTGCAAGCCAATCGCGCAGAGCGGTCCACTGTGAAATCGCTGGAGCGGACAAAACGGTCTTTGGAAAATCGGCTGGAAAAGTTACTGGACGGCACACGAAAAGATGATGTTGTGACATTTGAGGAGCTGGGCGTTGACCGGCTGTTTGTAGACGAGGCGCATGGGTACAAGAATCTTTTCCTGTATACGAAAATGCAGAATGTTGCCGGTATTTCCACAACGGATGCGAAGAAGTCCTCTGATATGTATATGAAGTGCCAGTACCTGGATGAAAAGACCGGGGGACGTGGAATCATCTTTGCAACCGGAACGCCTATCAGCAATTCCATGACAGAACTTTACACCATGATGCGGTATCTGCAAAGTGATACCCTTCGGGAAAAGGGATGGAGCCATTTCGATTGCTGGGCAGCGCATTTTGGGGAAACAAAAACTGTAATTGAGCTTGCCCCAGAGGGTACCGGTTATCGGGCCAGAACAAGATTTGCCAGGTTTCATAATCTTCCGGAGCTTATCAACATCTGGAAGGAAGCTGCTGATGTAAAAACCGCAGATCAGCTCCATCTTCCAAGACCGGAGGCCGTTTACCACAACGAGGTTACAAAGCCCACCGAGGTACAGCAGGCATTGGTGAAGGAGCTTTCCAGACGTGCCGCCGCAGTTCACCGCGGAGTCGTTGATCCCCGTAAGGATAACATGTTGAAAATCACATCGGATGGACGGAAACTGGGACTGGATCAAAGAATCATCAGCCCGTATCTGCCGGACGAACCAGGCACAAAGATCAATATGTGTGTGGAGAACGTTCTTCGGATATGGCGAGAGGGGGAAGCTGACAAGCTGACCCAATTGGTGTTTTGCGATATTTCCACGCCCAGGGCAACATCAACTCCGAAGGAATCTGCCACGGTGCAGGGAGATGCAGGTGAACAGCAAGTCGTTGACCCGCTTGCGGCACTCAACAATTCAACATCTTCTTTTACTGCTTATGATGACATCCGTTCCAAACTGATTGCCGGGGGGATTCCACCGGAACAGATTGCCTTCATCCACGATGCCAATACTGAGGTCAGGAAGAAAGAACTTTTTGCAAAGGTGCGCACCGGTCAAGTGCGTGTCCTGATGGGAAGTACCTTCAAAATGGGCGCTGGCATGAATGTTCAGGATCGGCTTATAGCCTTGCACGACCTTGATTGCCCCTGGCGTCCGGGCGATCTGGAGCAGCGCAGTGGTCGTATCATTCGTCAGGGGAATCGAAACAAGCAAGTGCATATCTATCGTTACGTTACGGAAGGAACCTTTGATTCGTATTTGTGGCAAACCGTCGAGAACAAGCAGAAATTCATTTCACAAATTATGACCTCTAAATCTCCGGTTCGCTCCTGCGAGGATGTGGACGAAACCGCTTTGTCTTTTGCGGAAATCAAGGCGCTTTGTGCAGGCAACCCGTTAATCAAAGAGAAGATGGATTTGGATATTGAGGTTTCCCGACTGAAGGTTCTGAAAGCTGACCACCTGAGCCAGCAGTACCGTCTGGAGGACAATTTGCTGAAATATTTTCCGGAACACATTCAGAAAACGCAGGAAGAGATTTCCGGACTGCATACAGATATTGAACTGGTCGCAGCGCACCCCCACCCGAAAGAAGGAATTTCCCCTATGAGCATTTACGGAAAACAATTTACCGACAAGGAAGCTGCCGGTACTGCCCTGCTGAAGGTGTCAAAGGCAGCTAACGGCTTGGAGCCGATCAGGATTGGCTCCTATCGTGGACTTGAAATGTCTGTTACGCTGGAAAACTTCGGAAAAGAATATATTCTTCACTTGACTGGCGCTCTTTCCCATACGGTGGAGCTTGGGGAAGATGCAAGAGGCAACCTTACCCGGATTGACAATGCTCTCAATGATATGTCTATATTATTGAAATCCGAACAGAACCAACTGGAAAATCTGCAATCCCAGATGGAGTTCGCAAAAGCGGAACTGGGAAAGCCATTCATGCAGGAGGAAGAATTGGCACAAAAGAATCAGCGCCTTGCGGAGCTGAATGCACTTTTGGACATGGACTGCCAACACGATTCCGGACTGGAGAATGCAGATAAATCTGATGACGACCGTCCCTCTGTACTGGATGAACTGCGAAGGCATTCTGAGGCCATGCCTCCACACAGGAAAAGCGAATCCCGCAATATGGAGGAACGCGCATGAGAGAAAAAGACCAGATGCTTCACTTCCGTGTAAGTAGAGGAGAACTGGAAGCCATCCGTCAGAAAATGCAGGAGCTGGGTGTCCGCAGCATGGGAGCCTATCTTCGGAAAATGGCTCTGGACGGCTACTGTATTCGTCTTGACCTTGGGGATTTGAAAAAGATCGTTTCGCTCATGCGCTATGCCAGCAACAACCTCAATCAGTATGCAAAGAAAGCAAATGAAACCGGGAATATTTACATGGATGACATTCAGGACTTACAGCTTCGGTTTAATCAGATTTGGGCAGAGCTGAAGGAAATCCACATCAGATTGGCCAACATTGAATGATGCTGGGCTGGTATCCATGCTGTGACATCCTTGCACTTTTCCTTATTCCCGTTTACAATACAGATGAAAGGAGGGCGACGCCAATGGTTGCTCTGATAAAATTACCATTCAAGCTGCTGTCTCTGCCCTTGATCGCTTTTTTTGTCTTCGTGCGTTTTCTTGTAAGAATTCTCAGCAACATTTCTGGATATATCCTTAGTCCGCTGATTCTCTTCATTCTCGGATGCGGTGTTTATACCGTTATTACCCGGCAATGGAATCATGTATTGTTGATTGGTATCGTTGAGGCCATCTGCCTTTCTGCACTGTTCGGCACTGTCCTGATTGAAACATTCTTGGATTGGTGCTGCTCCATACTGAAAGGTTTTGTGAGATCGTAAACAATCTATCAGACAGCCACCCCGCGTCTTTGCGGGGTGGCCGTAATTTTTGTATAGGAGGTAATGGATGGCTGCTACACGCCTGATTGCCCTGCATGTTAACAAAGGAAAAACTGTAGCGCAGTGTCTGAAAGATCGGACAGATTATGCGCAAAATCCGGAGAAAACACAAAAAGGAGAATTGGTCACGGGATTTCAGTGTGACCCAATGACTGCGGACGAAGAATTTCTGCTTTCCAAGCGGCAATATCAACACATCACCGGCAAGTATCAAAAGAATAATGTGATAGCGTACCAGATTCGACAATCATTCAAGCCGGGAGAAATTACGGCGGAAGAAGCAAATCAGGTTGGCCGGGAACTTGCCGAACGATTCACCAAAGGGAAACACGCTTTTATTGTGGCAACACACACAGACCGTGCGCATATACACAATCACATTATTTTCAATTCCACCAGTCTGGATTCCAGCTCAAAATTCAAAAATTTTTATTTTTCCGGGCTGGCGGTTCAGCGCCTCAGTGATATTGTCTGCATGGAGCATGGCCTTTCCATTATCGAGAAGAAGCCATATGCGATGCGCACTAAGAATACCGTTCGGGAAAATCGGGTTTCGCACAGAGATGTACTTCGGCAAACAATTGATTCCATTCTGAAAAATCCCCCGAAAGATTTTTCTGCTTTTCTTTCTTGCTTGGAAGAAAACGGATATACGGTAAAGCAAGGAAAGTTTATTTCTGTCCGTGGAAAGGGACAAGAGCGATTTATTCGGCTCTGTTCTTTGGGAGAGGGATATACCGAAGACGATATTAACGCCGTCCTTGCCGGCACCAAAGCACACCGGGCAAGGAAAGGCAAACGCATTGATTTGGACAATCAGAAGTTCCGGCTGCTGGTTGAGATTGACGACCGAATTCGAGCCAGAGGGCCGGGATATCAGCGCTGGGCAACGACCTACAATCTAAAGCAAATGGCCAAGACGCGGATCTTCCTCAAAGAGCAGGAAATCGGTTCTATGGGGGAGTTGCGAGAAAAGGCTGCTTCTGCCTCTGCGGAATTTGGCCGAATTGACCGTGACTTGAAAGCCGCCGAACAGCGACTGGTAGAAATTGCGGCGTTGAAAAAGCATATTGTAAACTATGCTAAAACACGGGATGTCTATGTAGCATACCGGAAAGCTGGGTACAGCAAGGCATTTTTTGAAGAGCACCGGGAAGAAATCACATTACACAAGGCGGCAAAGGACGCTTTTCAAAAAATGAATGTATCCAAGCTGCCAAAGATTAAGAAGCTTTCTGAAGAATACGCAACCGTCCTGGCAGAAAAAAAGAGCTTGTACACACAGTACAGGCTCGTCAGAGAGCAGATGCAGGAGTATCAAAAGGCGCTCCACAATACAGAAGTGTTTTTTGATATGCAGAAAAGAGAGACAGACGCACAGGAGCGGGAGCAGGAAAAAGCGAATACAACAGATCGGGACCACAGTTAATTCTGTCGCGTCATTTGAATCAGGGCGCAGGATCGGCGTGCTACGCTGTGCATCCTGCGCCTCAGTTTTTATTTGTTGGGTTCAAGCGTTCTGTAAGAACGCGCAGCCATTCCCGCATCGCGGGAATGATCTTTGGGGATTGGGGAATTCTCCCCAACAAGCGGAATCGGTCTGGGTGCTACCCAGACACTGCTTGCCGCTAGTAAGTCCCTGCGTTCCCCACGCCTTTGGCGTATCATTTCGTAACGCATTCATGTAAGCCCCGGTGCTTCGTTTCATCCGCCGTACTGCCCGGTAGCAGAATGCGTGAAAAAGTCAAGACTTTTATTTCCCTTTTTTTGTGCTACAATGGGCTACAGTGCGCTTACAGGAGGAGATAGAAATGGCATCTGCTGCCCACGTCAATACCTTACAAGACTACATCATCCGAGCCATGCCGGTGTTAGCAAGGATTCCCGGATTTTTCGAGATTGTAAATGCAGATGAAAAGCGTTATGATGTTATAGCTGGGGCATATCCGGATGCAGCATTTACCGCGATGATAATAAACAACCTTTTTCATCATGACCGCGAATTTTCCGAAATTCACCAGCAGGCGTTTTCTTCTATCGTGGATGGAGCAACTATTCCGTCTGTGCGCAAACGCTACAATCTTTGCATGGATGCTTATTGGCAAAAACATTTATGGGATGATTAAACTATGGAGCAGTCTAAAAAGCCGCCGCGTTCCTATAAAGAGCTGAAGCAAAAACAGAAAGCAAAAATTTCTGACTATATGTATCTGGAAACGCAGAACTTCTTTCAGACGAATGGGAGAATGCCGGATACGGATGAAGATTGCGAGACGGTTGCTCAAAAGGTATTCAATCACGTCTCCGGCTTACGTGTCCCCGCCGAGGAAATCCACGCTATCTATCTCAGAAAACGCCCTCATATTATCGAGCGTCTAACCATTTCCGGAATGCCGGGGCATATCCGTTCCCACGAGGAAGTCAAGGAGCTGCAGCGCATTCGCGCCGAAAGAAAAGCCCATACCAAACGCAGAAAGAAACGTGCCAAAAAGGAGCCGGAGCTTCTACCCATGGAGCAGGACGACACCTTTTTCTTCATCGCAGGTTACACCTCCGGTGGTGTGCCATATGGTCTTACCTGGGAGGAAATGGGACTGGAGCCGTGGGAAGATACAGAGTAATGTGTTTCGAATCAACCTGTCTTTCGGAAGCGTAGTTGCTTCTTCACGACCCCGAATACGTGTTCCACTTTTGCTCGTACGGATGACTTTGCGTGTTCCGCTTCTTTGACGACTGCTTGTTCTTCTTTGCTCAGTTTCTTTATCTGGGACGGACGGAGGTTAATCTTGTACCGGATTTTTCGGCCGGATTTGTTTTCCACGACGGCATCCTCGCGCTTTCCCGCGCCGAGATAGCCGCTGTCACCGTAGACTTCATCTTCGTCTCCCGTCAGCAGCTTGGATATTTCGGTCACGTCGTGGACATTTGCCGCCGTTGCCTCCACCGTATGCACCAATCCGCTGTCCAAGCCTGTGTATGACGCCTTCCAGAAGGCAAAAGATAAGCCGGGTTTCAAGGCAAAGCATGAGGCAGAGCCTGTGATCTTCGAGGCGGCACGGAGTACGCTGCTTGCCATGCAGGGCGATGAGAAACTGCCGAGCTTGAAGTCTCTTCAAGCCGAGCAGCAGCGTCTTCTTGAAGGTCAGCAGAGGCTCTATGATGAGAGAGCAAAGCTCAAAAAGGAGGCGCGGATCATCGACACCATGAAGGCAAACATGGATGATTTTCTCAAGCCGAGCGCAGAGCATGCATCACCCTCCATCCGGGCATTGGATCAGGCTACTCTTCATTTTATGGACAATTGCAGAGTAGTCTTTTCTTTCACGAAAAAAGAGATATCAACGCGCCAGGGTCAGTATCTCTTCCTTTTTTTATAATTCAATTATCAGGTTCACGGTCTTTCCCTCTCACAAGCTGTGCTTTCTCCGCTCTTTTCCTGTCACGATGTAGTATTGCTTCTTGGTTTCATACATTTCCGCATCTGCGGCTTTCAGAAGCGACTCAAAATCCGTGTCCTTTGTGCCGCTTATCGTCGTACCGAGGGACGCAGTAGCACCCAGTTGGCTTTTTGCCGTTTCCAGTAGTTTCTGAAACGCCGGATGTGTGATGTTTGGCAGAACCGCAATGAACTCATCTCCGCCAAGCCGATACACATGACGCTTTCCGAACACAGATTTCAGCGTCTGTGCGGTCTGCACAATGAATTTATCACCGGCGTCATGTCCCTTTTGGTCATTTATTTCCTTTAGGTCATTTAGGTCGCACATGACAACCGCCAGGGGAAAGTACTTCTCCAGCTTTTCTGTGTACGCCCAATCCAGTGCTTTTCTGTTTTTACAATCTGTGAGCTGGTCATATAATGCACTGTGCTCCAGTGCATCTGCATTATTGCGCAGTCTTATCATAAACTCGATCATAAACTCGATCATATCTATCTCATTCGAGATCTCATGCAGTTTCTCTTCGGGAGGATTGTCCACACCGTAGAATCCGACCATCTTGCCGTTGATTTTGATTGGCCCTGTCACAAGGGTATTGACACCCTGAGGTTTCAGCCGTTCATAGATGGCTTCGCTTGTTTTTTTGCATTCTTCAATGTCATGGATGATGACGTTGTTGGATTCTTGATATTGTGCAAACCATGTTTCAATGATGCCTTCATACGGCACATCCTGCAAGTTATCTTTTTCTTTGGGTACGCCCGCTTTGCACCACTCGTAGGTGTTGTCAAACGTTCCGCGGTCATTCTGTTCAAAGATGTACGCTCGATCGGCGGCCACACGCTGTCCGATATACTCCACCAGTTGATTCAGTACTTTGTCCGGATTTTCTTCTGAAGCGGCATACCGAACCATGTCCGTGAGGAATCTCTCGTAATTCAGGATTCGTTCCTGCGCTTCGCGCTTGCTGACTTCCAACGTTTCCATTTCCTTATGGTACAGGATTCTCTGGAGCTTGCTTCGCATCATCGTGGCAGTCAGAAACATACTCAGCACCCCGTACAGAATAACATCCGCTAGGTTTTTGGATAGAATTGGGTTGTGCTGCGCAAAGAAAGCAAGTCCGATATAGAGCAGCATACTGCTCAGAATCAGCCCGTTCATGACCGCCGCTCTGGCGGTAAACAGCAGCGGCGCTGTCATCATGAACACAATGTAGTTGACAGTGAGCTCCTCCGATGTAATCAGCGCTCCCGTAATAATGCCGAACAGCAGCAGCGCGGCAAAAAAGCTGTATACAACCAGTTTTTTCCCCAAGAAGCTTCTAAGTTGACAACGAGAAATGCAAAAATAGACCAAAGAAAGGAACGTATAGACCAGATACACCCATTTAAATTTTCCGATACTCAGAGAAAACACACTCACCAGCGTTATGACTCCAAAGGCAACAAGCGCCACAACGGAATACAGCCGCATGGCTTTCCAGTTTTCTTCCCATACATCCTGTTTTACTTTCTCATAATCACCACAACTAAACATAAACAACGAAACAATTTGATTCATACGTTTTTTCTCTCCAAACTCTGTTCAATTACCGCTTTGCCCGTCTCATAAGGAGCACAGATTCAACGGTACTTTCATTGTCCCAATCAAGTTCATATAATTCCTGTTCATTGAAAAATACAGGAAAACGGAACTTGAGACTTCTTAAAATCCTGCCATCCTCTTGTTCTGCTTCATAGATATTTCCTTCCTCGAGAAAGCTCTTCATAAATATCTTCTTCTCCATACAGGTCATGCCGAAATCGACATGCTGACCAAGGTTTATGCGCATATTCTCGATTCCGATCGGAAGATTACGGCTCAACACTTTGAAGAAGCGTTTTATCAACCGCAGGATTCGCCCGAACAGAAGGATAACAGATCATCATCCCCGGATATCGCGGCTCTGATCGCACAGATCCAGCAATACCCTGAACTCGGAAAGATTCTTTCCGATGTGCTGGCAAAGCAGGCTTCTACCGATGAAAATACGGAAAACGGTAATGGCAATCTTAGCGATTCTGAGTAGCAGGCATCTAAAATCGTTCGATTCTTTTTGCTACTCTTGCAGTTTCAAACCGCAAACTGCAACTTGCTCGAATCGAAAAAAGTGCCACATGCTTCACGCACATGACACTTTCTGGCGCACCCACCGCGGCTCGAACGCGGGGCCTTTCGCTTAGGAGGCGAACGCTCTATCCTACTGAGCTATGGATGCAAGGTACGGTCTTACCCCTCGTTTTCTCAGCAATAGCTAGATTTCCCAATCAAACTCACGCTGATAGACGCCGGCAAAACCGTTATAAGACCAGAGCAAGTCAATCTTTCGACCAACTTCTCTCTAAATCACTTTTTTGACTTCCCTGATGAACCTCGTTTCCTTTCGGTCACTCGCTCATCCTTCATTTCATCTGCATTTTCTGCTACTCGGCAGTAAGTAATCGCCGCTTTCTTAGGAGGCGACCGCTCTATCCTACTGAGCTACGGGCGCAAATACGTTATAACCCTCGTCAGGGGCGGCCGAACACCTTCCGCTTAGGAGGCGAACGCTCTATCCTACTGAGCTATGGATGCAAAGGACTTTCCCCCGTTTCCACGGAAAATCGTTCATCTTTAATTATAGTGGAAATCGGGGAAAAAGTCAATTTATTTTGCCAAAATCAGTCGCCCAGCGAAATGCCCATGCTTCTGGCGGCGCGGACGGCCTGCGCATCGGCGGGGACGAATTTCGTCTTGCCTGCGACCTCGGAAAGCGGATTGTGGGAAACGGTATTGCCGACCATCGCGACGGCCTGACCGTAATTTTCTGCCGCGATCAACTGCGCGGCATGCACGCCGAAGATGGTGGAAAGCATGCGGTCGTAGGCGCTCGGGGAACCGCCGCGCTGCACATGCCCAGGCACAACGGCGCGCGCCTCAACGCCGACCATCTCCTCCAACTGCTTGGCGATGCGGTTAGCGACGCCGGTAAAGCCGGTCTCCTCGCGGAACACGGCGCGCTCCTTCTTCTTCATGGCAGCTTCCTCCACGCTCATCGCGCCCTCAGCCACGGCGACGATGGAGAAGGCCTTGCCGTTTTCGGCGCGGCGGCGCACAGCGTCAGCCACAACGTTGATATCATACGGAATTTCCGGCAGGAGGATGACGTCCGCGCCGCCGGCGATGCCGGAATACAGCGTCAGCCAGCCCGCCTTGT
>OGZA01002627.1_pt1 | contig 10898 bp, 7 predicted proteins | sample 1576591 | NCBI WGS metagenome assembly OGZA01 (sample SAMEA3541565, study PRJEB24748) | human gut metagenome | biome: human gut; feature: human-associated habitat; material: faeces | place: China | collected 2012
CGCCGCTGTCCACCTATGAGATGCCGGCTTCGGGGCGGCCTTTTGGTCTATGCGTTTGTGCGCTTATGCGGTTTTTACGGCAGGTAGTTCAGCGGGTCCACCAGGGTGCCGTTGCGGGTCACGGCGAAGTGGCAGTGGGGGCCGCTGCTGATGCCGGTGGAGCCCATGCGGGCGATCTGCTGGCCCTTGTACACATGCTGGCCCACAGACACCAGCAGGGAGCTGTTGTGGCCATAGGTGGTGACAAAGCCGTTGCCGTGGTCGATCTTCACGCAGTAGCCCAGGCCGCCGTACCACCCGGCCAGGGTCACGGTGCCGCCGTCGGCGGCGTAAATGGCGGTGCCATAGCTGTTGGCGATATCCAGGGCCTCATGATAGGTGGAGGCGCCGGCCACGCTGGCCCGGCGGGGGCCGAAGTAGGAGGTGATAACGCCGTAGCAGGGCCAGCGGAAGCTGCCGGTGGGGAACCAGGTGGGCCGGACCTTGGTGCCCCGGGCCTGGACCTCGGCCACAGGCTGGGACAGGGTCACGGAGGCCACATATTCCCGGGCGGTCTCCTCGCCGTTGATGATGGTCACGTTGGCGGTGACGTCCGCCTTGCCGTACACGCCCTTGGACAGGACCTTGGTGTCGCCCTGGTACATGCTGGCGTCGTCCCGGTAGGTGATGGTATAGGGCAGGTCCCGGATATAGCTCTGCCGCTCCACGGCCACCACCGTCAGGTAGGGCACGGCGTTGGAGATGGTCAGCTGGTCCCCGGCGTGGAGCACGGCGATGTCATAGCCGGGGTTCAGGGTCAGAAGCTGCTGATTGGTCATGCCGTTGTCCTCGGCGATGGCGGACCACACGTCGCCGGGCTTCACGGTGTATACCACGGCTCCCTCTTTGGTGGCGTTGAGCTTCTCGGCGATATAGCCCAGGTTGGAGATCAGGGAGCTGTCCACATAGCCCTCCTTGATCTCCACGTTTTCCACAAAGCTGCAGTCCACGGTGTTCTCGGTGATATAGCCCGCCTTCATCTGCTCCAGCAGCTGATCGATGGCTCCGGCGTAGGTGGTGGCGGCCACGGCCTCGCCGTCTACATACAGGGTATAGCCATAGGTGACGTCGCCGATCTGGTCCGTCAGGTTCTCGGCGAACTCCTCCCGGCTCTCCAGGTCCCGGCGGGGGACCACATGGGTCTGGGTGGACAGCAGGGCGGTGTCGATGGCGTAGTCCTGGTCCTCTAAGGTCTGGCGGGTGACGGTCTCCAGCTGCCGCACCGCCTGGTCCACCGTCCGGCGGGAGCCCACGGTGCCCAGGTTGATGCCGTCATAGCGAACGGTGGTGCCGATGGTGTATACCGACAGCAGCACGATCACCGCCGCCGCCGTGACGCAGGTGCCCAGGAAGATGGCCGGGTGCAGGTGCAGCCGCTCCAGCAGGCCCCGGATGCTGCCGCTGCGGCGGATGCTGTGCCTGCGGCGCAGGGCAAACCGCTCCCGCAGGCCCGCGCCCATCCGGGGCATACTGCCCCAGGCGAACAGCAGCAGCTGGGCCAGGCGGTTTTCGGACTCCGGAAACTCCCGGCGCCTTTTCTGGTGGGCCAGGCTCCGCAGGCGATGCCAGCCCTCCCGCAGGGGGGCGATGACGTGGCGCTTCACGGCGGTCTGGATGTCCAGGTCCAGCCAGTCGGGATTTTCCCGGATGTACCAGGCCCAGTCCTTCAGATTCTGCCGCCAGAGCTGCCAGATGCTGCGCCGCTCCTCCGGCGTGATGTTGACGTCGTTGACGTCTTTATGCATAAGGTCTTGTTTCATAATCAGGTTGCCTCAAAAAGTTACAAATTCGTTACAAAAATATATGATACATGGTTTTCCCCCATCCGTCAAGGGATTTCACGGGAATTAACAGCTTTTTCATATTTAAATCCCGGTAAATTCCGGAAAATCCGCCGGTATTTGCCGGGAAAAGGGGCGGGAGACAAATATGGCTCCCGCGGAAAATGGGGATTTACTTTTTGTATAAAGTGCGGTATAATCTACTTCCTGTATATAATAGAGAGATGGGTGAGAGAGAATGGCAACTGATTTTTCCCGCACGCTGAGCCTGCTGCGGCAGGAGAAGGGCGTTTCCCAGCGGAAGGCGGCGGCGGAGCTGGGCATCAGCCAGGCCCTGCTGAGCCACTATGAAAACGGCATCCGGGAGCCGGGCCTGGCCTTCGTGACCCGGGCGTGCGACTATTACCATGTGTCGGCGGACTATCTGCTGGGCCGGACCCTGAGCCGGGACGGGTCCATCATCGAGGCCGGGGACGTGTACGACTCCTCCGGCGAAAAGGGCAGCCTGCGGGGCAGCATCATGGCCACCCTGCAAAAAAAGCTGGTGGTGAACACCGCAGGGGTCCTGTTTGACCAGCTGGGCAAAACCGGCAGCCGGGAGGCCGTCACCGCCGCCGGGGACTATCTCAGCGGGGCGCTGTATGCCCTGCTGCGGCAGCTGTATCGCCGGGGCGGCGGCAACGAGGACTTCTTCGCCGTGTCCCCCGGGGACTATGACGGCGGCCTGGTGCAGGCGGACATGACCATGAGTCAGGTGCGGTACCGCCGGGCCCTGAGCCAGGCGGAGGAGGTCCAGGAGATCACCCCGGACACCCTGACCGCCGGGTATCCCGGCCTGGGCCAGAGCGTGGCCCAGGTGATCCACAACACCGACGAGCGGTGCAAGACTTTGCAATAACCAAATAGGAGGTATCCCCCATGTCTGACGAGACGAAAGCCAGCGCCACCGTGTCCGACTACCTCCGGTGGCGGGGCGACCTGACCTTTGCCCAGGACGGGTTCAACGAGGTGGACAACCTGCTCCTGTGCATCATTTCCTATATCAAGCTGGAGAACATCCCCCGGCTGCGCAGCTTCGACCCTCAGGACGCCATGCCCATGGGGGACGTGTGCCGCCTGCTGACGGAGGAGGACGAGCAGCTGGGTCTGTCCACCCTGGACTACATCCCCCTGATGCGCCAGGCGGCGGAGACGCCCCGGTTCCGGGAGGTGTCCCTGTTCGCCCTTGAGAGCCTCCACGACGAGGACCGGCAGATGCAGTTTGCCGCCGTATCCTTCCTGCTGCCGGACGGCAGCGTATACGCCGCCTATCGGGGCACGGACATGACCATTGTGGGCTGGCAGGAGGACTTCAACATGAGCTTCCTTTCCGCCGTCCCTGCCCAGGTGAAGGCCGCGGAGTATGCCGGGGCCGTGGCCCGGGCCTGCCCCCGGCGTGCCCTGCGCATCGGCGGACACTCCAAGGGCGGCAATCTGGCGGCCTGGGCGGCGGTGCACCTGGACGAAAAGCTCCAGCGCAAGCGGCTTATCGCCGCCTATAACAACGACGGTCCGGGCTTCAGCCGGGACCTGGTGGACACCCCCAGCTATCAGGCGGTGGCGGATCGGCTGTTCACCTATATCCCCGCCTCGTCCATTGTGGGCGTGCTGCTGGAGCATGCCGAGGACTACGAGGTGGTGGACAGCACCGCCCGGTCCATTATGCAGCATGAGCCCCTGTCCTGGTGCGTGGAAGGCCCCCGGTTCGTCCACCTGGGCCAGCGGTCCCAGCTGGGCCAGCTGTCCGACGGAGTGCTGCGGGAGTGGATCGGCTCCATGAGCCCCCAGGAGCGGGAGCAGTTCTGCCGGGCGTTTTTCGACATCCTCAGCCGGGGCGGCCGCACCAAGACCCTGGAGGACCTGCGCAGCGGCGGTCTGGCCGCCGGAGCGGCCCTGATCCGGGAGTATGCCGGGGCCGACGAGGAGAAGAAAAAGATCATCTCCGAGATCTTCCGCCGCCTGGCGGTGGACGTGAAGGACGAGCTGGTGAAGGCCGCCGGAGCCGGGGTGCGCCGGGCCGGGGAGACCATCCTGGCCACGGGCCAGGCCATCGCCGACCTGCGGAAATGAGGATTTTGTCCTGAATATCGAGTTTACTGCCGTGTTATGCGTGACACGGCAGTAATTTTTTACCATTTTGAAAACTTTTGTTACCAATCTGTAATTTTTTGTAGCTTTTTTGAAACCATTGTGGTATAGTATCTCTTGTCGTTAGAGAATCCCCTTATAGAAAGGAAGTCTTACCCATGGTATCCCGACGTTTCGCCTGTCTGTTCCTGGCCGTGTCCATGACGCTGTCCAGCATCTGGATCGTCAGCGCAGATCAGAGCCATCAGATACAGGATGCGGCTGAAGCCGCCGCCAGCTACTCCGCCGCCGTGCAGGCGCTGGAGGAGGCCGGCCTGTCCCAGTCCGCCCAGGCCAATTCCAACATCGCCATCGACCTGGGGATGCTGGAGCAGGAGGAGACGGTGGACCTGTCCCAGCTGGCCGTTCAGGCGGTGCAGCTGCAGCAGGAGGAGGAAGCCCGGCAGGCGGAAGCCGCCCGCCAGGCCAACCGCGAGGCCGCCCGCCGCACCGGCCGTCAGGCCGCCCGCCAGGCCCTGCTGGACGCCTATGACGGCGCCATGGCCGCCCGTCAGATCACCGTGTACGCCGCACCCAGCGACAGCGCCGCCTCCCTGCGGACCCTGCGCCAGGGCAAGGTGGCCCGGCTCAACGACGTCACCGAGGACGGCAATTGGTATCAGATCACCTTCAGCGGCACCACCGGCTATGTCCGGGCTGACGGGTGCCAGACCGTGCAGTACAGCGATTATGCCGGCACCTCCGCCGTGAAGAGCGCCCGGGAGGACCTGGTGGACTATGCAAAGTCCTTCCTGGGCACCCGGTATGTGTGGGGCGGGGCCTCCCCCAGCGGGTTTGACTGCTCCGGCTTCACCATGTACGTCTACGCCCACTTTGGCTATCGCATGTCCCACGGGGCCAGCGATCAGCTGTATGCCTTCACCCGGGTGTCCACCGCGGAGCGGCTGGCCGGGGACCTGGTGTTCTTCTCCTATGGCGGCGGCGACATCTCCCATGTGGGCATCTATCTGGGCGGCGGGGCCTTCATCCACGCCACCTCCAACGGCGGGGTCAAGATCAGCTATTTCGATGGCTATTACAGCAGCACCTATGTGGGTGCGGTGCGGATCCTGGCCGACTGACAACGCTCTACTCTCTCATCCCCCCTTTGCTTCTCCGCGCAGCGGTCCGACGCTGCGCGGAGAACTATTTTTTCTGCCGGATTTCACCGAATCCGTTTGCCGTATTTTCGCATTTGTGCACGATTGAAAGACAAAATCGCTTATTTTGGCGATGGAGGGTTGACCTTTTCGCATTTCCCCCCTATAATGAAGGAACTGACGATTTCTTTACATAAGGAGGCGATGCGGCGTGGCCGCCATCAACCGCAGCACCGATATGACCACCGGCTCCATCTGGAAGCGCATGGTCAGCTTCGCAGTGCCGGTCTTTTTGGGCAATCTCTGCCAGCAGCTGTACAACGCGGTGGACAGCGTCATCGTGGGCAAATTTGTGGGCAAGCAGGCTCTGGCCGCTGTGGCCAGCAGCGGCAACCTCATTTTTATGATGACAGGCTTTTTTATGGGCCTGTTCATCGGGGCGGGCATCGTCATCGCCCAGTATTTCGGGGCCAGGAACTATGAAAAGGTCCGCTCCGCTGTGCACACGGACATCGCCTTTGCCCTGTGCTGCGGTGTGCTGCTGACCCTTCTGGGCGTGTTCTTCACCCCCACCATCCTCACCTGGATGCAGACACCGGCGGATGTGCTGGACACCTCCATTCTGTATTTCCGGCTGTACTTCCTGGGAAGCCTGGCCACCATCCTGTATAACGCAGGCATGGGCATTCTGCAGGCGGTGGGCGACAGCCGCAGCCCCCTGTACTATCTGGTTATCTCGTCGGTGGTCAACGTGGCCCTGGACCTGCTGTTTGTGGGGGCCATGGATATGGGCGTGGCAGGCGCCGCCGTAGCCACCGTGATCAGCCAGGTGGTCAGCGCCGTCCTGTGCATCATCAAGCTGACCCGGTCCGACGGGCCGTACCGGCTGGAGATCAAGCGCATCGGCTTTGATCTGCCCCTGCTGAAGAAAATCACTTCCCAGGGTGTTCCCTCCGGCGTGCAGAACTCCATCATCGCCATCGCCAACGTGGTGGTGCAGTCCAACATCAACACCTTCGGCTCCGATGCCATGGCGGGCTGCGGCTCGTATTCCAAGGTGGAGGGCTTCGTGTTCCTGCCCATCACCGCCTTCGCCATGGCTCTGACCACCTTCATCGGCCAGAATCTGGGAGCGGGGCAGTTTGACCGGGCCAAGCAGGGTGCCCGGATCGGCATCCTGTGCAGCATGGCCATGGCGGAGCTTATCGGCGTGGCGCTGTTTTTCCTGGCCCCCTATGCCATGCGGCTGTTCAACGACGACCCGGCCGTGGTGGCCATCGGCGTGCGGCAGTCCCACATCGAGGCGCTGTTCTTCTGCTTCCTGGCCTTTGCCCACGGCGTGTCCGCCGTGCTGCGGGGCGCGGGCCGGGCCCAGGTGCCTATGTACACCATGCTGGGCTGCTGGTGCATCCTGCGGGTCAGCTATATCACCCTGGCCCTGAAGGTCTGGCCGGATATTGCCACCATTTTCTGGGCCTATCCCATCACCTGGAGCGTCAGCTGCGTGGTGTTCCTGATTTATTACCTGAAGGCCGACTGGGTCCACGCCCTGGAAAAGAGCCTGTAACTTTGCGTCAACCCCTCTGCGGAAAAATTTCGCAGAGGGGTTGAGACTGTCCAAAAAGGGCTTCGCCCTTTTTGGACAAAAGGCTTGCAGTCTGCCGCGCGCATAATTTGTTCGCTGAAAGCGAACAAATTCCACACTTGCAGACTGAGAAGTTTTTTTTGCCAGGTACACGCCCCGGCAAAAAATGGATTGCACTTGATTTGCCGCCTGCGGGCGGCAAACTCTGCGAGACTTTCTTGACAAGCTGTAAAAAACGTCCGGCTCAGCCGGACGTTTTTTATGCTCAGGGCCGTTCTCTGAAAAACGCCTGAATTTCGTCCGCGGTGCAGGCGGCGCTGCCCTGGGCGAAGCCGTCCCGGCCGCCGCCCCGGCCATGGAGGGCCTGGTTCATGTCCCGGATCAGGGGACGCAGGTCCTGCCCCGGGTGGATCACGGCCCAGCGATAGCTGCCGTCGCTGCCGGCGAAAACGGCGCACCGGCCGCCGCAGGTGCCGCTGACGGCGTCGCACAGCCGCCGGACGCTGTCCGGCTCCAGGTCCGGCTGCACCAGCAGCACGTTCCCAGCGTTCTGATAGCGCTCCGCCAGCTGCCGGAACGACTGCTCCTCCAGGGCGGCGCAGCGCTCCCGGCTCTCCCGCAGCTGCCCCTCCAGCCGCTGCACCGCCGGGAAGGCTGCCAGCGGCTTCACCGACAGGGCCTGGCCGATCAGGCGGCTCTGGTCCCAGGCCCGGGACAGGTAGTCCATGGCCCGGCCGCCGCACAGCAGCTCCAGCCGCACGCCCTCCCGGAGCTTCTGGCAGGACAGGAACTTCACCAGTCCCACCTGGCCGCTGGCGGCTACATGGGTGCCGCAGCAGGCGCAGCAGTCGGCCCCGGGGAACTCCGTGATCCGCACCGGCCCCTCCAGGACCTTTTTGCTGCGGTAGGGGATGGCGGCCAGCTCCTCCGGGGCGGGGTAATAGGCCCGGAAGGGGTGATTTTCCCAGATGTAGCGGTTGGCCCGGGCCTCCACCTCCAGCACCTGCTCCCAGGTCATGGGGGCGTTATAGTCGATGGTGACCACGTCCGCTCCCATGTGAAAGCCCACGTTGTCGCAGGAAAAGGCGGCGCACAGCATACCGCTGACGATGTGCTCGCCGGAGTGCTGCTGCATGTGGTCAAAGCGGCGGGACCAGTCGATGGCGCCGTGGACGGAGGCCCCCACGGTCAGGGGCCGGTCGCAGGTGTGGAGCACCAGGCCGTCCCGCTCCTGGACGTCCAGCACCGCCGCGCCGCCCAGATCGCCGCGGTCCGCCGGCTGGCCGCCGCCCTCCGGGTAAAAGGCCGTGCGGTCCAGGGTCACAAGATATGTGTCCCCCTTGCCGGGTTGGCAGTCGGTGACGATGGCGTCGAACTCCTTCAAAAATGCGTCCCGGTCAGTACCACTTGTAGAAGGTGGTGATGTCAGGAGTCATGGTGCTCATGTTGACGCGCTCGGTGGAGAAGATGATCGCGTTCTGGCGCTGATAGACGGGAACCTCAACAGCCCAGTCGACAACGGTGTCGAGGCAGGCCTTGTACATGGTCTTGCGGTAGCTCTGGTCGAGAGACTCACGAGCGGTGAGGATCATGTTATCGAGTTCGGCATCAGCGATGCAGTACATCTTGTTGGAACCACCCTGAGCAGGGCCGCCATACGGGTTCTTGCCAACGCCGGGATCACCATTGTGGTCGGCAATGTCGGAGTAGTAGATCTGGTACATATCCGGGTCAACGGTGGCACCCCAAGCGGCGCACCACATATCGACCTGGCGGGCATCAATGCCGTCCCACAGACCGGAGGAGTCGCTCAGGTCGGTGACGATGAGGTTCATGCCGATCGTGGCGAGAGCCTTGGAGGCCTCAGAGATCATCATGAAGGAGGGGTGGTCGCCGGAACCGTCAGCAGGGATCTGGATTTCGTACTCGAGCTTGGCGCCGGCGGGGGCAGCGGTCAGCTTGCCGTCGGTGACGGTGTAGCCGGCAGCCTCGAAGTAACCGAGAGCGGCCTGCAGAGCGGCATCGTAGCGCTGCTCAGCGGTCATGTCGGAGGTGTAGATGTCGTTGCCGTTCACGTCAACGGAGAAGGCGACCTTGTAGCCGTCGTCCGTGGGCTGGGGAGCGGCCCAGGAGGTGTTGGAGATGGGGTAGTTGATGACGCTCGCGCGCTCGCCATAGTAGGACTCGATGGCGACGTTACGATAGACGGAGAAGACAGTGGCGAAGGCCTTGCGCAGGTCCTTGGAAGCCTCGCTGCCCGGCTCACCGCCGACGTTCACGCAGGCAGCGCTCATGCCGAGGTAACCGTAACCGAGGTTATCGACGGTGTTGGTCGTGATCTTGCTGCCATCCAGCTCGCCGCCGTTGGCCTTTTCGATGGCATCAACCGTGTCGTTGGAGAAGGAGGGGTCAGCAATATCGATGGTGCCGGTGATGACGCCGTTGAGCTTGTCGTCATCGCTCATGCACTGCTGGAAGTTGAGGTACTTGGTCTTGGGAGCGCCAAGGAAGTAGCTGTCGTTGGCCTCGAAGTAGACAACGCCGTCCTCATACTTGATGTACTTGTAGGGGCCTGCGCCCAGGGGGCTGGTGGTCTTGGCACGCACGGAGCTCAGATCGCCCTTGGGGAAGCCGAACTGGTTGTTGTCATAATCGTAGAGAGAGGTATCGCCATAGTAGTGCAGCGGGGCGATGGTCACGCCGAGCTGATAGATGGCGGTCGCGTCGACCTTATCGAGGGTGACGGTCATGCTGTAGTCGCCGGTCTTCTTGATACCGGAGATGTTGGCAGCGGAGTCACCGGTCTTGACACCGATGGTGGGATAGTCAGCGTAGACGTCCTCGTCCATCATGGCAGAAAGAGCGTCGGAGTTGCCGACTTCCTTTTCCATAGCGGAGAAGGACCAGCCGTACTGATTGCCGATCGCCATCGCGAAGTCCTCAACGGTAGCGTCAGCGGCAAGACCGTCGAAGCCCCAGTTGGCAGCAGCGCCGGCAACATCGCCCTCATCGTTCATACCGGCCTCAACGCAAGCGTCGACAATGCCCTGAGCGAAGGGAACGAGACCCTTGTCGAAGTTGTCCCAGAACTTGGTCTGCTGCTCTTCGGTCCAGTAGGTGAAGTCAGCGTTGTCACGGCCGGCCGCGGCGATCGCCTTGGCGAGCGTGGTCATACCGCTGCGGTAAGCAGCCATACCCTGAATGGGGACAGCGTACAGCGTGGAGTTACCATCATAGGTGGGGTCGCAGAAGACGTACATGGAGAAGATGACGTCGTCGATGGTGACCTTTTCACCGTCGGAGAAGACGATGTCGTCACGCATGGTGAAGTTGTAGTCGACAGTGCCGTCGGCATTCTCGACGATCTCACAGTCGGCAGGGCCATAATAGGTATAGTCGGTGCCGTTGTAGGCGTGCGTTTCGCCCTCAATGCCCTTCATGATGATCTGGCCCTGACGGTCGCTGTTGAGCAGGCCGAGAGAGGTCATGACCCAGACATCCTGGTCATACTCGGTTTCCGAGAAGAAGGGGGAGAACTTTTCGTTGAACGGGGCATAGCCGACGACCAGCGGCGTGTTCTCGTCCTCGGTCTGGTTGTCCTTCTTGTCGCCGCAGCCGGCGAGAAGACCGAGACACATAACCAGAGAAAGGATCAGTGCAAGTGTTCTTTTCATTGAATCTACTCCTTTATTTTATTTTGCTAAAACGGGGGAGTTCCCCGTGCAGCACAAGGAATGCCCGTGCGCCGCGCGCACGGAAGAATGGGGAGTACGCCCCTTGCGGACAACTGTGCACCGCGAAGGAGCTCATAGAATTTTTTCAATTATAGCATAAAATATTGAAGATTGTACAGTGCAAAATTTTAGGATTTGTCTTTTTTAGGTATTTTGCCCCATTCTGCCTGCATTATTTTAGCGCGCACGCCGAGAGCGCAGAGCAGCACGATCAGCTTCAGCAGAACGTAAAGAAGGGCGAAAAACGCCTTATCTGCGGGCTTATTGGTGAAAAAGAAGATCCCTTCGCACACGATGCCGAGCGCTGCAAAACCTGCGGCGACCACGGTTCGCACGGGCAGAACGGCCACGCTTTTTTCGTAGTTGTACTCGCGCACCTCGCGCCAGTCCGTTCCGAGCTTTGCAAGCGCCCAGACAACGCTTGCCGCCGCCACCACTTCGCCGAGGTAGGGGAGCAGAACGTAAAAACAGTTCTGCATCCCCGGCGCAGGAA
>OGZA01002629.1_pt1 | contig 10885 bp, 3 predicted proteins | sample 1576591 | NCBI WGS metagenome assembly OGZA01 (sample SAMEA3541565, study PRJEB24748) | human gut metagenome | biome: human gut; feature: human-associated habitat; material: faeces | place: China | collected 2012
GCATCGGTCAGCGTCACGATGCTGCCGCTGCCATTGCTGCTGACGGTGTAGTACTTGCTGTCCAGCTTCTTGCCATTAACAGTCACCCTGTTGATGCTGTCGGCGGGCAAATCGGTGGTGAAGGACTGCCCGGAGGTGTAGGAGCTGCCGGAGCCGGAGCTGCTGGGCGTTGTCCAGCTGATGGCATATATGGCACCATCCTCCAGTTCCAGCTTCAGGCCGGCTGCCATCTTTACAACGTTTCTACTGTCGATCGTTTCGATCGTACCGTCGGCATTCAGCTTCTTTACTGTAAAATTCTTGCGGCTGTCAGCACCCTGAGCATAGGGCAACACTGTCATCGCCTTGGTCGCACTGCCGCTGGTGGTCACTTGAGCCGTGATCATCGTGCTATTGGTACCAGTGACGCCCATAGCCTTTTTCACATTACCGAGAATAATCTCCTCATCAGTGGTTACTTCGCCCTTGCTGTCCTTGTTGTACTTGGTCTTGCCGGTTTCGTTCAACTTTCCTGCCACATTTTCCTTCGTTGTATCAGGAGCAGTCACTGTCGCGCCGCTGTCATCCACCACCACAGGCGCAGCAGCCTGGGCGATAGTGAATTTCACACTCGTGCTGCTGGTATAGTTGCCCTTGCCGGTGATGGTCACGTTTGCGGTACCGGCATCAATGTTGTTGGCGTATGCCACGCTATAATCCGCATCCGTCAGCACAACTGTACCGTCCTTTACGGTGACGGTCGGCGTGATGGTGCGACCAGTAAATTCTTGCTCGCCAATATTCTCCACGGTCGCCTTGCTGATGGCCTTGGGCACGATGGTGAAGTTGCGAGTTGCCGTTGCAGCAGCATAGTTCGCACTCTCCGCCACGGTCGCCTTCACTGTGTAGGTGCCCGCATTGGTGGGAACGACGTTAGTATAGGTCTCATCAGCTGCATCGGCAGCCTTATACTGATAGGTCACATTGGCATTGCCCAGATTGCCGGAGACAGTGGGGGTCTTGGCTGTATCGCCGTACGTCCAGCCGCCCAAAGACACGGACACACCAGAAAGTGCCGCCTTGGTGATGGTGAAGGTCGCGGTGCCGCTGACAACGTAGTTACCACCGGCTCTGTCACTCACGGTCACGGTGGCCGTGCCCACATTGATGTTGTCGGTGTACACCACGGTATACTCACTGGCAGGAATGACAGTCGTACCGTCCTTCACTGTCACAGAGGGCTGGAACGCTCTGCCAGTATAGGCATAGCTGGTCTGGGAAAGCGTGACTGCTACGTTGGTGACGGTCTTGGGTGCAATAGTGAAGGATCCGGTTGCTGTTGCCGCCTTGTAGTTCGCGCTCTCCGCCACGGTCGCCTTCACTGTGTAGGTACCCGCATTGGTGGGAACCGTGCTGGTGTAGGTGCTGGCGTTATCGGCTTTGTACTGGTATGTGACATTGCCGCCGCCCAGATTGCCGGAGACGGTGGGTGTCTTGGCGGTATCGCCGTACGTCCAGCCTTTCAGAGACACGGTCACACCGGAAAGCTCCGCCTTGGTGATGGTAAAGGTGGCGGTGCCGCTGACAACGTAGTTGCCGCCATCCTGATCCTTCACCGTCACAGTTGCCTTACCTGCATTAGTATTGTTGCCATACGTCACAGTGTACTCACTGGCAGGAATGACAGTCGTACCATCCTTCACTGTCACAGTCGTCGGCACAATCGCCTCGCCCGTGTAAGTGTAGGAAGTCGGTTCAACACTCACAGCGGCGGTAACGGTCTTGGGTGCAATGGTCACAGTAAAGCTCTGCTCGGAGGAATCACTGTGGGTGGTGTTGTTGCCCTTGACCTTGTAGTATACGGTGTAGCTGCCGGCGTTGGTGGCCTTGGGCAGTTCCGCATTGTAAGAACCGCCATCCAGCTTATACTGCAGCGTGCCGCCGGTGATGCCGCTGCCGGCATTGACCAGCACCTGCTCCGTGCCATTGAAGGTCAGGCCGGTCTTGGCGGCGGGTGCAGTTGTGATCGTTGCGGCAGGCAGATTTACAACCGTAAAATGCAGCTTACCGGTGATGGTACCGGTGTAGTTGCCGTTTGCGGTATAGGCGTATCCGATGTCACCCGTGGCACCCAGCTGCAGCGTCTCCAGCTTTTTCACGATAGCGTCATAACTGGTCGCGCCATCATAGCTGTAAGTCAGCGTTCCCGTCACATCACCGAAAGTCGGTGCATCAAAGGTGCCCTTGTCCACCACGACCTGAATGTCAGTCGCATCGCGTTGGGCAGTCACATCTTTCTGCTTAATGGTAAAGGTCTTGCTCACGGAGTCGGAGTAATTGCCCTTACCGGTCAAGGTCACGGTGGCTGTGCCAGCATTAAGGTTATTCTGGTACTTCACTGTATAGTCCGTGTCTTTGGACAGCGCAGTCTCGCCATCTTTCACTGTCAGTTTCGGAACAATGGGGCTGCCGGTATAAGTCTGGGCAGCGATATCCTGTACCATGCTGGCGGTCAGAGCTTTAGCGGTGATGTTGAACTTTGTCTCAACAGACCCCGTGTAGTTGCCCGTACCGGTCACGATCACTTTGGCCGTACCCACATTGGTGTTGTCCTTATAGGTCACCGTGTAATCGGTTCCAGCGGTCAGGGTCTTCTTCCCGACATTCACAGTAACAGTCGGCTCGATGGCGCTGCCGGTGTAGGGCTGGGACGCGATAGGCTGTACCATATTGGCAGTCAGAGCCTTGGGATTCACGGTAATTTTCTGCTTAGCGGTTTTGGTGACATTACCCTCGGTATAGCTGATTGTGACCTCTTTGTTATTTACAGTCAGGGGATCAACCGGGGTAAACTGGAAGTAGGTGGGCTGCACATCTTTGGTGCTACCATCATCGTACTGAGCAGTGATCACCATTCCCGCCTTGTTGAACTGCTCACCCGCGGTATAAGTCGTATGCGGGCAGGTCTTAATGGTAATGCCGGTCAGGGTCTTCTCGGCCGTGGCGGGGAAGGTCTTGGTCAGCGTGAGATGCGTCGCATCGGTTCCGACAACTTTGTAGCCCTCAGTCGTGGTTGTGTTGTTCAGGGACTTGGCAAAACTCTCGCCGGTTTTCGCCGTCAGGGTGATCTTGGCAGTGTAGACCTGATTGGCTGCCGCAGAGCCGGTCACGGCCGTGCCGGTGGCGGTGTTGCCCTTGTACCAATCCACTGTGCCGGTGTAGGCCGTTGTGCCACCCAGATCAACTGTGGTGTCCAGCGCCACACCCTTGACCGGGGCATCAACAGAGGCGGTCACGCTGGAGATGGGCGCTGCAAGAAGGGTGATGGAGCCATTGGTCGCAGTGGCGGTGACTACCTCGTCATTGTTGTTGATGATATCATCAGCAGAAGGGGTCAGTGTAATCTCCTTTGAACCGGCTGTCGCTCCCGCCAAAACCTCAAATGTCAGCGTGACCAGCTTACCTGTTGCGGTAATGTCTTCACCTATAAGAGAGTTGGCCCAAAAGAGCGTATATTCGCCTTTGCTGTTAGCCGTATTGAAATCCTTTGTATACCCTTTCCAGCCGGAAATTGTAGCTTCTTGTTCCTTAACCGCAACGAGTTTCAGTTGGTCTTTTTCAAATCTAATTTTAATTTTAACCGCTGTAACGCCAGGATTGTTGTCCAGCATGATGGGAACATCAGTCTTTGCTCCGACTGTGTTCTCCGCACTGACTTTCCCAGCAGAAACATCAAATGTACCTGCTGCGACTGCTGTTGTTGGCAGCAGCATTACCAGCATGAGAAAGCACATGAGCAAACTCACGAATCTTTTTGTTAAATTCTTCATGTTTTCCTCCCAAAATCTCGAAATTATACAATTGCTTGTACAGGTTATCCCAAGCTTTCATATCCCGGCCACTCAGCAAGATGCCGCTCTAAAAACTGAAGATCGCCCGAAGACACCTTCCCGTCTTCATTCACATCACCCAACACATACGCGGGCTTCTCGATGACGACACTCTTGACGATAGCGTCGCTGAGGTATCCATTCGTGCCGTCTTTGCCGTCCGTGCTTTCGTCTACCTTAAACCACCCTTCACCGGCGACCTTGGCCTTGAACGTCACCGTCACGATGTCCTTCGCCGGATATTTGGTTTCCACAGTTTTAGCAACGCTTATGCCCACCGTGCCGCTGGCGTTGGCCTCATCGACAGTGGGCTTTACCTTCACCACCGCACCGTTGGCAAGGTTCGTATAGCCCTCGTTCTCGGTGATGCTCACGACCTCCAGAACGTCCTTATTGAACCGTATCTGCGCGATAAAGCTGATGATGCTCATGCTCTTATTGGTCAGTGTGGCGGTGAACGTGTCGCCCACCTTGACCTTCTTCGCGCTCAGTGTCAGAGACAGGTTCGGCTGCGGCCGCTCGCTCTCGGGCTTCACCGTCACCGTGGCGCCCACCACCTTGCTGGTGAACCTCTGGGTCACCTTGTCCGGCGCGTCGCCGTTGCCGGCCACCACGCCGGACATGGACAGCGTGTGGTCGCCCAGGCCGTTGACCTTGCCCATGATGGTCATAATCTCGGTCTTAGTGGTGATGCCTTTGCCCTCATCCGTGCCCGCAGCGCCGAAATAGCGGCTGCTGGGCGTGTACTCGAACTGACCGTACATGCCGTTCGGATTACTGGCACTCCTGATAAGCGTGTCCGTGTTCATGTAGCCGTAGCTGAACGACGAACCCGCTGCCAGCTCCGTGGCCAGCGTCAGGCCCTCCGACGGCACCAGCGTGAACTGGAATGCCCGGATGGGCACGTTGTCCACGCTCTCCGCATAGATGTGGAACTTGACGATCTGCTCTCCCCCGCCATAGAGGGTCGTCTCGTCCGCCTCTATGGTAAAGGCGACGGTTTTGCCGGCCAGATCGCCGCTGCCGGGATGGGTGTCCTCTGCGGAAACAGGCACCACCAGACCCAGCAGCATCACCAGCGACAAAACCAGTGACAGTACTTTTTTCATGCAACTCCTCCTTACTCTCCTGTGTGTACTGTTATATTATAAACACTCATTTACTGTGCCCTTCCCTGCGGAACAGCCGTCCCAGCCCGCCGGGTATGACCAGCTGGCACACAGCGCCCGCTGCCGCCAGCACGCCCAGCACGATGGCCGCGAGCTTCGTACCGGCGCCGCCCGTCTGCGCCGTATCCGGCACAGGCGCGTCAGCCGCGCCGGGCGCGGGACTGATGACCACCTGCGGGTCGTCCGCCGCCGCAGGCAAATTCCCCTGCGGCACATCCGGCTTGTCGGTCACATCCGGCGTTTCGCCGGATGCGGTGCCGCCGGTTTCCGGCTTCTCCGTGTCGCCGGAGCTGCCGGAGGTACCCGTGCCGCCGGTTCCCTTCACCGTCACCGGCGTGCTGTCCACCTTGGGTGTGTAGGTCGTTCCGGAGCCGTCGGGCGCGGCCACAAATTCCGCGTCCAGCGTGAAGGTTCCGGTGCTGCCCGCCGGGATCGTGGCGGTGATGGTCAGGATCTCCGCGCCCTCCGTCATGCGGTTGCCCTCCGTAGAGCCGACAGCGGCAAAGAAGCAGCTGCCCGCCGTGTACTCATACGTCCGGAACACACCCTTGCCGGTGGTCACATCGTATGGCAGGTCGTTGGCCGCGTATGTGATGACCGCTTCGCCGTTTTCCTTGAAGCTCCCCGGCAGCGTCATGCCACCGGATGGCTTCAGCCGGAAGCTGAACACGCCCAGCTCCCCGCCCTCCGGCGGCGTCACCGTTATGGTGAATTTCACCTGCACAGCGCTGCCGTTGGCCGTCACCTCGGTCTTGTCCGGTGTGATGGTCAGCGTGGCCGTATCCTCTGCCCACGCCGTGGCCACAGTACCCAGCAGCAGTATCACGCTCAGAATGGCGCAAATCAGCTTGCGCACACACATCCCCCTTTCTTTCTCACATCATATCCCATTGCGGCGGCTGCGTCAACCGCAACTGCCGCAAATGCGTCAACAGCGGCGCAAAATGTACCGCTAAACGCCAATTGATTCATCCCAGTTATGAGACGAGGCTCTGCGCCATAGCCGTCAGGTCGGCGGCGCTGATGATGCCGTCTTTGTTCACGTCGATGGCGGCGGAATCGTCCGTGGTAATGCCTGCCGCATAGCGCGCCAGCTCCGTCAGCTGATTCAGGGAGAAGGCCAGCGGCGAATACCTGGTATCGGACAGGACAAGCTCCTGATCATTGTAGATGCGCTTCGTTTCCTTGTCATCGTATGTATACAGCACTTTGCGCTGTCCGGGAATATCCACGGTATAGCCCGCATCCACGCCGCCCTCTGCGCCGCAGAGGAACAGCTGATCCGGATAACCGATGGCAAATTTGCCGTCCGCATAGCTGTCGCAGTTGGTGATGTCCGTCAGGTAGTTCACACCGCCGATGGACACGATGTTCCACATGTGATCTTCGCTGTCCATCTTTCCCACGGCGAGATAACACTTCACCTCCGGGTCGCTGCCCGTCCACGTCAGGTCGCACAGGTACTTGAACGCCTTGGAATAGCCCTCGCACACCACTTTGGTGTCGGGATCGCCGTCGAATACGTAGATCAGCTGCCACGGGTCGCCGTAGGCGTAGCCGTTATTTTCATCCGCTGCGGCGAAATTATAGTCCACGGCTTTCGTGATGTACTCCCGGTAGGCCACCAGCTTACTGTAGGTGCCCTTATCCTGGTTGGCCGCCACCACTTCGGCGGCTTTGGCAGCCGCTGCGGTGGCCGCGCCGGTCTTGGCGGTGTCGGGCATGGTGGGGTAATAGCTGTCCCCCTCGGTGACCGCGTAGTCCTGTGAGACATGGAACATAATCTCGACAGAGGAGATCGTCACATACTCGTCGGTTCCGGTCATTTCATAGGATATCTGGATGCCTTTGACCTTATCGAACCAGTACAGCTCATAGGGCAGGTGCGTTATCAGGCTCGTCAGCAGCACATCAGCACTAACGTCGGCAGTAAACATCTGTTCAACCTTGGCCTGTGCCTCAGCGGTAAACGAATTGCCCGTCACCAGCGTATCAAGACCCAGATCACTCTTGTAGTAAGTAATGTTCAGCCCCTCTACCTTGACGATCGAGGAAGTACGCTCACCGTTGGCGATCGATTTGATCTCCGGCACCAGTTTATCATAGATGGTTTTTGTCGCGTTATTCAGCGCCACGGCGTACGTCGCCGGGCGGGACGCGGTATTCCCGCTGCCCTCCGCCTTGACGACCTCCGGCACATCCAGCCCGTTCACCTGATAGAGGTAGCCCTCCAGCAGGGCGGCGCTGTCGTCCTCCGGCACAGTCACGGAGGCGCTGCCGCCGTCGATGCCGTCCAACTCCACGCGGACATCCGCCTGCGCCAAGGTCAGCGTCAGCGTCAGCACCAGCGCCAAGGCCAGTATCCCACTTATAACTCTCTTTTGCATCTTTCTCCCTCCCTGCGGGCGCAGCAAAGCCCACTGTACCCAGTCCTATGTTCATTATAGCCCGCCTGCATGCCAATAGCAAGCAGAAATTCCCTGTCATTTCCTCCGACTTTTTCTCCTCGCTTTTGCTCATTCGTACAAAAAAAGTCAAAATACTATGCAGCCAGCTAATTGTTTTTGAATTTTGTCTGGCTTATGATGACGATGTACCAATATATATGTGCATTTCAGCACACGGAAAGAGAGGGAGTAAGCATGAAAAAAGTGATCAGTCTTCTGCTGGCGCTGGTCATGGCGCTGAGCCTGCTGCCCACAGCGGTGTGGGCAGAGGGCGAGGACGCCGCCGCCCCGGCGGAGGAGGTCTCCGAAGGCTTCTTTGACAGTTCCCATCCGTTCACGTGGAACGACGGGAGCTACGTCTGGCGCTTCTGGTGGAATGGCCCGGACGGGAGCCGGGGCGAATGGCACCTGTACGCCGCGCCGGAGGGCACGACCGCCGACAGCGCGGACGGCTGGACGGACTGCGGCGCGGAGGCCACGCCCTTCGCGCACCTGACGGAGGGCACGCTGGCATACGCGGCGGCCTTCGCCATGCGGTCGGCATTTCTGGCACTTGACCAGAATACCGTCGAATCCGTCTATAATAACCGGCGCGACATTTGGCGGTTGGTCTACATGCTGAGCTTGGAAACGGTCGCTTACACATCGGATGATGAATCGTCCGCCCGTGCGTTTTACGAGGGGAAGATCGGCGTTGATGGCAGAACAGGCACATTGGTGCCGCCTCAGGGCATGGACGTACCGACCATGCTTAAACAGTACTATGATCTGCCCGAGGGCGTTCGCGCTGCACTGCAAAAAACGATGGGCGGCAAACATAATGATAGCGGTGCGATCTACAATTTTACACAGCTGCTGTTCCGCACGGAGCGTAATCTTGAAACGTCCGGCGGCAACGGCTTCGCCGACTCATGTCAGGCGCTGTGGGGCAGCGGGTTTCAGGCTCCTGAGAACCCGAATTTCGTGTTCCCCGCCGGTCTGGTGGAGGGCGAGGACTACACCTACACATATAACAATGCCACCGGTGAGCTGCACGTGGTGCTGCTGCCCCAGTTCGACAAGGGCAACCACTGGGCAGATGCGTTCCACAACATGTCAGCGGACAGCAACTCGCTGAATCTGCAGATCAGAATGACCGCCAAGGGCGAATACACCCGCGCGAAGGATTTCAGCTTCAACGGCAGCCCCGCGTCTGTCATCAAAGGGAGCGATCATGTAGACGCGTCCTATTTCAACATGGATAACGGCGTCCGCTGGATGGGCGGCAGTGTGCCGGTGGGCACGGTGAACCGGATCGATGGTCAGGCGACCATCGCGCCCACGGATGCCTTCAACAAGCATTTCATCGCCGTCGTCTGGGGCGACGACAGCGGCACCGTTCTCCGCAAGGAGCTGGTCATCCTGACCGTTGAGGTGCAGCAGGAGTTCGTGGTAAACACCCACTACAACGCGGCCAAGCCCATCCCCGCCGATAAGCTGAAAAGCGGCTTCACCTTTATGAGCGGCGTTACCGGCTGGGAGGCCAGCTTCAGCGACGGCAAGATCGAGCTGTTTCCCGACAACGGCATTCCCACCTCCGGCGGCCCCATCGAGCTTGGCCGCATCCGCTGGGACAATATGGCACCCGACGGGTATCACTTTAAGAGCTATGTCCGCCTGAACAGCGGCAACGGCGAGGAGACATTTTCCGGCGTTGGCGTGTGGACATGGCCGAACGCCAATGGCCGAGGTGTTGATGAGCTGTACGAGGTCACATGGTATAACGATACGGACAACACAAGCATTCTCCAGGATCTGGCGGTATACCAGTACGACAAAATGCCGTATTACCGCTATATCTCCAAGGATGGTGTCACGGCCGCGCCCGTGACCTCTCTGGGTCTGGACACGGCGCAGCTCAGCAGCAGCGGCATCGGCGTCACCTATGACGAGACGACGGGCTGCTTCCATGTGTCCCACAGCGGCTGGGAGCTGCCCGACGCGTCCACACTGCTGAACACCCGCATCACCCCCACCCCGCCGGAGGGCGCGGTGTACTTCTCCGCCAATCATGACGACGGCAACCGCGACCCCCGTATCATGGGAAAGAGCGAGGCTTCCGATATTCTGGCTTCTCTGGAGAGCTTCGAAAAGTACTCCGTGACTGACAGCAACCGCGTCAACGAGCGGTCGCTGGAGCTGGTGCGGACACAGGTGGTTCACCTGCCCGGCATTGATGTCTGTCTGTCCGGTTCCAGCAACCACCGCGGCCTGACTGTCGCCTGGTGGGACGCGGACAGGAACCTGATCGGCATGAGCTATGTGTACGGTCAGAACGATGACTTCATGAACCGCACCCGGCTGACCAGCGTCGAAACGGCGGATAAGCTGGATGACCTCAATACCCGCGGCGAGGTCAACGCCCCCGCTCTGGTGGGTGCAGAGGGCATGGAGCTGGTCTGCGACCGCTATCCCCAGACCGGCAACGGCATGACGCAGTTCTTCGACCTGCACCTTCTGAACGATCAGGGCGGCACCAAGACCGTGTACATCCCCTACCACTGCTTCGGTATGAGCTATGCCAACGACGTGCAGGGCAAGAGTGCCGACGAGCTGCCCGCCATCATCGTCAAGCACTTTGACGCCAACTACAACTTCCGCAACGAGATCATCGGGCGCTACGAACCCCAAGGCATCGTGTTCGAGACGGACAGTTTCTCCCCCTTCACCGTATCCGTGGGCGGCGGGCAGAGCGGCGGTGACGCGGACGGCTACGGCGACAACATCGGCGACTACGACCGCTGGGGCGAGGGCAGCGCTTGGAACGGCGACCCCCTGCAGTACATGGTCATCAAGAGCCTGCGCAATATGGACGGCCGCGACAGACTGGAGCTGGGCGTGGACTGGCGCTATGACAAGGTCGGCAGCATTTATAATGTGGGCATCACGCCGGAGGTGCTGACCCAGATCGTTAACGCCAACAAGCCCCTCGTCATCTACAACGAAAGAGAACTGACCCTGTCCCCGGCTACCCTGTCGGATATGCTGCAAAAGCTGAACGTCCTGAATGCCAACAGGGGCGCGGAGGACAACGAAGCCCTCCTGTGGTTCCGCTACGAGTACGGCAACCGGGACGGTGAAAACGGCCAGGCCTACGCCTTTATGATCACCGTTTATCTGGGCGATACCCGCTACCGGCTGCCCGACGGCGAAACGTATACCTTCTCCATATACTTCGATCGCAACGATGCGACCTCCTACGAGCTGTACTGCCCCGCCGACCCGGAGGATGCCTCCAGTGAGCTGGTCAAGCAGGCCAACCACCTTTCCTGTGTCGACGGTCACAATGACGACGGCCACAGCTGGCGGCAATGCAGCTTCACCGCCGACCATGACGGCATGTTCGTCATCCATCCGAAGG
>OGZA01002634.1_pt1 | contig 10879 bp, 10 predicted proteins | sample 1576591 | NCBI WGS metagenome assembly OGZA01 (sample SAMEA3541565, study PRJEB24748) | human gut metagenome | biome: human gut; feature: human-associated habitat; material: faeces | place: China | collected 2012
CCGCTGGCTCTCGCCTAATGAGTTCGCTGTCCAATATGTTTGACAAACCTACATTATTGCAGCTTTTGCTGCCGCATCCAGACGTCCATCACCAGACTGTGGGGCAGCAGCTTCGTCAGCCCCGCCTGGAATCGGGCCACAAAGCCGTACTGGGACACATCCTTGCCCCGCTTGGCGTCCCGCCATGCCCGGCGGACCAGCTGTTCCGGCTCATACATGGCCACATACTTTTTCACCACGGATTCGCCGCCGTCGCCGGTGGCCCGGTCAAAGAAGGCCGTCCGGGTCCAGAAGGGGCACAGGGCCATGACCCGGACGCCCTGGCTCCGCAGCTCCCGGTTCAGGGCCCGGCTGAAGCTCAGCACAAAGGCCTTGGTGGCCCCGTACACGTTAATATAGGGGATGGGCTGGAAGGCCGCCACCGAGGCAATATTGATGATCTGTCCGCCCCGGGGCATATAAGGAGCCGTCAGCTGGCACAGGGCCATCACCGCCTGACAGTTCAGGTCCACCATGTTCAGGTTGGTCTCCAGAGGCGTGTCCGCCACAGCCCGGAACTTGCCGAAGCCGCTGGCGTTTACCAAAAGGCCCACCTCCACCGGCTCCTCCGCCAGGGCGTCGGCATAAACCTGAAAGCTGCCCCGGTCCGTCAGGTCCAGGGCCAGGGCGCGGATGGGATAGGGAACCTGGTCCCGCAGCTCCTCCAGGGCCTTTTCATGGCGGGCGATGACCCATACCTCATCGAAGCGGCCGAAGCTGTCCACGGTTTCGGCGAACCGGCGGCCCATGCCGCTGGATGCGCCGGTGATGACGGCAATTTTCTTCATAAGGATGTCCTCCTGTGGATTTCTGGGGATGATTATACCAGAAAATGGTTTCCGTGACAAGGGAAAAACCGGTGTTCTGCCGCTGGGAAGCCGGGCATATAGTGATGGTGCATAGTATGGCTTAGGAGTGGTGCGCTATCAAAGGGAACATGGAGGAACGGGCCTGTCAGCTGGCCCTTTACCTGATAGAAAACCGGGCAACGGTGCGTGCGGCGGCGGGGAAATTCGGCGTCAGCAAGTCCACGGTGCATAAGGACCTGTCCGAGCGGCTGCCGGCCTATAACCGGGCACTGTATCTGCAGGTGAAGGAGGTGCTGGAGGAAAACAAGGCCCAGCGGCACATACGGGGCGGCCTGGCCACCCGGCGGAAGTACAAGGGAGAGTAAAATATAAGGTGCGGGATGTAAGTCCCGCACCTTATATGCGCTTATGCCGCCCCGGTGGGGCTTTGGGGCATGCCGGCAATATAGGCGTCCGCCACCGCCGGAACGTAATAGGGGCGATAGCACACGCCCTGCTCCCCGTCGTCACATTCCACCCAGAACACATAGTAGGGCATGAAGTACCGGTCCGTCTGCCGAGCCAGGTATTGCAGGTCCACCCGCTTGACCCGGTCCTCCCCCGGGAAGGGCTCCCAGGCGGACAGGTGCTGCCCCGCCGCCAGCCGCTGCCGGGCCTGGTCCACAGTCACCAGCGGATAAGCTCCCACCGTGTTGGCGTCGGACAGCTCCGGCCGGTACAGCCGGAGCTCACAGCTGCCGCCGGACAGCCGGACCCACGTTTTCAGGATACTGCGCTGAAGGATACCCTGGGTCAGGTCCTCCTCCGGCCGGTAGAAATACAGGGAATAGCCGCCGCTGTCCTGGGCGGCCATAAAGTACCGGGTCTGGTCCCCGAAAACGGCCCCATACTGCTCCAGCAGCCACGCCGCCGCAGCGTCAGGGGTCAGAGCCGCCAGCTCCGGCCGGGAAAGCTTCACCCACAGCTCTCCACTCTCCCCCACGGTCACGGTGACATCCTCCCACGTCAGCGCCAGCTCCGTGGGACCCCCTCTGACGGCAAACGTCACGCCGCACTGCCAGGTCTCCCCGGCCCAGGCGTCCTCCATGGCCTGCCGCACCGTCTCGTCCGGCACCCGGGCCTCCACGGCGGCCTGGGCCACGTCCGCCCCCGCCGCTGCCGCCAGCCGCTCCATGGTCCGCCGCAGCTGTGCATAGTCTCCGCCGCCGGTGCGGAAGCCGTTGGTCACGTCCACGCGGGTGGTGTTGCGGAACACCGGCAGGGCGGCAAGCTCCATGCCCTCCTGCCACGGTCCGCCGTCATAGGCGGCAAATTCCTCCGCCGACAGCGGGTAATCTCCCATGCCGCCGTAGTCCCTGTCGATGGTCAGCACCGGCAGGTCCCCGGGCTCCGGGGCCGGGGTGGGTTCCGCCGGGCGGCCTGCCAGCGCCCAGGCTCCCGCCGCCAGCAGCAGACACGCTGCCGCCGCGGCCAGCGGCTTCCACCGCAGCCTCCGCCGGGACCGGGCGGCCTGGGCCTCCTCCAGCAGGTCGTCGGGCAGATGGTTCAGCGACTGGCTGAGTTGATAGCGGTTCATACGTCAAAGCCCTCCTTTTCCAGATACGTCCGCAGCCCCTGACGAGTGCGGTACAGCTGACTCTTGACCGCCGGTACGCTGATGCCGCAGGCCCGGGCTGTCTCCGCCAGGGAGTCGGCATAGTAATAGCGGCATAGAAACGCCCGGCGGGCGGGAAGCGGCAGCGTCCGGAGATAGTCCCCTATGGCCCGGCCCAACTCCGCCAGGTCCAGGGCCTCCTCCGGGGTGGCAGCGCCGGACACGCAGTCCCCCAACTCCTCTAGGGACAGGGCGTATTGGGACCCGCCCCGCTTCACCCGGCCCCGGGCCCGCCACCGGTCGATGGACAGCTGCCGGGTGATGCGGCCCAGATAGGTGGCCAGCACCTGGGGCCGGTGGGGGGGCATGGAGTCCCAGGCCCGCAGATAGGTGTCGTTGACAGTCTCCCGGCTGTCCTCCCGGTCCGCCAGGATGCCGAAGGCGATGGCCGACAGATACCGGCCATATTGCCGGTCCGTCTGGCGGATGGCCTCCTCATCCCGCTGCCAGTACAGGGTCACGATGTCGCGGTCCTCCATGGTGACATTCTCCTTTCGTGTTGCTTCTGCCTGTCATCCCGTCAAAAAATCCCGGTGGTTTCGCGGAAAAGGGGAAAAATTTTTGTATACTGCCTCTATTATGCCGCCGGGGCCGGGGTCCGTCAAGACAAATGCGCCGAAAAAGGCTTGTCCAAACGCCCCCCCGGCTGTATAATGGAGAAAACAGTCACAGGAGGGCATTTCTATGGGTATTGTGGTGCTGGGCGCCGTTTTCGTGGACATCAAGGGGTATCCCACGTCCACCTATATCCCCGGCGGGCGCAATGTGGGCCGGGTGGAGCAGGTCCCCGGCGGCGTCAGCCGCAACGTGGTGGAGGACATCGCCAACGTGGAGCTGCGGCCCACCTTTGTCAGCCTGGTGGACGACACCGGCCTGGGGGCCGACGTGGTGCGCCAGCTGAAGAATCACAAGGTCAACACCGACTATGTCCTGCCCACCCCCGACGGCATGGGCACCTGGCTGGCGGTGTTCGACAACCAGGGGGATGTGTGCGCCGCCATCAGCAAGCGCCCGGACCTGCGGCCTCTGATCGCCCTGCTGGACGAAAAGGGGGACGAGATTTTCCGGGACGCCGACAGCATCGCCCTGGAAATCGACATGGACAAGGAGATCGTCAAGCGGGTTTTCCAGTACGCCAAAAAATACGGCAAGGACGTATACGCCGTGGTGTCCAACATGAGCATCGCCGTGGAGCGCCGGGACTTTCTGCAGCAGACCAGCTGCTTTGTCTGCAACCAGCAGGAGATGGGCATCCTGTTCTCCGACGACTACTCGGAAAAGACTCCCGAGGAGCTGAAGGAGATCCTGGCCCTGAAGATCCGCAGCGCCCGGATCCCCCGGATGATCGTTACCATGGGGGCCCAGGGGGCCGTGTACGCCGACTGCACCGGGGAGCGGGGCGTCTGCCCCGGCCGGAAGGTGGATGTGAAGGACACCACCGGCGCCGGGGACGCCTTCTTTGCCGGAGCTACCATCGGCCTGACCTATGGCAAGACCCTGGCCGAGTCCTGCGAGATCGGCACCCGCCTGGCGGCCTCCACCATCTGCACCAGCGGCAACGTGTGTCCCCGGTTCCTGCCGGAGGAGTTCGGCCTGGACGTGGCGGTAACGGACTGAGGAGGGGCATATGAAACGGATCGACGAGTGCGACAGCATGGCGGTGCTGGTGGCCCTGCTGGTGGTGGGTATCCTGCTGGTGATGGGGGCCTACCGCATCTTCTCCTATCTGTGCGAAAACGCGGCCCTGGACGCCCGGACCTTCCTGCTGGGGGCGGCCTGCCTGCTGCTGGCAGTGGTGGGCTTTCTGCTGGCCCGCCGCAGCTTCCGACGGCTCCAGTACCTGCGGGACAACGAGGAATAGGGCTGACTATAGGCAGCGGCACCCCGGAACAGGGCGGGACACCCCCGGGACAGGCCCGGGATAAAGCGAGACAAAAATACAGTGCACCCCTCGGCGCAGACGCGCCGGGGGGTGCTGAAATTTTATCGGGCCAGGTCGGCCACCGCCCGGACGGCGGTGTCGATCTCCTGAGGAGTGTTGAAGGGGGAGAAGCTGAAGCGCACGATGCCCTGGCGCTCCGTGCCCAGGGCACGGTGGAGCCGGGGAGCGCAGTGGGCCCCGGGGCGGGTGGCGATGCCCCAGCCCTGTAAGAGGGCGTCGGACACCTCGCCGGAGTCCAGGCCCCGGATGTTCAGGGACACGATGGCCGCCCGGCAAGGGGCGGAAAAGTCGCCGTATACCCGGACGCCGGGAATGTCCCGAACCCCCAGGTAAAACCGCCGCATCAGGGCGTGCTCCCGGGCGTACAGATTCTCTACCCCCTCTGCCAGGAGATACTCCAGGGCGGCGTGAAGCCCCGCCAGCCCGTGGCTGTTGAGGGTCCCGGCCTCCAGGCGGGTGGGGTAGGCGGCGGGCTGGTCCGGGTCGAAGGAGTGGACGCCGCTGCCGCCCCGCAGCAGGGGCCGCAGTTCCACCCCCGGGCGGATGCACAGGCCGCCGGTGCCCTGGGGTCCCAGCAGGCTCTTGTGGCCGGTAAAGCACAGAACGTCCGCCCCCAGGGCCGTCATGTCCAGGGGGACGGCCCCCGCCGTCTGGGAGGCGTCCAGGATCAGGAGGGCCCCGTGGGCATGGGCCAGGGCGGCGATGCGGGGGATATCCGGCATATCGCCGGTGACGTTGGAGGCGTGGGTGCACACCACAGCCCGGGTGTTGGGCCGGAACAGCCCCTCCAGGGCGTCATAGTCCAGGCGGCCGTTTCCGTCCGCCGGAAGGAAGCTCAGGCCCATGCCCTGCCGCTGCAGGGCATACAGAGGCCGCAGCACCGAGTTGTGCTCCAGGTCCGTGGAGACGGCGTGGTCCTCCGGGGTCAGCAGGCCGCAGATGGCCATATTCAGGGCCATGGTGGAGTTGGCGGTGAAGGCCACATGGTCCGGCCGGGGACAGCCCAGCAGCCGGGCAACCAGGCACCGGGTATCGTACACCGTCCGGGAGGCGGCCATGGAGGCCCCGTGGGCGCCCCGGGCGGCGTTGCCCGCCGTGCAGATGGCCTCCGCCACCGCCCGGGCCACCTGGGGCGGCTTGTGCAGGGAGGTGGCGGCGCTGTCCAGATAAATTTCCGTCATCAGAACATCTCCAATACGCAGCAGGGGCCGTGGCCGATGCCGTTTTCCTCTAAAGCCGCCGTCAGGACGGCTTGGTCGCCGGGGGCCGCCTTCCAGGCCAGGCCGCACCCGGCGGAGATCCGGGAGGGCAGGGGAATGATGCGCCCCGGCAGGGACAGCCGGGTGAACAGAGCCTCCGCCGCCAGGGCCTGGGCCGTCTCCTGAAAGGAGATCACCAAGGCGGGGGTGCGCTGCCGGGTCAAGGCCGGATCACCAGGGTGGCGTTCATCTGCTTTTCAGCGATGACGTACATATTGGTCACCTGTCCCACCCGGAGCTTGTCGGCGATGCCGTAATGATTCAGACAGGTGCCGCAGGTGAGGATCTCCACCCCCAGCGCCTCCAGCTTGTGTAGGTCCTCCAGGGAGGCGGAGCCCTCGCAGGTGACGGAAGCGCCGCCGTTATAGAACAGCAGGGTCCGGGGCAGCTTCTCCTGCTGGGTCAGGGCGAACAGGAAGCCCTTCAGCAGCACCCGGCCCAGGGTGTCGTCTCCCTGGCCCATGTGGTCGGCGGAGACGACCACCACGGTGTTTTCGGGCTTTTCCCAGGGGACGGTGCACAGTCCGTCGGCGGACTCCGGCAGCTGGGCCCCCTCCTGGGCGGTGATGACCACCCGGAAGCGGTTTTCTGCCAGCTGTTCGGTTTCGATGGCGCAGCCCTTGCTCTGGGCCAGGCGGGTGAGATTCTCCACGGCGATGCGGTTATCCACCAGGGTCTCCACGGAACCGGCGCCTTGCAGGCTCTTCAGGGCCTGGAGGGTCTTGACCACCGGGATGGGGCAGGCGTCGCCCACGGCGTTGACTTGGATCATCATAATTGCCTCCTTGTTTCTTAAAAAGAATAACGTTGCCTCTATTATAGTCGTATTCCGGGCAGTTTGCAAGGGGAGGGACGTTGACTTTTCCGGGGGAATCGTGTATGATAAGAATGGCTCTGTGGGGACACGGGGCCGGAAAGTGAATCGTGTCCGAGGATGCTGTGTGGCTGTCCGCTGCAAAGGCCCCTGTGGGGGTCAGGCGGCAGCCTGAAAGGAACGGGGTCAGAAGCCCCACGCGAACGGCACTGTGGGCGCAAGGATGCACCGAAGCGGCAGGGCCGCCGGGACGAAAGTCCGCCATTGGGGGCACCCCCCGAGAAGGTAGGATGCAAACGAGGAGCCATCGGCTCCACGGCGCGAGGCAGGAGAATTGCACGGCGGAGGACATTCAGCGCGGCGGGCGTTTTCTTCGTTGGGCGCAGACAGGATCCATGCGCCGCCGGTGTCTCCTTTTTCAGGGGATGGACCGGCGGTTTTTGCACCGGGTGTGTATCTGCTTTTCCTCCGCCGCAGACACACTTCGTTGACTTGCCGGAAACGGCTGGGCATAAATATTTCACAGGAGGAAAATGCATATGAAGAAACGCATCGTTTCTCTGCTGCTGACACTGGTGATGGTACTGAGCCTGGTACCCACCACCGTGTGGGCAGCAGAGGACCACGACGGCCAGGTTCGGGTCATCGTGGAAAACACGACCTACGCAAAGGCCGACGGCGCTGCCTGGGATGGCACGCTGGTGGACAAGTGGGTGGACCTGGTTCCCGGGTCCTCCATGATGGACTGCATCGTCTCCGCCCTGGGGAGCTATTCCCAGACCGGGGCCGACAGCGGCTACATCACCGAGATCAACGGCCTGACCGCCGGTGACGGCGGCGAAGCCTCCGGCTGGATGGGAACCCTGAACGATTGGTTCACCAACGTTGGGTTCAAGGACATCAAGGCCGGGGACAAGCTGTTCGCCGGGGATATCATCCGCGTGATGTACACCGTTAACGGCTACGGCGCGGACATCGGCGGCGACTGGAACACCCAGAGCGACACCAGCCTGGCGGCCCTGTCCTTCAGCGAAGGCGTCCTGACTCCCGACTTCGCCTCCGACAAGACCGCCTACACCCTGACCCTGCCCCAGGGCGTCACCGGCATCCGGATGACGGCCACCGCCTCCAACAAGAAAATCAGGTCTATCTCTCTGCCGACGGCACCGACTATCGCCGGGTGGAGACCGTGCCCGTCCATAACGGCACCGTCCTGACCATCCGCTGCGGCGACGCGGCGGCGGCCACCGAGTGGTCCCCCGCCATCACCCCCACCACCTACACCGTCACCGTGTCCCAGGAGGGTGACGCGCCCCAGGGCGACATGGACGTCTCCTTCAAGGGCCTGCACAATGCACAGCTGGCCGACATCAAGGTCTACTCCTATACCGATGGCGTGAAGGGTGACAAAAACCTGCTGGAGGGCGTGGACATTGAGCCCAATGGCTACGGTCTGATGTACAACACCAAGCTGCCTGTGGGCGACTATCTGGTGGAGGGCTACAACACCGAGGGTCAGCTCAACGGCACCCTGGTGCTGACCGTGAAGGCCAATCAGGAGAACGTGTTTACCCTGGTCCGGGCCTACGCCATCTATGCCACCAACGACAGCAGCAGCTGGGTGGAGGGCAAGGATTACACCATCGACGTCACCGTTACCGGCCCCGACGGCACGGACCTGCAGGCCAAGACCGGCGTCTCCACCACCTATGGCAGCACCCACACCGCCTGCCTGTTTGTGGAGGGCGGCAGCCTGAAGATCACCCTGACCCCCATCGGCGACAAGGCGGCGGGCTATCTGCCTGTCACCACCACCATGACCAACAAGCAGACCGTGGGCTGCGGCGCCAAGAGCTTCTCTCTGACCATTCCCAAGGCCCTGGACATCACCGTCACCGCCCCCGCCGGCTCTACCCTGCGGATGGGCACCTTCGGCAGCTACTATAGCTATACCTTCCTGGAGCCCGTTTCCCAGGAGACCAAGGGCGACACCATGACCGCCTCCTTCCGCCTGCCGGAGACCGGCGGTCAGCAGTTCCTGCGGGCCCAGAATCCCGACGGCGTCACCTACTGGACCTTCGGCAAATTCACCGGCGGCCAGGAGCTGGCTGTGACCCGGGACGATCTGCACATGGACGACGATGTCACCGCCGCCTCCGTCAACCGCTTCGACAAGAACGTGTACGACCTGGGCAACATCTACCTGAACATCAACCGCCAGGGCTATAAGAACCTGGAGGTAGGCCAGAGCTGCGAGCTGGACGTGCTGCGCAGCTGGCAGGCCATCGAGGGCTTCATGAACGGCCAGATCGCCCTGCCCGACGCGCACTATCAGGTGCTGAGCCTGGACGGCGGCGACAGCGACGTGGTGACCATCACCCCCGACGCCAACAATTCCTGCCTGGCCACCATGACCGCCAACCACCCGGGCACCGCCATCGTCCAGGTGACCTATGACGCCATGACCTTCGTTCAGGGTATGGGCGGCAAGGACTTCAGCGCCATCTGGCCGGAGTTCACCGGCGTGTTCGTGGTGTCCGTGGGTGCCGACAGCTCCTCTATCCAGACCAACACCTTCATCGACCGTCCCACCGTGAACATCACCAAGGACGAGCAGAAGTATCTGGATGCCGAGCACGACATCCTGTTCTATGTGGGTACCCAGGGCGCCAGCTACAGCTTCACTCCCCAGGAGGGCTGCACCGTTACCGTGGCCCGCTCCACCGTCACCGATAAGATGACCTTCAACGGCTTCACCAGCCAGGGCGTTTCCGTGGATAAAAACGGCCAGGTCACCGTTACGGGCCTGACCACCGGCCGCCACATTCTCCGCATCGAGAAGGACGGCATGGCCGCCTACCAGGTCATCACCGCCCGGGGCGTCAGCTATGACATCATCGACGCCGACGGCAATGTCCTGCCCCAGGATGCGGAGCTGGTTCCCGGCCAGGCCGTAAAGGTCCAGTTCCACGACCTGGTAAGCCCCAAGGAGAAGATCTCCGGCGTTTACAACTTCAATTTCTCCCTGGTGTACCTGGATGCCCAGGGCAGCAAGTATCAGACCAACCCCGGCACCCCCTTCGGCCAGTATGACTTCAGCAGCAATCCGGCCCGTCAGCTGCTGAGCGTCACCATCCCCGAGACCGCCGAAGGCTACAGCTATGACCTGACCGGCACCATCCGGGTGGGCGGCTTTGGCGGCATTCCCACCCACCGCGGCGTGTCCTACCGCTCCGGCATGGACCGCCAGTACGGTTCCACCACCGCCGCAGTCCTGACCCGTCTGCCTGAGCTGGTGCTGCCTCTGACCGGCTGGTACGTCCACGATGTGGAGCAGAAGATCGCCGCCATCGGCACCGTGACCCTGGACTCCGAGGAGGCCATCCAGACCGCCCGGACCGCCTATGACGCCCTGCGCCAGGAGCGCAAGGAGCAGGTCAGCAATTATGACGTGCTGGTGGCCGCCGAGGCCCGGCTGGCGGAGCTTCAGGACGAGGCCGTGGCCAACGTGGAGGCTCTCATCAACGCCATCGGCCAGCCCGTGACCCCCGCCTCCCGCGCCGCCGTGGAGGCCGCCCGGGCCGCTTACGACGCCCTGACCCAGAAGCTCCAGGCCCGGGTGGGCAACTATGACGTGCTCCTGGCCGCCGAGGCCCGGCTGGCGGAGCTGAACGCCGAGAACATCTATAAGACTACCGGCGGCTATATCGCCGCCAAGGGTACCCCCGTCACCGGCTCCATCGGCGGCGAGTGGGCGGTTCTGGGCCTGGCCCGTTCCGGCCGGGACATCCCCGGCGCCGACGACTACTACGCCTCCGTGGAGGGGTATGTGCGCAAGGCCATGGACGAGAACGGCCGTCTGAACCGCTCCCGCTCCACCGAGAATTCCCGTCTGATCCTGGCCCTGACGGCTATGGGTAAAGACGTGACCCATGTGGCCGGGCGGAACCTGCTGGACGGCCTGGATTCCATGAGCTTCATCACCAAGCAGAGCGTCAACGGTCCCGTGTGGGCTCTGCTGGCTCTGGACAGCCATGACTATCCCGTCTCCGGCGACGTGACCCGGGAGAAGCTGGTCCGGGCCATTCTGGATACCCAGCGGGAGGACGGCAGCTGGCCTGTCATCGCCTCCTCCCAGGTCCCCGATGTGGATATGACCGCCATGGCCATCCAGGCCCTGGCCCCCTACTATGAAAACGCCCAGGTGAAGGCGGCTGTGGATGCGGCCCTGACCTTCCTGGCCGGTGTGCAGAATGCCGACGGCACCTTCAGCGAGATCCCCGGCACCGATGCCTCCGCCGAGTCCACTGCCCAGGTCATCGTGGCCCTGACGGCCCTGGGCATTGATCCCACCGCCGACAG
>OGZA01002636.1_pt1 | contig 10874 bp, 10 predicted proteins | sample 1576591 | NCBI WGS metagenome assembly OGZA01 (sample SAMEA3541565, study PRJEB24748) | human gut metagenome | biome: human gut; feature: human-associated habitat; material: faeces | place: China | collected 2012
CGATCGTCGACATGATCCGCCAGCACCACGGCGATACGCCCGTCATGTATTTCTACGCCAAGGCGGTGAAGATGCTGGGCGAGGAGAACGTCGATATCCGCGATTTCCGCTATGACGGCCCGAAGCCGCAGACCGCCGAGGCGGCGATCCTGATGCTCAGCGATACGGTGGAGGCCGCCGTCCGCGCGCTGCCCGACCCGACGCAGGAGAAGATCTCCGCGCTGATTCGCAAGCTGGTGCGCGGCAAAATGGAGGACGGCCAGCTGGACGAATGTACGCTGACCTTCCGCGACATCGGCAAAATCTGCTCGGCTTTTGAAACGGTGCTGCAAGGCGTTTTCCACGAGCGCATCGAATACCCCAGCGTGGATTTGAGCCGCGCCCAGCACCACAGCGAACAAAAGCAGGCAGAGCAGAAGACGGAGGCAAAACCATGATTCTCGAATTTGAAGACGAAAAGGGGCTGCTGGACGCGCAGACCCGCGCGCTGATGCAGACCTGCTCGCAGGCTGCGCAGCGGGCGGAGGGCGTGACGCTGCCGCTGTCCGTGTTCATCCGCGTGACGGATGACGACGAAATCCGCGCGATCAACCGCGAGCAGCGCGGCAAGGACGCCGCGACGGACGTGCTCTCCTTTCCGACGGTGAATTACCCGGCGGGGAAGACGGCGGGCGCGTGCGAGGCGCTTCTGCGCGAGGAATTTGACCCCGATACGGACGCCTGCGCCATCGGCGATATCGTGATTTCGATGGATCATGTGCGCGCGCAGGCGGCGGAATACGGCCACAGCGAGCGGCGCGAGTGCGGCTATCTGCTGACGCACGGGCTGTTTCACCTGATGGGCTACGACCACATGACCGAGGCCGAGAAGCCCGTGATGCGCGCGATGGAGGAAAAAGCGCTCGCATCCATCGGGCTGACCAGAGAGGAGTAACGAACATGACGGATGAAAAGCTGCTTGAGCTGGCGCTGGACGCGCGGAAGAACGCCTATGTGCCGTATTCCGGCTATGCCGTCGGCGCGGCGCTGCTGGCGGAGGACGGAAGGGTTTTCACCGGCTGCAACGTCGAAAACGCGGCCTACGGCAATACGCTCTGCGCCGAACGCACCGCGCTGGTGAAGGCCGTGAGCGAGGGCTGCCGCCGGTTTACCAAAATCGCGATTGCGTCCGCCGGTTCCGCGCCGTATCCGTGCGGCGCATGCCGTCAGTCGCTCTATGAGTTTGCGCCGGAGCTGGAGGTTCTGGTCACGTGGGATGGCAACGTGGCGCGCGCGCCGCTTGGCGAGCTGCTGCCGCATGGCTTCGGCCCGTCGTCTCTGGGAAAGTAAACTCCTTCAGTCACGACTTCGTCGTGCCAGCTCCCTCAAGGAGGGAGCCTTGGTTCCGTCCCATTCGATGGATGGAGCAAGACCGCCCTCTTTGAGGAGCATTTCCTGCTGTCTGTGACAAAACAGGCGGATGAAATGCCGGAGACTGGCTGGCGAAGGAAGACGGAAGGAGAAAAAAGATAAAGGGAATTAAGACAGTGAAAAACGAAAATACCGCGAAATTTCTTTCGGGCTTCGCCGCGATTGTCGGCCGCCCGAACGTCGGCAAATCCACCCTGATGAACGCGATGGTCGGCGAAAAGGTCGCCATCGTTTCCAACCGCCCGCAGACGACGCGCAACCGCATCATGGGCGTGGCGACGGACAAGGGCTGGCAGATCGTCTTCCTCGATACGCCGGGTCTGCATAAGCCGCGCACGCGCCTGGGCGAATACATGGTCAGGAGCGTGCAGGACGCGATGGACGGCATCGACGTGCTGCTGGTGCTGGTGGATGCAAACGAAATCGGCCCGCAGGATCGCGCGATTGTCGAGGAGATGAGCGCCCGCAAGGTCAAGAAGATTCTGGTGCTCAACAAGACCGACATCGTCGAGGAAGCGCGGCTGATGGCGGCGATTCAGTCCTTCGCCGAGGCGGGCTACGACGCGATTGTGCCCATCAGCGCGCGCACGGGCAAGGGCATGGACGAGCTGAAAAAGCTGATCGTCTCCTATCTGCCGGAGGGGCCGAAATACTTCCCGGACGACATGATGACCGATCAGCCCGAGCGCCAGATCTGCGCGGAGATCATCCGCGAAAAGGCGCTGCTGCATCTGCGCGAGGAGGTGCCGCACGGCATCGGCGTGGAGATGATGGCGATCAACAAGCTGAGCGACAACCTGACCGAGATTCACGCGACGATCTACTGCGAGCGCGCGAGCCACAAGGGCATCATCATCGGCAAACAGGGCGCGATGCTGCGCACCATCGGCGCGGAGGCGCGGCGCGATATCGAGAATCTGCTGGGCACGAAGGTGAATCTCCAGCTCTGGGTCAAGATTCGTGAGGATTGGCGCAACCGCATGGACGACCTGCGCACGCTGGGCTACGAGAGCAACTGACGCCCTCAGGGCGGGCACTCTGTTTGCATACGCAGCGAGGGCGGCCTGTGCGCGGTGAAAAAACGATTCTTTTTGGAAAAAACTGAAACAAACGCCGCGGTTCTCTCGTCTTATAGACAGAAGGAAACGCGGCGTTTTTTCGCGCGGGAAGGGGGAAGAACATGAAAAGATGGGGAATCGTCCTGGCGGCGCTTCTGCTGACGGTGGGATGCGCGCTGGCCGACGACGGCGGCTTCGGGCTGGACAACGAACGGGCGCAAGCTATCTATTGGGAATATTCGGGTGCGGTGATTGAGGATTATGCCGAGGTCGAGACGGCGGAGCGGTCGTTTGCCTTCATCCTGTTTAAGCAGGAGCAAAGGCGGATGATGAAGGTTTACTTTGCCAGCGAATTCGGCTGGACGGATTGGTTTACGACGGCGGAGGGCGTGCCGCAGGGAGGACGCGGGCGGCTGGAAACGGATGGAAAATCCGTCACGGTTTCGGCGGCGGACAGGAACGGCGGCCTGCGGACGATCACCTACGCATGGGACGCGGCGATGCCGAACGAGCCGAAGGGTACAGAAGAGAGCCGGAAACAGTTTGTCGGCGGTTTCAGGCTGGCGGCGTATGACGGCGCGCGGGTGGACGCGGACGGCGTGATCCATTTTGCCGAGGGCGATGCGAAGGTCGAGCTGCTGAACGATATGCGCTATCTGGCTTACGGCAATCTGCCCAAAACGCGAAAAGAAGCGCTGGAAAACAGCGATGTGCCGCCGGGATTCAGCTTTTTCAGCCTGCGCTGGAACACGCTTTTCGGGCAGGTCGTGCCGCTTTCGGCGAATCACAGCCGCAAGGTCTATCTGGGCCCCGGCAGGGATTACCCGCGGGCGGGGAACGGCAAGGCGGCGGTCGGCACGAACGGCTGGGTGCAGGTGTTCGGCCAATACGACGGCTGGCTGCTGATTCAATACCACATCGACGGGAACCGTTATCGAATCGGCTGGATTGAAAAAAGCGCGCTGCCTGCGGGAACAAAGGTCGAGCGGTTGAGCGATTTCTGGGAACCGTATCAGCAGGAGATTATGGAGGATTGCGTGATGACGGATGATCCGCTGGGGAGCGGCGCGGCGATTGCGCATCTCAAGGCAGGGCAGAAGGTTTGGAGCCTCGCTTTTCTGGGCGCGGAATGGGAAATGATCGTTGTGGAGATCGACGGGCAACGCTATTGGGGCTTTGTCCCGACCAACTGCATGTCGCACGGATGATGGAGGGAAAACATGAAAAGAGTCGTTTTGTGGGTTTGCGCGCTGATGATGACGCTGATTGCGTCGGTCTGTGTTGCGGGAACGTATTCGCCGTATTTTACGACCGAGCCGCCGCGGGAGGTGCGCGAGCACGTGGCAAGCCGCTGGCCGGATTACGAATTCGAGGATTACTGCGAGGTGCGCGGCACGCCGAAAGGCGATTACGGCTTCGCGCTGGTGCATCGCAAAAGCGAGCGGATTCTCGTCGGCTATCATAAAGTGGACGGCGAGATGAAATACTGGCTCAAGAATGCCGGAGCTGTGCCGCAGGGAAAGGAAGAAGCGTGGTTTGACGTTGGCACGGCAGGGTGGATAGACGAAACGGATTGGGTCGGGAATTCCACGGGCAGACAGGTTTACGACGACGGCCTGTGCTTCTACGTGACCCAACTGGATGCGTCGGGCGAAAGCTATGAAAAAATGGTCGTGTATCGCTGGGAGAACGGCATGTTCCGCCTGAGCAGATACCACAAGTCGGAAAGCAGCAGCATACGCGTTTCGGATGACAAGCTGGATTTTATCGACTGGTCGAATTGCGTTTACTGCGGCGCGGTGCAGGGCGCCGTTCAGCGCGATATCCGCTATGTGTCGTTTAACGCGCTGCCGATGTGGATTGACGACGCAAAGGAGAAGCTGACGACTGCGCCGAACCTGCAATCCGGCGATTTTTCAGCGCAGAAGGTCAAGTTCACCGGCGGGCAGAAATTCCCCGTCTACACCGGCCCGGGGACGAACTACGCGCGCAGCGGCAACGGCAAGGGCTTGGTCAGCACGAACGGCTGGATCGAGGTCTATGGGCAGAAGGACGGCTGGATTCTGATTCAATACAGCATTTCCAGCGACCACTACCGCTTTGGCTGGATCGAGCAAAGCGCCCTGCCGAAGGGAACGACCGTGCCGGAGCTGAATTTCCGCGTCGCGCCGGGGGATCAATCCGTGGCGTTCGACCGGGATTCCTACCTGACGGATGATCCGCTGGTCAGCCGCGCGAAGCTGTGCACGGTCAAGGCCGAAACGGATATCTTCTATCTGGGCAGCCTCAACGACGAATGGGCGTATGTGATGGTCGAAACGGCGGATGGCCGGTGGATGTGCGGATTCATGCCGCACGAGGATATCTCAAACGGATGATGAGCGGCGGTTGAGCAAACGGGCGTGCGGGTTGAAAACGCCTCCATTGCGGAGGACGCGGGGCTTTGGTATAATGCATGCAAGGAGGCGGGGAGGATGGACAACCAACTCGGCGCGCGAATCGCCAAACTGCGCCGCGCATGCGGCATGACGCAGGAAACCCTTGGAAACCAGCTCGGCGTGAGCGCGGCGGCGGTCAGCAAGTGGGAAACGGGAGTTTCCCATAGTTAAAGATACCACACCAAATATGATGAACCCACGCTTATACACTACCAGCTATAATAAACCGCAAGGACAGCAATTTGATGATACTGCTGTCCTTTCTTTTATAAAATTGCAGTACACATAAAAAAGCTGTAATATGATAAATATATTTGTCCTTGTAACAATTCTCGGACATTTGCCTGTTATACTATCTGCAAAAAGAAAAGGAAGTGATAATATGAAGCATATTTTAATTGTCGAAGATGATAATCTTTTGAATAAAACGCTTACTTATAATTTGGAATTGGACGGTTACACAATAATTTCTGTTCTGAATGCAAGGACAGCCGCTGAATCATTAAAAACAAACATTTTTGATTTGGTATTGCTGGATATAAATTTACCAGACGGAAATGGTTATGACCTATGCCGTCTTATCAAGCCAGAGCATCCTGATACAGTAGTTATATTTCTAACTGCCAACGATCAGGAAAGCAATCAGATACGGGGATATGAAGCTGGTGCAGTGGATTATATCACGAAACCTTTTTCGATTAGTGCTTTGCAGCGAAAAATCAAAGCCATGTTCGCTATGTTGGAGCATCACAAACCAGCTAAGGATATTTACGAGGATGGTAGCTTGTTTCTGGATTTTTCGGAACAATTTGCAAGTTTGAACGGGAAACCATTAGCACTTTCTGCGATGGAATATAAAATGTTGAACCTATTTCTTAAAAATCCGAAGCAGGTACTTACTCGCCAACAATTTTTAGAAAAACTGTGGGATGTTGATGAAAAATATGTAGATGAACATACCCTTACTACTTCTATCAGCCGTATTCGCAGTAAGATTGAAGCGGATGGCGACACATATATCAAAACGGTTTATGGTATGGGGTATCAATGGACAGGAGGCGAAAAGAAATGAATCTGAATAACCTTTCTGCTAAGAAAATTTGTAGACTGGTTAGTGCTGGCATGGTTTTCTCTATGCTGGTAATTACCGGTATTTTCGGCGGTATAATGCAGGATATACGAATTTTTATAGTGGGTGGAACATTGACACTCTGTGCGTTTTTCTGGATTTGGCTATTGGTGCTGATTTTTGGAAAACGCCTTTCTCATTTTACTTCTAATTTGTGCCGGACGCTGGACAACATGATTGATGGAAACGAGGAATTACAAAAGTCAAATGATAGTGAAACTCTTTTTGCCCGTATCAACCACCGCTTAATTCGGTTGTATGAGATTATGCAGAAAAACCGGCACAAGGTAGACATGGAACGACAGGAGCTTCAAATGCTGATTTCTGATATTTCACATCAAGTTAAAACGCCTGTCAGCAATTTGCAAATGGTAACGGACACACTTTTAACAAAGCCTGTTTCAGAAGAAGAACGGATGGACTTTTTACAAGGCATACGTAGTCAGACTGATAAACTGGATTTTCTGTTCCAAGCACTGGTTAAAACGTCCCGGTTGGAAACCGGAGCAATACGATTAGAAAAGAAAGACAGCAGCTTATTCCATACGCTTGCACAAGCCATGAGCAGTATTGTATATGCCGCAGAGAAAAAAGAAATTGCTGTATCCGTGGATTGCCCGGAAAATTTGATAATCTCCCATGACAGCAAGTGGACAAGCGAAGCCCTTTTCAATCTGCTGGACAATGCAGTAAAATACACTCCGTCAGGTGGAAAGATTTCTGTATCAGTGGTTCAGTGGGAAATGTACGTAGAGGTCAAAGTGACCGACACCGGCAAGGGCATTTCAGAAAGCAATCAGGCTGCCATCTTCCGGCGCTTCTATCGTGAGGAAGAAGTACACGATCAACAGGGTGTGGGAATAGGTTTGTATTTGGCTCGTGAGATTGTAACAAGGCAAGGGGGCTATATCAAGGTTGTTTCAGAGCTGAGGCAAGGCTCAGAATTTTCTATTATGCTTCCTGTAAGGTAAGATATAACCACTTTTTTTGAAATGTCCGAGCGTTGTAACATTTCACTCTGATTTTCGATAAAAATTTTTTCTATCTCGGACATTTGTGTAACATTTGTGGTTTACAATGGCTTTATCAACAGATAGAAAGCCTTGAAAGGAGCATTTGAATATGAGCATTTTACAAACAATCGACTTAAAGAAGTATTACGGCACAGAACCAAATATTACTCGTGCCCTTAATGGTGTAAATTTTACTGTGGAACAGGGAGAATTTGTTGCCGTAGTTGGAACTTCCGGCAGCGGTAAGTCTACATTGCTTCACATGATGGGAGGACTTGATACCCCCACTTCCGGCAGCGTGATTGTACGGGGAGAAGAACTCGCAAAAAAGAATGATGATGAATTGACAATTTTCCGCCGTCGTAACATCGGATTTATCTTCCAAAATTATAATCTGGTTCCGATTTTGAATGTATATGAAAATATCGTCCTGCCTGTGGAACTGGATGGCGATACAGTAGACCAGAAATTTATGGACGAAGTTGTGTATATGTTGGCTTTAGAAGATAAACTGGAAAATATGCCGAACAATCTTTCAGGCGGTCAACAGCAACGTGTAGCGATTGCACGAGCTTTAATTACGAAGCCTGCGATTATCCTTGCTGATGAACCGACCGGAAATCTTGATAGCAAGACCAGTGCAGATGTGTTAGGGCTTTTGAAGCATACCAGCGGAGAATTTAATCAGACCATTGTAATGATTACTCACAACAACGAGATCGCTCAACTCGCAGACCGCATTGTACGGATTGAAGATGGTAAAATTGTTGGCTAAAGGAGGTGGGAATTATGAATTATCCTTTTGAAAATGATACCAGTGCAGTAATTAAAAAATTAGCACGAAAAAGTGTGCGTTTTGATAAGAAGAAAAACTTATTTTGCCTTTCGGCAATTATTGTAGCCGTTGCTATGATAATGATGTCGTTGCTCACAGTGCAAAATATCATTTATCAAAATCAGAAAGAAATCGAAGGATTACATCAAGGGATTTTCTTTGACATTACGCAGGACAGTAAAGAAAAGTTGTTAGCAAACGAAGAAGTAAAAAGTGTAGGACTTTCCTGTAATATCAAAACAGTGAAAGAAAATTCTAAAGAACTGTCTCTGATTTATTATGATGATGACATGCTTAGTTTGATTCCTGCCTTTGACGGAAAATATCCAGAGAAAGCAAGTGAAATTGCTGTTACAGATGCCTTTTTTGCCAGTGAAAATAAGTCTCCGGAAATCAACGCCATAGTTCAGTTGAATCTGGATGGTACTTTGAAGAATTATACTATTGTTGGTATTTATCATGATAAAACTTCTAACGCTTATCCTGTTTTTGTTTCACTTGAAAAATGCCGGGAATTACGTGGAAATAACCTGCTTAATGGATATGTTTGGCTTGAAAATGCAGATACCCTTACAAAAGACGAAGCAACAGAAATATTATCTCAAATTTCAGAGGAGACTGGACTGAATAATTGGACAGTCAGCAGTTACTATGATTATGTAAATACAACTTTGTCCTTCAGTAATTATGCGGTATATGGTGTAGTTGCTGCCATTTTGTTTTTAGCTGCCGCACTTGTAATTTACAGCATTTTCTATATTTCGGTTGGACAAAAAGTTGCTGAGTTCGGACAGCTTCGGACAATAGGGGCAAGTAAAAAGCAAATTTATAAAATAGTTCTTAAACAGGGTTATATGCTTGCAGTTCCGGGGATTTTAATTGGTAGTATCATGGGAACGATCATCAGCTATTGTCTGCAATCAAAAGGCTGGTCAGTATTTGCATTTATTGTTTCTCTATGTGGCGCATGCCTTTTTGGAATACTGCTTGTTTATATTAGTGTTCGTAAACCAGCAAAAATTGCAGCGAATACTTCTCCAATTTCCGCCCTGAAAAATCCAGTGGGAATTGTAAATTACCGCACTCACAAAAGACATCGTATTACGCCTGTATATTTAGCGAAAATCAGCTTTTCCAGAAACAGAAAAAAATCTCTATTGACCATTTTATCATTGGGACTGTGCGGAGTTATATTTTTCCTTGCAGCAAGTTATCAGAGTTCTTTTAATGCCGAGAGTATGGCTCGTTATTGGGATATGAAGTACGGAGATTTCAAAATCAGCATTGATTTAGAAAACGAAAGTGAAAATTTGGATGCTCTCTTGCAGAAAGAATATTTTTCTGATTATGTAAAGCGTGTTGGAGATATAGAGGGAGTTAGCAATATATTTACTTATGCTACCGTACCAGTTGATTTCTCAACAGACAATGATATTTCAGATAGCACCTTGATGCTCGGCTATAATGAAAAGGATTTGGCGTCGCTAAATGCAGCGGTTTTGTCTGGAAATATTACTGATGATACAGAATTAGTTGTAAGTGATCCCGAACGTATTTATGATGTTTACCATTGGAAACCTCAAATTGGGGATACTGTGACCTTTAATTTCAAAAATCATAGTGGTAAAACAATAACAAAAGCATTCAAAATTGGTGCAATCACTTCCAGCAATGATGGAATGGGTGGCTATATTTTCAGAATGCCGGAAAATATGCTCAAAGAACTTGCAGGTTATGACTGTACATACGCAATCGAAATACAAGCAGAAGCTGAATATCAGGAGATAATCGAGCAAGAACTCAAATTACTCGTTTCTGACAATAGGGATGTTCGCTTACAAACCCTTCAAGATTTTATTGTAGAACACCAATCAGACAATCGTGCAGGTTTTACATTAGCTTATGCGATTGCAGCCATCTTGTGGATATTTGCGGTCATCAATCAAATCAATCTTACTGTGACAAATCTTTTATCACAGAAACAGGAAATGGGCACACTAAAATCTATTGGTATGACAAATAAGCAGTTGAAGCAAGCATTTATGATGGAAGGTCTTTTTACTACTTTGATTGCATTGCTTATAACTGCTGTTGTTGGAATCCCCGGCGGATATGCAATCGGTATATTTTTGAAAAATGCAGGCATGTCTACGGGATTTGTATTTCCGGTTGTTGCTTTTACTCTTTTTGCTGTTGCTATGTTTATGCTTGAAAGTTTGATGACAATATTGCTTATTCATTCATGGAAGAAGCAATCTGTTATTGCAATAATGCGAAATTGATGATAGAAAGCTTTTCATATCTCGGTCAGCTCCACAATTACATTACTCTGCTGATACAGCCAGTCCGTAAATTCTTTCGGGCTGGCTGTTCCTGTTTTTACAGCCTTTTTTCTCTGTAATACTTCTTTTCATACAGTAAATTTTCACTAGGCTGGTATGGAGTAATTTTACTGTCTATACAGTAAGTTGAAAATACTAATATGGTCTTTTTTCTAACCAAACTTTAAGATAACATCTAATTCCAACATATGCGCCCTGCGAAAGTACGAAAAGCAATAGAAGATTTACTGACAGTACTTTTTTGATTGATTCTCCAAAATAAATGACAATAGCAACACTTGTCAGTATCATTAGTAGAGTAATAACATCCCAACAGTTTTTCTTATATAATTCTATAACCTTTATTTCTATCAGTATCGCCAGCATCCCTGTTCCTGCCATACATATTCCTACAATCAATATTAGCAATAACCAATATACCATTCCGGCTATAAAAGCATTTGGAATTTTTGTACTAATCTGTGCCGCAGAATGCCCGGCATCAATCGTCCATCCGACAAAGGTTTGTATGAATGATGCTAAATCATTGAAGAATGATTTACAATCGACAAGGAACATATCTGACTGTACTGCTTGAAAAAGAGTGGTTGTCAACGAATACCATGCAAGAAGGAACAAGGTTGTTTGGAACATTACCGTTTTTGCTTTA
>OGZA01002641.1_pt1 | contig 10863 bp, 9 predicted proteins | sample 1576591 | NCBI WGS metagenome assembly OGZA01 (sample SAMEA3541565, study PRJEB24748) | human gut metagenome | biome: human gut; feature: human-associated habitat; material: faeces | place: China | collected 2012
ATATAATCTTCCCTGCTCTCAATAAGGTTGCAGGAGCGGAAACACGCACAGTCGACTGCCAGATCGGAGCCGGTCGTTGCAGGTTTTCCGGAATCCGCATCGCCCGGTCCGAAAGTTTGCCCGAAAGCCGGCCTCTTTCGGAATCAGTCGGCTGTCGTCAGTGCGATGTCGTCGATCTGATAGCCTGCTGCGCGCGACTCGAAGCGGACGATCAGATTTTTGGCATGGGGAATGCCGTCGCTCAGCGTAATCTGAGCCCATCTTTTATTGGCCGGGCGCGCGTCGTCCCCGATAATCAGCGGCGTGAACGTGCCGCCGCCGTCGCTGACGCTGACGGTCAGTTCTCCCGGCTTGTATCCCTGTTCCGAGTTGGCGCAGCCGAACTGCAGGACCGGAGCGGACGAGGCCAAGGACGCGTTCAGGCCCGAAATAGTGAAATAGGCTCCCGACGAGTTGAATGTCAGATTGTTGCCTCCCGAAGCCCCGACGTAAGCGGACGACGGGTTTTGGGCCGATACCGTGACGCCGGCTCCGGCATATTCGGCTTCGGCATACGACCAGCCGGTGAACTTGGCTACCTGAGTGGCTGTGGAGACCGTCGCTGCTCCCATCGTCTCGAGGTAGTCGATCCGTCCCGACGGAAAGAGTATCTGTACCTGCTCTTCGGTTACGTCGGTGGAGACGGTGATGCTGACGCTCAGCCTGCCGGAGGTCGGCTCGGGTGTGTCGTCGATTTCGATGAGATAGAGTTTGCGGGCTTCCAGCGTGAGTTCCTGTTCGTACTGCGCTTCGCCTGCCGTCACGACGAGCGTCGCGCTGCCCGGCAGGAAGTAGCCGGTCCGTTCCGCGTCGTCGCCTTCGAAGTTCAGGATGCCCTCGATTTGCCGGACGCTCGCCGAGCGGACCGGATGCGCTGCCGCGAAGTCGTCGGTATAGGAGATTCGCACGCCCGCGTTGGTCTGGGCGCAGGAGACGGAGGCCTCGCTCTGCTTGCCGACGCTGATGCGGGTTGGGGCCGATCCCCCGTAGACCGGCGTGTCGAATTGCGGGGTCTCGAACGGTTCCGAGTAGGCGGTCAGCAGGTAGTCTCCCGCCGTCAGTTCGATCGGATCGGGAGTCTCCCCGATAGGCGATATCGTCCGGACGATATCGCCGTCGCGCGAGATTTCGAGCGTGAATGCGGTCGCATCGCTGCTTTTGGTCCGGCTCACCGTGACCGACGGATCGACGTCGAGACGGATTTGCAGTCGGCCGGTTCCCTCTTCTGAGGCATGTTCCGAACACCCTGCCGCTGAGATCAGCAGCAGGGAAATGATTCCCAGTTTGTTCATCGTTTGTCGTTTTAGGCGGTTGCGGAAATAGTGGAGGATTCGGGGACCGTGCGGCTTTCCCGAACGGCCGTGCGGTTGCCGGATAGGGCTTTCATAGGGCGTGGACCGAGCCGAGATACTTCCGGATCCGGAGATCCGATCGGGAGAGAACTTGCGCCGGATGCGCTACGACGAATCCGGATGCCTAGGCATACCGGGGCCTGCGTCTGCAGTCGGGTGATTGAATTGTGTTTCATAGATATAATAAGGATTTAGGTGAATTGTGGGATTCCTTATTTGTGAGCGCGATGCGCGTATTTCAAAAATAAATGAAAAAAATCGGAATTGCAAGTAATCCGTTCAGGCACACTTCTTTCCTCTCGGAGAACTTCCCCGGGCCGCTGCGAACGGGACGTTCACGGCGACCGCCGGCGGCAAATAGACGGAAGCACGGCGCGCCGGGACGAAATTTTGAGTAACTTTACGGCGCATCGCGCGAAGGGAGAGGATGGGGCCGTCTCCGGCGCGGGCGCAAACGAACGAAAGCTATGGAGCGCATTCTGTTTTTGGGATTGGGATACATCGGTCTTCCGACGGCGGCTCTCGCCGCTTCGAGAGGCTTGGAAGTGGTCGGCGTGGACGTCGATCCGGCGATTGTCGGGAAGGTGAACCGGGGCGAGATTCATATCGTCGAGCCCGGCTTGGCCGAGGCGGTCCGCGAAGCCGTGTCGGCCGGGCGTCTGCGCGCGTCGCTCGAGCCTGTGCTCGGCGATGTCTATGTCGTGGTCGTGCCGACTCCGTTCAAGGGAAATCACGAGCCCGACGTGTCGTACGTCGAGGCGGCCACGCGCTCGGTCGTTCCGCTGCTCAAGGAGGACGATCTGTTCGTCATCGAATCGACTTCGCCGGTGGGGACGACCGACCGGATGGCGCGGCTGATTTTCGCCGAGCGTCCCGAACTGGAGGGGAAGCTGTCCGTAGCCTATTGTCCCGAGCGGGTGCTGCCGGGCAACGTGCTTTACGAGCTGGTGCATAACGACCGCGTCATCGGCGGCATCGACGACCGTTCGACGCGGCGCGCCATGGAGTTCTATGCCCGTTTTGTCGAGGGCAAGCTTCATGCGACCGATGCGAAGACGGCCGAGATGTGCAAGCTGACCGAGAATTCCTCGCGCGACGTGCAGATCGCTTTCGCCAACGAGCTGTCGTTGATCTGCGACAAGGCGGGTATCAATGTCTGGGAGCTGATCGAGTTGGCCAACAAGCATCCCCGCGTCCACATCCTCCAGCCGGGAAGCGGAGTGGGGGGGCATTGCATCGCGGTCGATCCCTATTTCATCACTTCGGAGTTTCCGGTCGAGTCACAGTTGATCGCCAAGTCGCGCGAAATCAACAACTACAAGGCTTTCTGGTGCGCCGAGCGGATTCGTGAGGCCGTTCGCGGCTTCAAGGTGCGCGAGGGTCGTCCTCCGCGCGTGGCGCTGATGGGACTGGCTTTCAAGCCCGATATCGACGATTTGCGCGAAAGCCCGGCCAAGTACATCGTTTCCAAGGTGATGGAGGCCGAGGACGCCGACTATATGATCGTCGAGCCGAACGTGCGCGAGCATCGGGTCTATAAGCTGACCGATTATGCGGAAGCTTATGCGCAGGCCGACATCGTGGCGTTTCTGGTCGCTCACGCTCCTTTCCGTTCGCTGGCGTACCGGGACGATGCCGTGATACTCGATTTTTGCGGAATATTCAGAAAATAGACTTTATCTAATGAAAAAGGTGATGCTGGTTTTCGGGACTCGTCCCGAGGCGATCAAAATGGCCCCGCTGGTACGGGAGTTCCGACGGCATCCGGACTCTTTCCGGACGGTCGTCTGCGTCAGCGGACAGCACCGCGAGATGCTCGATCAGGTGCTGAGGCTGTTCGCTATCGAGCCCGACTACGATCTGAACATTATGAGGCAGGGACAGGATCTCTACGACGTGACTTCCCGCGTGCTGACGGGCATGCGCGACGTGCTCGACGAGGCCTGTCCGGACGTGGTGCTGGTTCACGGCGACACGACGACCTCGACGGCCGCCGCACTGGCCGCCTTTTACCGCCGCGTTCCGGTCGGACACGTCGAGGCGGGACTGCGCACGCACGACATATACAGCCCGTGGCCCGAGGAGATGAACCGCCAGATCACGGGCCGGATCGCTTCGTATCATTTCGCCCCGACGGAACTCTCGCGCCGGAATCTGCTCGGCGAGGGAGTCGATCCCGGGAAGATTCTGGTGACGGGCAATACGGTGATCGACGCGCTGCATACGGTGGTGGAGCGGATCAGGAGCGACAGGGAGCTGGCCGGCCGGTTGGCCGGCGAGTTGCTTGCAGGCGGGTACGACACGGCGCGTCTCGACGGATCGCGCCGCATGGTGCTCATTACCGGTCACCGGCGCGAGAATTTCGGCGACGGATTCGTGCGGATATGCTCGGCGATCAAGCATCTGGCCGAGACTTATCCCGATGTCGATTTCGTTTATCCGATGCACCTCAATCCGAACGTGCGCCGGCCGATTCACGAGGCGTTCGGGAATTCGTCCCTGCCGAACCTGTTCCTGATCGAGCCTCTCGAATATCTGCCGTTCGTCTGCCTGATGGAGCGGAGCGCGATCGTGCTGACCGATAGCGGAGGCATTCAGGAGGAAGCCCCGGGGCTCGGCAAGCCCGTGCTCGTCATGCGCGATACGACCGAGCGTCCCGAGGCGCTCGATGCCGGAACGGTCCGCTTGGTCGGCACCGATTATGACCGAATCGTCGGGGACGTCAGCGCGCTGCTCGACGATCCCGAGCATTACAGGACCATGAGTCAGGCCGTCAATCCTTACGGGGACGGAAAAGCCTGCGGCCGGATCGTGCAGTTTCTGAAGTAAAACGCTTCCGGCGCCGATCGGCCGGTCGGATGCCGGCGCTTCGTCTTTGGAACCTTGAGCGAGCGATGAGGCGTGCGGTATGTGGTCGTTAGTTTTTGGAGCGCCGTTCCGGTTTTAGGGAGCGGCGCTTCGTCTTTCTCCCGAACATGCCGTCGGGCCGGCTGATTGCCGTCGAATAGTCGTCCGGCAGAGTATTCCGGCACCGATGATTTCCGGCGTCGAGGCTGGGGAGAGGATGCGGCGACATGCACGGAAGCGGTATTGCCCGTGCGTTGAGGAAAGCGGCGGCCGAACTCCGACCGGGTCCGTATCTTCGTTATAAGTTGCGTTCCGAGCGAATCCGTTCGAGCAGTCCGTCGCTGGCGTCCTCGATCAGGTCCAGTACCAGCTCGAATCCCGCGTCGCCCCCGTAGTACGGGTCGGGGACTTCCGTGCAGTCGGACTTCCGGCAGAAATCGGTCATTTTACAAATGGCGGCTCCGGACTCCGTTTTGCGGCCCAGTCTGCGCAACTCGCGCAGGTTGCGGTCGTCCATGCCGACGATCCGGTCGAAACGGTCGAAGTCTTCGGGCGCGACGGGCCGGGAGATCGAATCGAGGCGGTAGCCCCGCCGCGCGGCATGCGCTTTCATTCGCGGGTCGGCTCCGTCGCCGGCATGGTAGCCGATCAGCCCCGCCGAGTCGATCTCGAACCGCCCGGCGAGCCCGGCTTTTTCGACCCGGTCGCGGAAAACGGCCTCGGCTGCCGGCGAGCGGCAGATATTTCCGAGACAGACGAACAGGATCTTATACTTTTCGTTCATATTCATCGGGTTGTCTTGCGACCGGCCGACCTTTTCCCCGATCGGCCTTCGGTCGTTCCCGGCAAAGGTACGAAAAGTTCGCGAACGGTCCGGTGTCCGGTATCCGCGGAAGCGAGTCCTGCCACCGGAGAAGAGGCGTCAATAGTCGATGCGCAGAAAATCGCCCCGAACGTTGAATTCGAGATCGGTTCCGTCCGAAAGCTCGATGCCGTACCCGCGGCGGTCCCGGTCGATCTTGACGACCGGCCGATCGGGATAGTTCCGTTTCAGGTAGTCGGCGATGCGGAGCGGAATGATGCTCTGGGGTACGGTCGTCCGCTCGGCATCGATCTCGGTCCACTGGCCCCGACGGTCGAATTCCAGATCGGAACCGTTTTCGAGCAGGACGTCGTACGAATCGGTCCGGCCTCCTTCGCGGTCGATTTTGATCAGGGCGATCCGCGTGTCGGGAAAATGGGTCGCGATGAATTCGCGTGCCGTTGCGGGCAGTTTTTGCGGATCGGTCGTCCGGATCTCGTTTCCCGCCCGAAGCGCCGCCGAGACGGACATCATCGAGAGCAGTATGAACAGAAGTTTTTTCATGGCATTCCGGTTTTAGTCGGTTGTTGTCCGGTCTTCGTCAAAGTCGATGCCACACTTGCCGAAAAGCCGCCGGAGGCCGTATCCTTTGCGGTAAGCAATGAGGTTGCGGTTCCGGCGGCATCGGTCCGAGAGAGAGTTCCCGTCAATATTTCTCGAAGCCCAGAGGTTCGCCCGCGTAAAAGTCGAGAATCTTGCGGCGAAAGATGAATTCGAACTTGGCTTGCACCAGTTCCGACTCCGACCGCTCCATGCGTGTTTTGGCATCGTTGTAGTCGAAGATCGTCGAGCGGCCGGCGGCGGACTTCTCCTCCTCGTAGCGGAAGGCTTCCCGGGCCGCCTCGAGCGAGCGCGAGGCCGACAGATATTTCTGATAGGCTGCCCCGGCATTGTAGTACGACTGTTCGATCTCCTTGCGAAGCGCCTGCCGGGCTTCGGTCAGCGCCAGCTCCTGATTGCGGATGGCGATCCGGGCCGAGCGGACGTTGTTGCGTGTGGCCATCCGGTTGAAGATCGGTATGCTGACGTTCAGTCCGACCGATTCGCTTCCGTAGTTGCGGAACTGGTTTCCGAAACTCGCATTCATCGCTTCGTTACCGAATATGTGAAAATAGCTGGTCCCGTAGCTGGCTCCGAGCGAAATCTGCGGATAGCGGGCCGAGCGGGCCAGCAACAGATTTTTCTCGCTGTTCTGTAGTCGGTATTTTTCGGCCTGCACGCTCGGGCGGTTCCCGACGGCGTATTCGTATATGACCGAAGGGGATTCCATACTGCTCATCGCGCCGATCTGGATCGTCCCCAGCTCGGGCATTCGGATATCGAAGCCCGTCGCATCTTCTCTGTTGAGGGCTTGACTCAGGTCGAGCAGCGACAGGGTCAGGGTATTCCGCGCCTGAGTCAGTGTCAGCGAGTCCTTGGCCAGCAGCGCGCGGCTCTCGTATAGTTCCGATTCGGGACTTTTGCCGCTTTCGACGAGCAGCCGGCTGCGCTCGATCTGAGCCATGCTCAGCGCGACTTGGCTTTCGGCCACGCGGACGAGCTCTTTGTTGAGCAGCGCCTGAAGGTAGAGCGCCGTCACGTTCAGCGAAACGTCCTCGCGGGCCCGGGCCAGGTCCTGCATCGCCGCTTGCAGGCTCAGCTTCTGGGCGGCGATGTCGTGTTTGATGCGCATGCCGTTGAACAGCGGGATGCTGGTCGATACGCTCAGGTTGGACGAGAATTGATTGACATTTTCGTAGGTATTGTTTTCTCCGATCGTCCGGCCGAATCCGAAACTGCCTCCGAGTCCTGCGTTCAGATTCGGCAGCCGGCTGTTGCGGGCCGTGTTCAGTTTGACGTCCTGATCTTCGGCGCGCAGGCGGAACTGCTGGATCGAGATGTTGTTCTCGACCGCGTACTCGATGCACCGATCGAGCGTCCAAGGCTCTTGCTGGGCCGAGGCTCCGGCCGCGGGAAGCGTAAGGACGAGGGCGGCCAGCATGGTTTTTCGTATGGTCATGGTTGTGCGGTTAAACGGGTTCTGAAATCGTTCGGTTACCGGTTATTTTATGGCAGGCTGTTTCGTGCCGCGCAGTTTCTCGCCTCCGGACAGTCCTTCGGTAACTTCGACGTTGACGCCGTTCGACAGGCCGAGCTTGACTTCCTTGCGCTCGAAGGTTTGGTCGGTAGCAGTCGAGTCACTCGTAAGCAGGTTGACGAACGTTTTGTCGCCCTCGAACTCGACGGCGCTCTCGGGTACCGTCAGCACGCCGGCCCGCCGGTCGGTCACGATCTCCGCGTTCGCGCTGTATCCCGCCCGGACGAACAGATCTGGCGGTATCTGCGTGGAGGCTTTGATCTCGAACATGATCACGCCGTTCTCCTCGGCTCCTTTCGGGGCGATGTACTCCAATACGGCGTTGAGCGCGACGTCCTGCAACGCGCCGATCGTCAGTTTGACGGGCATGCCTTCGCGCAGGCGTCCCACCTCCGTCTCGTCGACCTTGCCCCGGAAGATCATGTCGTTCAGGTCGGCGATCGACGCGATCGTCGTGCCGTCGTTGAACGTGTTGGACTGGATCACTGAGTTGCCGACCTTGACCGGCACGTCGAGAATCATGCCGGTGATCGTCGAGCGGATTTGCGTGTTGCTCAGCTCGGCGTTGCGGCTGGCTATGCCGTTCTGGACGATCTCGAGGTTGTCCTTGGCGTTCTGCATCTCTTCCTCGGCTTTCGAGAGGGTCGTCTGGCTCGTTTCGAATTCCTCCTTTGAGATCACGCCCGAGCCGTACAGCTCCTTTACGCGGTCGAAATCGCGCCGGGTTTGATCCAGACTGATCCTCGCTACGTTGACGCGCGACTCGGCGCTATTGAGCGTTGCCATTTCGGGGATCACTTTCACTTTGGCGATCACTTCCCCCTGTCGCACTTGCTCGCCCGCTTCCTTGTAGATTTCGGATATGATACCCGAAATCTGAGGCTTGATCAGAACCTCGTCGCGCGGCTCGACCTTCCCGGTCGCCACGGCCCGTTTCTCGATCGTGTCGGTCTGCGGAACGACGATCTGGTAGACCTCTTTGACAGGACGGGTCTTGTACCACAGGAATGCGAACGTGCCGCAGAGGATGAGCAGGAAAAGCACGCCCAGCGAAATTTTCAGAACCTTTTTCATTATTTCGAGTTTTTCGGTTTATGTTTCGTTTCTATTCTTCCCGTATGGCGTCGACCGGCTTGATCTGCATGGCCCGGTTGGCCGGCAGGATACCGGCGACGAGGCCGCCGGCGACCAGCACCGCGAGCGAGAGCATGCCGGTCGAGAACGGGATTTGGGCCCTCAGCGGGACCGGCATGCCGGGCGAGAGGAGCGTTTCGGCCGCCGACAGCAGTCCGACGGCCAGTGCCAGCCCGAAAACGCCAGCCACGAACGTCAGTACGAAAGCCTCGCTCATGATCTGCGAGATGATCGTGCGCGGCTTGGCTCCCAATGCGCGGCGAACGCCTATCTCCTGCGTCCGCTCGCGGACGGTCACCAGCATGATGTTGCTGATGCCGACGATACCCGCCAGCAGGGTGCCCAGACCGACGATCCATGTAAGGATCTTCAGCCCGCGAAACAGACTGTTGGCCATCTCGACCTGTTCGCTCATGTTCCAGATCATCACCGCTTTCGTGTCGTCGGGCGACAGCGTGTGGCGGCTGTTGACGATCTGTTTTATGCTCTCTTCGACGCGGGGAATGGGAACGCCGTCATAGGCCGCCACCGAGACCTGGTGCAGGCGCTTGCCCGTGTTGTACATCCGTTGCACTGTGCCGAGCGGGAGCAACACGGAGGCATCCGAGTGGAAACTTATGCCCACGTTCGATACGGCCGTCACGCCGACGACCGTCAAATAGGTGTTGTTCATCCGGATCGTGCGGCCGACCGGATTTTCTCCGCCCGGGAACAGCTCCTGCCAGATTCGCTCGGTAATCACGCAGACCTTGCGCTGCTGCTCCATGTCGATTTCGTTGAAAAACCGGCCGAACCGGATCGGCTGCGGGCTGATCTGCTGAAAATCGGGATTGTATCCTACCAGGCTGTAATCGCCTTTTTTGTCGTTCCGGCTGAATTTGTATTCGCTGCCCCAGATGACCGAGCCGACGCTGCGGACGTTGGGCACCTGTTTTTTGATCGCAGCGAGGTCCTCGTTCTCGAACTGCCAGTAACGTCCGGAAGGGAGCCCTTTGTAGGGGATCGAGGTACGGCCGCCCCAGAAGAAACAGGAGTTGACGGACATATCGCCCAACTGTGAGAAAAGGGCGTTTTTCAATCCCAGTCCCGCGCCCAGCATGATCGTCAGCATGAATATGCCCCAGAAGACGCCGAACGCCGTCATGATGCTGCGTTTGCGGTTCCTGCTGATCGTCTGCCAGATCTCTTCCCAACGGTCTAAATCAAACATCGTTTCGTCTCGGTTTCGTTATTTATTGTGTCGCATCGCGTCGATCGTCTTGATCCGGGCCGCCCGGCGGGCCGGCACGTAGCCGGCGATCATTCCGGCGACGATCAGTACCAGCGTGGCGCTTAGAGTCACCGACAGGTCGAGGGTCGGATTCTTGAACATTTCGAAGCTGTCCTGCGGGGCGTTCGCCGCCGCCCGTTCCATGAAAAAGTTGACCAGTTCCATGATGCCGACCCCGCCGATCATGCCGATATAGCCGAATGCGGCGGTAATCAGTACCGATTCGATCAGCACCAGCTTGACCAGCGACGAGGGCTTGGCGCCCATCGCCTTGCGGATGCCGAATTCGAATGTCCTCTCGCGGACGGTCACCAGCATGATGTTGCTGACGCCTACGATGCCGGCGATCAGCGTGCCGATCCCGATGATCCAGATGAACAGCGCGATACCGTTGAAGATCATCTGCCCCTGTTTGTAGTTCTCCATGACGTCCCAGATGTACATGGCGCTTTTGTCGTCCGGCGAAAAGGTATGCGCCGCTCCCAGGCGGGCGTAAAGCCGGTCTTTGAAGTCCTTGCTCTGTTCGTCCGTCCGGATGTCCTTGACAGTGAACGACAGATCCCCCACGTCCCGTTTGTTGGCCATGTAGATTTGGAATACCGTGCTGATCGGGCTGTAAATCCTCGGCGTGTATGAGTAGTTGTTCCCTTTGTACAGACCCACGACCGTGTATCCCATTTTGTCGATCTGAATGACTTTACCGATCGGGTCGGCCCCTTTGAACAGGGTTTTCGAGGTCATGTCGTCCAGAACGACCACCTTCCGCCGCTCCTTGATGTCCGTTTCGTTGATGAACCGGCCCGCCGTGACGCGGACGCCTTTGATTTCGGGAAATTTGGGCGTGACGCCGTACAGGTTTGCCGTGTTGTACTCCCGGCCGTAAGCCAGGTTGGCTCCCCAGTGGTAGACGCTGGCGGCGATCTGGTCGATTTGATCCGGAAATTCGTTGGTCAGAACCTGGATGTCGTCCAGGTTCGGGGTAATGTTTCGCCCGCTCTGGAAACCTTTGTAGGGCATCGAGGTGCGTCCGCCGTAGACCTGCATCGAATTGACGGCCAGATCGCCGAACGAATCCTGCATGGCGTTGCGCAGCCCGTTGCCCGATCCGAGCAGCACGATCAGCATGAAAATGCCCCATGCCACCGAAAATCCCGTTAGGAATGTCCGTAGCTTGTTGCGGCTGATTGTCGAGGCGATTTCCTGCAGTTGCTCCCTCATCGTTTCAGGTCGGTTACCGAGCCGATCAGCCCGTCTTTGATGTGGATGATTTTATCGGTTTGGT
>OGZA01002643.1_pt1 | contig 10858 bp, 9 predicted proteins | sample 1576591 | NCBI WGS metagenome assembly OGZA01 (sample SAMEA3541565, study PRJEB24748) | human gut metagenome | biome: human gut; feature: human-associated habitat; material: faeces | place: China | collected 2012
AAACTCAGCATACTGCTTGTCATAATTACATGCGTATGTATGGTGTTTGCCGGTCTGTACTGGTCTTTTTTTGAAATAAAAAAATACAGTGATATAAAGACCGGAAAAGAATTATATGGCAAATATGACTTCCAGATGGCTGATATTTCCAAATCCGACACAGAAAAAATTACGGCAGAAGATTGTGTTGATGAATCCTGTGTATATACTTTGGAATTTGATCCTGTGAATAAGTTATATAATTACAGAGTTAAAAGTGATTTCTTTGGATTAATGAATGTAAAACTCAAGGAAGGGCGACTGCCTCAGAATGAAAATGAAGTATTATGCGAAGAAAAGTTTTTGTATAAACAGGGGCTTGAGTTTAAAAATGACGGTACTACCCAAATAAAAATCGACGAAAAAAGTTATACTGTTACCGGCATTGTCTATATAAATATGCCGGATGTAACAATGTATACTTATATTCCGTCTTTATTTTATTACTATAATGAAAACATTGATTATGGCAGGTATAGTATTGCCTGTACATCAATACACGAAAAATATGTTAATGATGCAGAGAAACTGAAACAGAAATACCATGTAAGTGATTCGGATTTTATATATAATACCAATCTGTTTACTTATGCGGAGATTAACGAGACAGGAAAATCCACTAATGTTTTTTCATCTTTAAAATATATTATTCTGGGACTGATGATTTTTCTGTTTATTGTAATCATTTTTAATATAATTTTTATTATAGGTAAAAAGATAAAATCCGACCTGGCAGTATTCCGTTCATTGGGAATTAAAGCAGCTGTATTACGGATGAATTTTACGAAAATCATTATGAAACTTGTGATAACGGGTGTGATTTCAGGAACATTAATATCCGGTATCTGTTCCGGCATTTTTGTTAACAGTATAGCAAAAGGATTTCATATATGGAAGTTGGTTTGTCAGATAATTATATTGGATACAGCAGTTGTTTTTATCGTAGGTCTGCTGGCATATAATATCTCAAAGAACATCATCAAAGGAAACATATATAAATCTGTAGCCAATAGTTCCGATATCAGTGAAAAAACAGTACAGAAAAGCAGGCTTTATAAGAGAAAAATGCCATTCGTACGGATAGCAAAAATTAATATGTCATCATATAAAAAGAAAGATATACTGTCTGTTCTGGTTATTGTGCTGGCGTTTACTGCGATTACATTATTCCGGGTATTCTCTGTTTATCTGTTTGGATATGAAGAAAATGTCGGTTATGAATATAAAATAAACTACGAATATTCAGATGTTGAATCCATAATATATGGTTCTGATGAAATACAGAAAATGTATGATGACATGGTTGCACGGCCTTCATTGTTTGATATATGTCCTGTATATTATTCAAATGTAATAGTTGAAGTCGATAAAAAAGATATTTCAGAAAAATATAAAGAGTATTATTCAAAACTGTCAAATGAGAATTATCTAAAATTCTATGTTAATAAATATGGTACATATTCGGATAATTTTATTTTTGTCGGAGTTGATGAAGAAATATATAAAAAGCTGTATGATGGAGCATTTAAGAATATTTCCGATGATGAGTGTATTGTCATTGAAAATGTAACATCGCCAAACAATACGGGATTCTCCAACGGATTAAGAAAAGGTGCGAAGATACAATACGATCTTGTCAGTGCAACAGATTTGTCAAAATATTATCTGACGGTTGCCGACAGTATTCCGGATATAAAAATACAGATTCCGGATTCCTATTACAGATGTGTGGTTTTAGTTAATATGAATACATTCAGAAAATTGGAATTTTACAGATATCCGCAAATGGTACTTTTTAATAATCTTAGTAATGATGATGAAAAAATATATGAATTCTTTAAAGGAATTAATGACATAGACGTTGTAAACATTTATGAAAAAAATCATGACATACAACTTAGACAATTAGTTATGAATATTTTTGCTTATACGCTTTTTTCCATCCTTGTTGTGCTTTTATCATTGAATACATTAATTTCACTGTATGATAAATTTGATACGAATAAAAATATTTTTGCCATGCTTAAGGCAATCGGAATAAAAAATAATAAAATATGCCTGATTCAGTTGTATGAAAACACAAGAACAGTTATTTTATCCCTGATACTGGGCAGCGGATTTTCGTATGCAGCCAGCTACATTGTATATTTATATACAAAGAAGAATTTATACAGTTATATTTTTAAATTCACATTAAAAGATGTAATGCCGGCAGTTATTATAATTTTAATAATATATGCACTTGCATTTATCCCTTCAATAATCAGCATTAAAAAGATTAATGTGACGAAGGACCTGCAGACTGACAGATAATAAAAACCTTGGGAAACCGTTAATATGATTTTCCAAGGTTTTTAATATATATTATTTCTTTTCAAGTTTATCAAAGATATATCCGAGAACGGGAGCCATGCCCACAAACTCACAGCCGTAAGAGTATTCATCATCCTCAAGGGCTTCGCAACGGATAATTTTAACAACGCTGTAAAGAATTGAGTCCTCATCGTCAAAAGTAAGTGCGGCATTAAAATAATAATTCATTGGAAGAATGCTTTTTGTAATAAAACCGATACCCGATCTTGAAACATCCTTGACTTCAATAGGCGAGTCAATTTTAATCATATCCGCATTCTGGTCAAAAATGCTGGATACAACAAGGTTAAGCTTGACCTTAACTCTTTTGTGGCGTCTTTTATCAACCATATGTATTTCCTCCCGGTAATATTCTACGTTTATAATTATAACTAATATCCATTATAAAACAATACTTATTTTATTTATTTTAGTAGGTATTGACGTTGACTTTATAAAACTTGGTGTACTATAATCGTACTATAAAAAATTGCATAAATATATGGAGGACAATAACATGCAGGAATATAAGCCTTTTAAAGAGGGTAAAGTACGAGAAGTATATGATAACGGTGACAGCCTTATAATGGTTGCAACTGACAGAATATCAGCCTTCGATAACATTCTTAAAAATAAGATAACAGATAAGGGTGCCATATTAACACAGATGTCTAAGTTCTGGTTTGATTTTACAAAAGATATAGTACCTAACCATATGATATCAGTTGATAATAAGGATATGCCTGAATTTTTCCAGAAGGATGAATTTAAAGGCAACAGCATGATGTGCAAGAAGTTAGAGATGCTCCCTATTGAATGTATCGTAAGAGGATACATTACAGGAAGCGGTTGGGCAAGCTACAAGGAAAACGGAACCGTCTGCGGAATTAAGCTCCCTGAAGGACTTAAGGAATCAGACAAGCTTCCTGAGCCTATATATACTCCAAGTACCAAGGCAGAGATAGGACTCCATGATGAGAATATATCATACGAGCAGAGCGTAGAAGTTCTTAAGAAAATTTATCCTGAAAAGGGTGAAGAATATGCAGCTAAGATTAAGGAATATACAATCGCTTTATATAAGAAATGTGCAGATTATGCTTTGAGCAAAGGAATTATCATTGCCGACACGAAATTTGAATTCGGTCTTAATGAGAACGGCGAAGTTGTTATCGGTGACGAAATGCTCACACCTGACAGCTCAAGATTCTGGCCTCTTGAAGGATATGAAGCAGGCAAGTCACAGCCATCATATGACAAGCAGTTTGTAAGAGACTGGTTAAAGGCTAATCCAGACAGTGATTATTTACTTCCAGATGATGTAATCGAGAAGACAGTTGAAAAGTACAAGGAAGCATATAAGCTTCTTACTGGTAAGGATTTTTCCCGCAAATAATCACAGTCGATAAGGAATGGAGAATTATGAATCAGATTGATATTAATGACAGCCACTATGCTGAAGATGAACTTCATGAGGAATGCGGAGTCTTTGGTGTATATGATTTCGATGGCAATGATGTTTCATCTACAATATATTATGGCCTTTTTGCCCTTCAGCACAGAGGACAGGAAAGCTGCGGTATAGCAGTCAGTGATACAGAAGGACCTAAGGGAAAGGTTCTTTCATACAAGGATATGGGACTTGTTAATGAAGTCTTTAATCCTGAAAAGCTTGAAAAGCTTAATGGTAATATAGGTGTCGGACATGTAAGATATTCGACAGCAGGTGCTTCCAGAGCTGAGAATGCGATGCCGTTGGTTATCAATTATGATCTTCCTGATGTTCCCGAGACATATGTACACCGAATCGGGCGTACGGGAAGAGCTGGAAATGCAGGTATGGCACTTACATTCTGCTCTCAGGAAGAACGCAAACAGATTAATGATATTCAGAAATTGACAGGCAAAAAACTAAATAGGGCTGATTTTACAATTTAAGGTCATTCCCTTACATTATTCATTAAAATATAGTATAAATTAAATATAAGTTCTATGGCAAAATCCATTACGGTAGGTAAACGTGAAAATGAAAAAAAGAGACTCGCTAAACGAGAAGAAAAACAAAAGAAAAAGGATAGCAAGAAGTTATCCAGTAAAAGCAGCTTCGATGATATGATTGCTTATGTGGACGAGAATGGAATGATAACTTCGACTCCTCCGGCTGAAAACATTAAAAAGGAAGAGATAAACCTGGATGAGATAATCATTGCAACTCCGAAGAAAGAAGACGAGGAACCCGTTATATTGAGAGGGAGAGTTGAATTCTTTAATGAGGCAAGAGGCTTTGGTTTTATAAAGGACCTTGCCGGAGTTGATAAGTACTTTTTCCATGTTAATAATGTCGTTGGTAATATCTCGGAAGGTAATATTGTAACATTCGATCTTGAACGTGGTGTGAAAGGAATGAATGCGGTCAATATCTGTCTCGAAAAGAAACCGGTGGAGAATTAAAACAAAAAATGTAAGTATTGAAACTTATTTTTAGATATTCATTTGCTTAAGTGTAATATGATAAAATAAAAATCCCTTGAGTCTCAGAGGTTCAAGGGATTTTTTATGCGTAAAAATAGTATTGCAGGTAGACAGGGGAACGGAGGGTAACCGGAAGAAGAATGCAGCATATCGTACAAAAATGGCAAGAAATAATGATTCATTATCTCTACTATTTCATACCTTTGCCCGCTGAGTCTGAAATATTATTAACTTTTAAACGCAGAAAACATGAAGAACTTATTGATTACGGTATTTTTTCTCAGCTTGACTTTGCAGCTCTCTGCGGAGACAGGGGGAAGCAATCCTGTAATTGTAGAAAAAACTACAGCAAGTCTGGCGGAAAAGACGCCTGTTTATTGGCAGAAAATGGCAGATGGTATGTCGCAAGCCCTTATCAAGCATTTTTGGGGCGCAAACTTCAAAGGGTATGAGAATCGGTTTTATTTTAATTATGGTAGTGATCTTTCCAATATGACTACCAATCATTATTGGCCACAGGCACATGCTATGGATGTCATGGTAGATGCATATATGCGTACCGGAAGCAAACAGTATTTGAATATATACCCGTTATGGTGGGAAGGTGCACCGAAATTCAATTTTGCGGGCAGAGAGGAAGACCCGTGGTGGAATGTGTTTGTAGACGATATGGAATGGATTGCTCTGGCACAGATTCGCATGTTTGAAAGCACTAAGAATACCAAGTATCTGAAAAAGGCGAGACAGACCTACGATGATTGGGTTTGGTCTACTTGGGGACCGGAAGATGAGGCTCCGTGGTTTGGTGGCATTACCTGGAAGACGGATGTGGCAAAATCTAAGAACGCTTGTTCCAATGGTCCTGCTGCCCTTATTGCTGCCCGGTTGTATAATTTTTACGATGCTATGGGTAAAAAGGCCGGAAAACCCAAACAGGCTTATCTGAATGAGGCCATTAAAATATATACATGGGAGAAGAATAACTTGTTCGACCGTCAGACGGGGGCAGTGTATGACAGCATGAATGGAGAAGGCAAGATTACCAAATGGGTATTTTCGTACAACTCGGGTACTTTCCTGGGAGCAGCTCATGAACTGTATAAGATAACCGGTGATAAGCAATATCTGGCAGATGCAGTAAAAGCGGCCAATTTTGTGATTGACCATTTGTCGACCAATGAAGGTGTACTCTCCGATGCAGAAGGTGGTGACGGTGGCTTGTTTCATGGCATCTTCTTCCGTTATTTTGTGAAACTGATTAATGACCCTGCACTGGATAGTGCCAATTATAATAAGTTTCGCGACTACATAACTCATTGTGCTACGGTTATGGCAGAGCAAGGAGTGAATCAGAAGACTATGTTATATAGCGGTCGTTGGAGAAAAGCACCTGCTGATGATGAGAGTGTGGGATTGACATCGCATCTGACCGGTTGTATGCTGATGGAAGCTATGTGTGTACTTAAACACCGATAGAGTGAATAAGAAAAGAGATAAAACAAAAATCCCTTGAACTTCAAAAGTTCAAGGGATTTTTGTTACTGAGTTGATAGTGGTGCCACCAGGAATCGAACCGGGGACACAAGGATTTTCAGTCCTTTGCTCTACCAACTGAGCTATGGCACCGTAAGGCTAATTCAACTCAGTTGTTTCTCTTTTGCGGTTGCAAAGGTAGTTAAAGTTTTGGATTCTGCAAGGCTTCTATAAATAAAAAACACTGATAAAAAGCTACTTTGCTTATTATCAGTGTTGTATGGAATGAAATATTTTTCAGTATATAACTGAGAAAATCTATTTATCTTCTTTTAGCGGATTCCATCCCTGAGCCTTCAATTCAAATTCTTGTCCGTCACGGGTAATCAATGCGCAACCGAGTTCGGGTTTGGTGATATGCCCGATGAGGCGGATTCCCTCCATCTGTGATACTTTCTCATGATCGGCGATGGGGACAGTGAAAAGCAATTCATAATCTTCACCGCCATTCATGGCACAAGTGGTCAGGTTCATGTTGAATTCTTCTGCCATGACAGCCGTCTGATAGTCAATAGGAATATGTTCCTCATAGACACGGCATCCCGTATTACTTTGTTTGCAGATATGCATTAATTCGGACGACAGACCATCGGAGATGTCCATCATGGATGTGGGGACAATATTGGCAGCCGCCAGTTTTTCGATGATATCTTTACGGGCTTCCGGTTTCAACTGGCGTTCCAGTAAGTATTCTTTGCCGGTGAAGTCCGGTTGGATATCTTTTTCAACCTTCAGTACTGTTTTCTCACGTTCCAGGAGTTGCAGACCCATATAGGCAGCGCCCAAGTCACCGCTGACACAGATTAAGTCAGTGTCTTTGGCTCCGTTGCGGTAGACCACTTTGTCTTTATCGGCATCTCCGATACAGGTGATGCTGATGGCAAGTCCCGTAAGAGAAGAGGATGTATCGCCTCCGATAATGTCAACATGATACTGTTGGCATGCCAGACGAATGCCTGAATAAAGCTCTTCCATGTCCTCTACGCTGAAGCGTTTGGAAAGAGCGAGCGATACGGTGATCTGCCGGGGCGTACCGTTCATTGCATAGATATCGGAGAAATTGACTACGGCCGATTTATATCCCAGATGTTTCAGAGGGACATAAGTCAGGTCGAAATGAACACCTTCCATTAATAAGTCGGTTGTTACTAATAGTTGTTTCTCCGAAGGGTAGGAGAGGACGGCGGCATCATCACCCACTCCGTATTTGGTTGATTCGTTTTCTGGTTTAATTCCCTCGGTGAGGCGGTCGATCAGACCGAACTCGCCGAGAGTTGCTATTTCAGTTCGCATAAATAGAGTTTAGTATTAAGCACGGTTGATAAGTTCACGCATGATAGTGGTCATTTTAGGTTGAGCTGCGTCCGCTGCCTTCTGAACTTCTTCATGCGATACTTCTACAATTTTTCCTTCTACTCCCAAGTCAGTGATGACGGAGATTCCGAATACCTTGATTCCGCAGTGGTTGGCTACGATCACTTCGGGAACGGTAGACATACCGACTGCATCGGCACCCAGAATGTGGAATAGTTTATATTCAGCAGGAGTCTCGAAAGTAGGGCCTTGCGTACCGATATAAATTCCATGTTGTACCTTAATGCCTTTTTCCTGAGCAATCTCGTCAGCTTTACGAATCAGTTCCTTATCATATGCTTCGCTCATATCCGGGAAGCGTGGACCATAAGGAATATTCTTGCCACGAAGCGGATGTTCGGGGAAGTAGTTGATATGATCGGTGATAATCATCAGGTCACCGATTTCAAAAGCTTCGTTTGTACCACCGCTGGCGTTGGATACAAACAATGTTTTGATACCCAGCTCACGCATTACACGTACAGGGAAAGTCACTTCCTTCATGGAATAACCTTCATAAAAATGAAAACGCCCCTGCATTGCCATGATGTCTTTATTGCCCAACTTGCCGAAAATCAGTTTACCGCTATGACCTTCGACAGTAGACACCGGGAAGTTAGGAATATCCGAATACTTTATTTCATACTTCTCGGTGATCTCGTCTGCCAAACTGCCAAGTCCGGTGCCAAGGATGATGGCTGTTTCAGGACTGGTGTGCATTTTCCCTTTCAGAAAAGCTGCTGTTTCTTGTATTTTCTCTAACATAGCCAATAATGTGTTGGTTAAATTTATCTTGTTGATTTTGTAATATCTCAATCTCAATCGGCAAGGCGTAAATAAACGGTTTCAGTTCCTCGCTCAATGCCGGATGATGAATCAGGCGGGTTGCATCTTTCTCGGTGGTGACAATCAGTTTATGTTCACCTTTCAGTTTTCCGAATCGTTCCTTGATCTGTTGTATGTCCCGATGACTGAAATGATGATGGTCGTCGAATGAAAGCGAATCAATCTGATCGGTATACATTTTCAACTCTTCGAGAATAGGCGCAGGTGATGCAATGCCCGTTACCAGCAAAATATCCGTATTCGTTAAAGCACTCAGCGGTAACTCATTCACTGTAGAATCAATCTCTGAATTTGCTGATGGAAATACCGGTTGCAGATTTCCATAACGAAACGATGAGAAGTATAACTGCTGATAAGGATAAAGGTTCAGTCGTTTTGTGATAATATTATAGTCAATCGGCTTAATATCCTGCGGACACTTTGTGACAATGACGATTTGTGCCCGGTTTTTACCGTTGACAGACTCGCGCAGACGACCTGCCGGAAGTAAAGTATCGTCGCAGAAGAGGCGGTGATAATCCGTCAGCAGGATGCTTAGTCCCGGCTTGACGTAACGGTGCTGGAAAGCATCATCCAGCAATACAACTTCAATGGACGGTTCTTTGATGGATAGTAATTGTTCTATGCCATGGCAGCGGTTCTCATCGACAGCTAGTGTGACAGACGGGAACTTGGTATGCATCTGGTAAGGCTCGTCACCGATGCTGCGTGCAGTACTTTGGGGAGTGGCAAGCACATATCCTCGGCTATGCCTTTTATATCCCCGGCTTAATACTGCCACATGATAGTTATCACGAAGCAGCTTTATCAGATATTCGGTGTGCGGCGTCTTTCCCGTGCCGCCTACAGACAGGTTGCCGATGCAGATGACAGGAACACCAAAACTCTTTGACCGGAGGAATCCCCAGTCAAAGAGTTTGTTTCTTACTGTTACCACTGCCCCGTAAATCCATGAGACAGGGTAAAGCCACTTATGTATCTTGATAAAGTGTTCGTCCATGCAGTACAGTTTACTTGATATTTAGTTCAAACGGAATGCGTGCCTGAATCATGGAACGCTCTTTTAAATTTTTCAGCATACCGAATTGTTGATAATACTCTCCTAACTTGCTTTTCAATATTTGTGATTCCACATAATTAGTGGGTTTCGTATTGAGCAGTGAAGAAAGGAGGTCTTGTTTTGCCGGATAAGAAACAACTGTATATCCTTCGATTCCTGCTTTCCTGACAGCAATCTCCAAAGCTGTATCAATACCTCCGAGTACGTCTACCAGTCCAAGTTCTTTAGCAGCTTCTCCTGTCCATACACGACCTTCAGCTATTTTCTCAATGGCCTCTTTGCTCATATGGCGCCCCTCAGCGCAGCGATTGACGAATGTATCATAACCTTGGGTAATCATCATCTGCATCAGTGTCTTCTCATCCTGATTGAAAGGACGCATGATATTTCCAAAATCTGAAAATTTATTTGTTTTTACCACATCGTAGGTCAAACCGATCTTTTCTGATAATTCCTTAACATTCGGTACCATACCGAAAATTCCGATGGATCCCGTCAATGTAGTCGGCTCTGCAACGATTGTATCGGCTACACAAGAGATATAATAACCACCTGATGCGGCATAATCACCCATAGAAACAATTACTGGTTTCTCTGTTTTCAGTTCTTTCACGGCATGCCAGATTTGTTCGGATGCAAAAGCACTTCCACCCGGTGAATTAACACGGAGAACGACAGCTTTTACATCCTCGTCATCTTTTAGCTTACGCAAGTCACGAATAACTTTTGTGCCTACAATTCCCTCTTCAGAAGTTGAAGAACCGCTGTAATCTGTGATTTCTCCGGAGGCATAATAGACCGCTACGATGTTACCGCTTTTATCTTTCGGCATGTTTTTTTTCACATTGATCATATCACTCAACCCTAGCACCGGAAGGCGGTCATCTTCTTTCAAGTCCACCCACTGTTTAAGATAATTGCGAACATCATTGCGGTAAATCAATGTGTCCGCCAAGCCACATTGCACACTTTCCTCTGCCGGATAAAACATCAGCATACGGTCAGCTAAAGCATTCAGTGAATCTACGGGGAGGCTGCGGGAAGCAGATACCCCTTCGGTAACCTGTCCCCAAATCGAGTTGATAAAAGCTGTCACCTGTTCACGATTGGCAGGACTCATTTCTGTAGAAATAAACGGTTCTACGGCGGATTTATAAGTACCTACTTTGAATACCTGCATTTCCACGCCAATTTTAGACAGCA
>OGZA01002647.1_pt1 | contig 10847 bp, 13 predicted proteins | sample 1576591 | NCBI WGS metagenome assembly OGZA01 (sample SAMEA3541565, study PRJEB24748) | human gut metagenome | biome: human gut; feature: human-associated habitat; material: faeces | place: China | collected 2012
GGTCAGACGACCCGGGCTTTCCTGTATTTCAGAGGACAAAATGAAAAAGATGAAAAACTGCCACTTGCAATTATTATAATACCCGCGATATGTTTCAGATGTAACGGAGATTGTATTTCAGAATTGTAAAATATACATATCCGGCCGATGCGTCGCACTGCGTGTAAAGATAGAAAACAGAAATAATATGAAAAACGGCGAAAAATGCTTTGCCAATGTATGACGCTTGTGTTATAATAATAACCAGAGAAGGATGGGGAGGGTGTTATCATGGCTACGTCTACAAAAAAGGCGCTTGCGGCAGCGCTGAAAAAGATGATGGAGGTCAAACCGATAGATAAGATCACGGTCAAGGATCTTGTCGAGATATGCGGGGTGAACAGGCAGACTTTCTATTACCACTTTGACGATGTGTATGATCTGCTCGAGTGGGTGTTTGAGGAGGACGCGAACGCGAACCTCCCGAAAGAGGTCGTGTACGATCGCTGGAAGACCGATGTTATAATGTGGATCAAGTATCTGCAGGAGAACTCGACTTTTGCGCTGAACGTGTATAACTCCAACAGCAGGCTGTATATGCTCCGCTATATCAAGGGCCGGCTTCAGGAGTGCATACGCAGCTTTGCGGATATCGTCGCCGAGGGGCGCAATATCGAGAAGCAGGACTTCGAATTTGTCGTTGAATTTTACTCCGAGTGCGCGATAGGCTTTATCTCCTATTGGCTCGATATGGGGATGCAGTTCCCGAGAGAGATAGTCGATGAAAAGATCCTGCGCGTTATGGATAACAGCGTTGAGAATCTAATGGAGCGCTTCCAGACGAAGTGAACCGGATCCAAAAAGCCTGCGGGTATGTTATGCCCACAGGCTTTTTTGCGTCTGAATGCGGAATAATAATTGACATTGGAGGGTACGGGGATTATTATTTCTTATATTTATTAGAGCCGGAGGTGCATTGATATGAAGTTCGGGTTTATTAAAGTGATGGCGGCAAGCCCAAAGCTCAAGGTGGGCGACACAGCCTATAATCTTGAGAGCGCCCGGGAGTGCTTTGACGAGGCGGAGCGTGTGGGTGCAAACCTCCTTGTGTTTCCGGAGCTGCACCTGACGGCCTACACCTGCGGCGATCTTTTCTATTCCGACACGCTGCTTGGCGGCGCACTCGAAGCCCTGGAGGCGCTGCGGGACTATACATCCGGAAAGCGCTGCATGGCGGTGATTGGTGTGCCGGTGAGGACGGGAGGAAAGCTCTATAACTGCGCTGCTGTTATCCAGAACGGTGCGGTGCTTGGAGTTGTGCCGAAGACGGTGCTGCCGAATTACGGTGAGTTTTATGAGAAGCGCCAGTTCAGCTCTGGAGCGGACTACCGCGGAGAGAACACGATAAGGCTTGCGGGATGGGATGTCCCGTTCGGACGCGACCTGTTGTTCTGCTGCCGGGAGATGCCGGATTTCGTGCTCGGCGTGGAGATATGCGAGGATCTCTGGGCACCAGTCACGCCGTCGACCGGGCTGTGTCTTGCGGGGGCAACGGTGATAGCGAACCTCTCGGCTTCGAACGAGCTGATAGGGAAAAACGATTACAGACGGCTGCTGGTGTCGTCCGCATCGTCGCGGCTCATCTGCGGTTATGTATATGCGAACGCGGGGCATGGAGAATCCACGCAGGACATGGTCTTCTCCGGGCACAGCCTTATATACGAAAACGGACAGCTTCTTGCGGAGAAGAAGCCCTTTGCAAAAAACGGGCTTATCGCGACTGAGATAGACCTCTTCAGGCTGCGCTTTGAGCGGCACAGGAACACGAGCTTTGACGAGAGCAGCGCGCCCGAATGCCGGCGCGTATACTTCAGCCAGGAGCTGAGAGACACGGAGCTTACGCGGCACATCGCGCGCCGGCCTTTCGTGCCTGCCGACGGGGAGATACTCGCCGAGCGCGCCGAGGCAATACTGAGCATACAGTCGGACGGGCTGATGCGGCGCATAGAGCACACGGGCTGCTGCAAGGCGGTGATCGGTATATCCGGCGGCCTTGACAGCACGCTTGCGCTGCTGGTCATGGTCAGGGCGATGGACATGCTTGGAAGACCGAGGGAGGATATCGTCGCGGTCACGATGCCCTGCTTCGGGACGACAGAACGCACGCGCAGCAACGCCGAAAAGCTCTGCGAGGAACTGGACGTCAGCTTTATGACGGTGGATATAGGCGCGGCGGTCAGGCAGCACTTTGCGGATATCGGGCACGACGAGGGCTGCACAGACGTGACCTATGAGAACTGCCAGGCGCGCGAGCGCACGCAGGTGCTCATGGATATAGCGAACCAGAACGGCGGCATAGTCGTCGGCACGGGCGACCTGTCGGAGCTTGCGCTCGGCTGGGCGACCTATAACGGCGACCATATGTCGATGTACGGCGTCAACGCGTCTGTCCCCAAGACACTCGTGCGGTATATTATAGAATACGAAATGGGGCGCTGCTCCGCAGGCGCTGCCGCGGTGCTGAAGGATATACTCGATACACCCATTTCGCCCGAGCTGCTGCCCGCGGACAATGGGAGCATCACGCAGAAAACGGAGGCCATCGTAGGCCCGTACGAGCTGCACGATTTCTTCCTGTACCATATGCTGCGCAGCGGCGCATCCCCGGCGCGGATATTCCGTCTGGCATGCTATGCATTCGACGGGGAATACGACAGGGATGTGATACTGCACTGGCTGCGAACTTTCCTGCGCAGGTTCTTTGCGCAGCAGTTCAAGCGCTCCTGCCTGCCCGACGGGCCGAAGGTCGGCACGGTAACGCTCTCGCCGCGCGGCGACTGGCGTATGCCGTCCGACGCATCAGCGCGGCTGTGGCTGGAGGAAGCGGAAAGACTGGAATAATAAACAAAACAGATATTAAGCTATCGGGGCACTTTTGCCCCGATATTTTTTTGCCGAAGTTTATATGAATCAGCTTGCACGAAGAATAAGCGTATAGTATACTGATAATATCAATAAATACAAAAAAACAAAATACGCGGAGGAGAAAGAGATGTCGGAATACTGCCCGTCGTGCATGGCGGAGAACGCAGACAGCGCGGAGAAGTGCAGCATCTGCGGCGGTGATATGCACGTGCAGAACAGGCAGCACCAGCTGCCGGTGATGACGATATTGGAGGGACGCTATCTCATAGGCAAGGTGCTGGGTGAGGGCGGCTTCGGTATTACATATATAGGGCTTGACCTGCGGCTTGAAGAGCGAGTGGCCATCAAGGAATTCTATCCTACGGGCTCGGTGACACGGTATGCCAAGCACTCCGAGGCGGTCGAGGCGACGAGCGCAGAGGGAGAAATACTGCTCGAACGGGAGAGGGAAAAGTTCTTGAACGAGGCACGGACAATGTCGCGCTTCAGCGGCGAGAGCAGTATAGTGCATGTGAAGGACTTCTTCTACGCGAACTCCACGGCATAAGCATTCATATATACAAGGCAATCAGGAAGCTGGTCGCATAAGACCTGAAAACGGAGGTGGAGCTATGCGTTGGGATATTGCAATTCTGAGCGAACCGGGCGAACGGGAAAATAACGAGGACTGCGTTGCGGTGACATCGGGAGATGCCGGGATCTGTACCGTACTGTGCGACGGACTCGGCGGACATGACGCGGGAGAGGTAGCTTCAAAGTGCGTATGTGACAGCGTCACGGCTGCCTTTGAAAAGGCTCCGGAGGGAGCCGACATTGGCGAGCTTGTCTGCGAACTCCTTCAGAACGCGCAGGACGAGCTTATGAAAATGCAGATCGAGCTTGACAAGCAGAACGGGATGAAAACGACTGCCTGCTGCCTGCTGATACAGGACGGAAAAACTGCCGCGGCCTATGTCGGAGACAGCCGCATTTATCAGTTCAGAAAGAATAAGGTGCTCCTCAGATCGTCGGATCATTCTATACCTCAGTATCTGGTGAACATCGGAGAAATAAAGGAACGCGATATACGTCACCATCCTGACCGCAACAAGCTGCTGCGGGTCATGGGTTCTGAGTGGGAGACCCCGCGCTACCAGCGCCTGAAGCTGGAGGAACCTGTGTGCGGCGATGCTTTCCTGCTCTGCACCGACGGGTTCTGGGAATGGATAGAGGAAAAGGACATGGAGCGTTTCCTCAAGCGCACGTCATGCAGCGAGGAATGGCTGAACACGATGAAAAAATTCATATACGCGCGAGGAAGAGGCAACAGGATGGACAACCTTTCCGCAATTGCCATCATGCGTGTTGAGGGCGATGACGACGGAGAGGACGATCCGGTTAGGAGAATGCCGGAATGAAGCTTACGCGCTGCGAGCAAGACCATTTTTATGATGGCGATAGAAAAGCCCGGGTTCACGCCGCCGGAGCAGTATACCGGCAGCACGCTGCAGCTCGGCCCATGGACGGATATATATGCTCTGGCCTGCACGTTCTACCGCATGGTGACAGGCAAGCTCCCGCCGGAAGCCGCCGCGCGGAAGTCCGGCGAGGAGGTCACACCGATCGCGGTCTATGTGCCGGAGGTCGAGCCGCGCATCGAGTATACGATCGCCCGCGCGATGGAGCTCGATTACAATAAGCGATACCGGACGGCGGATGAGTTCATCGCCGATTTTACGGATTATGCCAAGCAGGAAAAGACCACGGATATTCAGGACACCGACGGAACGAAGTTCATCGAGACGAAGGGCAACCTGTTCGATAAGCTGAAAAAAGCCGCGAAGCAGACGTTCGGCTCCGCAGACAAGACGAAACGTCAGGGGGCGCAGGCCTATATTGACGTGATCGAGGGAATGAACCGCGGCGCGCGGCTCGTGCTGGAGCCGGGGAGACAGTACCTTATCGGTCGGCAGGAGGACATGTGCGACCTTGTAGTGTCGAACAACTCGGTCATAAGCCGTGTGCACTGCGCGGTGAAATTCGACAGCGCAGAGGGAACGGTGACGATCTACGACAAGTCCAGCAACGGTGTCACGCTCGTCGACGGGCGGAGCCTTGGCGGAGGAAGCGCTGTTCTGAGCACAGACTGTATGGCGGCGCTTTCGGAAGGAGAAGTTATTCTGAACATAGTTATTAATAAAAACCGGGGGAATGTAGGATGAAAGCAAATTGGATCGTTTTGGCGGCTGCGCTTCAGGGGACACAGCTGGGCGGAATGCGCCTCGCCGGTATCATACTGGCCGCAGTCGGATTTGTCCTGATCGCCGCCGGAATAGTATAAGGGCGCGGCGGCAAAAAGGAAGCTGCCTATAAACCGAACAAGACGAATAAACCCGAGGCTATCACCGTCACGGCAGAGAGCATAATCGGCGACAGAAAGTATCAGCAGGACTTTTTCCTGTTTACTCCCGATACCAACAGCGAGGCCGTGAAGGACTCCGGCATGCTCGCGATAGTATGCGACGGCATGGGCGGCATGGAGGGCGGCGAGATCGCAAGCCGCATGTGCGCGGAGCTTGTATATAACGGCTACTATCAGATGGGCAAGGTCGACGATGTGTGTCAGGTGCTCAAGGAGCTTGTCACGGCGGCGGATGATGAGGTCTCCGCGATCACCGACCAGAGCGGAAGAAAGCTCCGCAGCGGCACGACGGCCATTGCGGTAGTCGTCCGCGGCAGCAAGGCATACTGGGTCTCCACGGGAGACAGCCGCATTTACTACCTGCACAACGGGCGGCTCGAGAGGATCACGCGCGACCATAACTTCCGCCTGCTGCTTCAGGAGCAGTGCAACGCGGGGTACATCACGCAGGAAGATGTCGAGACCGACGGCCAGAAGGAAGCGCTCATAAGCTATGTCGGCAAGGGCGGCAACCTTCTGATCGATACGGGCGTGATTGAGTTCGGCTCGGCGGAGGACGACATGATACTTCTTTGCTCCGACGGCCTGTACAAGGCGCTGCCGGAAGAGAATATACAGAGACTGATGCTCCAGCATGCCGGCAACAGCATGCATCTGCCCAAGGTGCTCACGCGCGCGGCAATGGCGGGCGGCAGACCGGGCAAGCATGACAATATCACCGTTCTCACCGTGAGCAAAGGATAGTGAACAGAAATATATAATACCAACCTGCCCGCACTGACAGGATGCGGGACTTCCGGGCTTCAAGGATGACGAGACTGTCACCCAGCCCCTTAACCGCGCGCCGGGCGCGGTCACAAGCGCGGGCGGCGGCTTCGGCGGCGGAGTGACTATGCCCGTCGACGGCTTCGGCGGCGGTGAGACTATACCTATCACAAGGCCCGATTCCGGCGTTGCGCCGAAGGACGACGAGGAGAAAACGATCGGCATCCTTCCCCCTATCATCAACAACAAAATAAAGTCTCCAGCATTTGCGGGTGCGGGCAGCGAGCAGAACGGTCCCTGCGTGGGCTGGATGGTGTGCATCGGCGGAGCCTGAAGCTGAGAGCATCAAAGCGGCGGCGACCGCGACTTCCGAGCCCACACCGGAGCCGACTCCTGAGCCTACACCCGAACCGGCGGTCATACTGCAGTCAGGCGAGGCCGGCAACGCTGTCACGTGGCAATTCGATTCTTACGGCGTGCTCACGTTCAGCGGCAGCGGCGCTATGAACAATTACAAGGACACCGGTTATACCGCTCCGTGGCGCGAATTCAAGGATGATATCAAGAAAGCCGTCGTCGAGGACGGTGTCACGAGCGTAGGGGAGTATGCCTTTGCCGACTGCACGAACCTCGAAGAGGCGGTACTTTCGGACACCGTTACGCTGATCGGCGCGCGGTCATTCAGCGAATGCACGAGCCTGAAAGGAATCGATATCCCGGACGGAGTTGAGGATGTCGGAGGCGCGGCTTTTTATGACTGTGGAGCAATGGAGAAGGTCACGCTCGGCGATTCGGTGAGAAAGATACGCGGCTATGCGTTTTTCCGCTGTGCGAGCTTTGACCATATCGAACTGCCGAAGAGCCTTATGATAATAGAGGAATATGCCTTTTATGGGTGCAGCGCCCTGGAGAGCATTCTCTACGACGGAACGCCGTATGACTGGATGAAAGTGACCGTCGAAGACGGGAACTATCCGTTCAAGGATACGCAGATAGGCACAGTCGGCTGAGAGGAGCAGTAAATGGACAGCCTTGAAAGATTTGTTTCCGCACAGGCGCGGGATTACGGCACGGCGCTTGCGGAGATACGCAGCGGCCATAAGCGCAGCCACTGGATGTGGTACATTTTTCCGCAGCTCCAGGGGCTCGGCATGAGCTCGACGGCGCAGTATTACGGCATCCACGGCATCGAGGAAGCGAAGCGCTTCATTGCCCATCCGGGGCTTGGCAGGAACCTGCGCGAGATATCGAACGCGCTGCTTGCGCTTGACACCAACGACCCGGCGGCTGTTATGGGCTGGCCGGACAACCTCAAGCTGTGCTCATGCATGACTCTGTTTGAAGCGGCAGCCCCGGATGAGCCGGTGTTCGGCGCAGTGCTGGATAAGTTCTACGGCGGCGAAAGAGACAGCCTCACGCTCGAAAAGCTTAGATAAAAAGTATAGGCAAACATCTAAAAAAACGACTGCGGTCTCAAAAGAGACTGCGGTCGTTTTATATGCAGCAATAGCTGAGTCTTACAGATTGGTATAATTAAAGCTGTCGGCGGCTTGGTTTACATAATCCTCGGTCAGCTTCAAATCCGGATTATTGCCGAACGGATTTACATAAACGTTCATGACCATGAAGGAGCTGTCAAGGTAGGCATATATGTATGCATCCTCATCGCCCTGTGCGATATACAGTTCCGTGCCGTCGGGGGCGGTGCGTGTGCGGGTGAGGTACTTGGTATAATCCGTGACGATGGCGCCGATCTCATTACCGGTGGCAAATTCGTCGCTGACGGTGTTGCGGATGTAGACACATAGCTCCGCGCCGTCCTCCACCGGCAGCTCACAGCACAGGCCGAAAGAGCCGGTACTGAGGAAATAGAGCTTATCAAAGGCTGTCGGAACAGTTTTGAAAAAGTCTCCCTTGCAGCAGCGCTCGGTGAGCATACGCACGAGCTCCTCAGGGCTGAAGCACCTGTCGGCAGGCGCGCCGTTTGCTATGGGGCGCTCATCCCAGTACAGCTCAGTTTCTCCGCTGCGCAGCCGCAGACCGTGCTTCTCCGCTATCTCGGCGAGCTTTGCGTCGCTTGCCTCGTCCCATGCGCCGTAATTCCAGTCGTATTTGCTCTGGTAGTATCCGCCGTAGAAGATTTGGGAAAGTTCAGTGATGTTTTCATATTCCTCTTCGCTTATCACAAAGAAGCTCGACTCGTCTTCGTATTCTATGACCGGTGCCGTCACCGGGTCTTTATAGATTCTCTGCTTAACGGGCTTCACGGTATATGTTCCGTCGCCGTTATTGACGTATTCCGGTTCCTCTGTGGAGCTGCCGTCATAGAACCGGCCTACGTTCGGCAGCATCTCATTCAGATAGCGATTCCACTCTTCACGCCGGTAGTCTGACCACTCCTTCGCCGCGGCGTTTATGTTCTCGACCCACGGCTGCATGCTCTCCGGGGCTTTCTCAGGCTTTGTCATGCTGACATTCGCGCTGTTGGACATATCCCGCGTCTCCGTGCTCCCGTCCTCGTGCGTGACGGTACAGTCCGGTATCCGGCCAATGCTGCCGGATCTTATTATTGCCTCCCTGAAGCCGAGGAAATCCGACGCGAAGGCTGCCGCTGTGAAGAGCGATGCGAGCACCGCGGCGATAAGCAGCGTGCGCACGACGCGTCTGCCGCCGCGCCGTTCTTTCGGATAAAGGCAGTCCATTGTCTCGTCTATGAGCTGCCCATCAAGCCTGTCGAGCGACAGGAGAAAATCATAAGCGTTCATATAAGCCCCTCCTTTGTCAGATACTCCTGAAGCTTCCTGCGCGTGCGGTGCAGTGAGCTTTTCACCTTGCTCTGCGGGCAGCCGAGCTTACGTGCGATCTCCGCGACGGGGGCAAAGCCCCAATAGCGGCACATGAAGATACGCCGGTCATCGGCGGAGAGCGTGTACAGAAACTCCTCTATCTTCCCGGCAAGCTCCTTTTGCTCATATTCGCGCTCAACGGAGGTCTGAGAACACAGACAGTCCTCAAGCTCCTCCAGCACGAGCGCGACCTCACCGCCGCCGCGCTTTTTGGAATATCTGTCGCGCACGCGCCGAAGGCTCAGGTTGCGCACTATCGCCGCGGCGTAGGCGCGCAGCCGCTTCGGCCGCTGCGGGGGAAGGCTGTTCCACACCGCCATATATGTATCGGAGACGCATTCCTCCGCGTCCTCTCTGTCAGAAAGTATGCCGTATGACAGCCCGCGGAGCTGGACGCCGTATTTCCTATCGGTCTCGTCAATGGCGGACTGGTCACGCTGCCAATACAGAGCGATTATCTTTTCGTCTTCCATGACATCCTCCTTGTAATTATTGAGCGCTCTCATACATATAGTTCCGTTTTCGGCAGCTTTGGTTGCGTACAAAACAAAATTTTTTCACCGCAGCGCAATGCGCTGAACTGTTCACTTGAATCCGCGCGCAAAATGTGCGATAATACCGTGGCATTAAATAAGCGGATGATCTCCGCAATTGACACACCACGGAGGAGCCATGAACAAGAAGGAAGTCGGCGAGATACGCCGCAGATTCAAGCTTGAACGCAATAATATAAGTCATATATATGGGTGTTATGTAAACTCAGCTAAAGAGATCGTGTCCTACATAGACGAGTCGGTCACGATGCTGACGCAGGAGGAGACGGAGAAGTATCTGTCCCTGCTGCGCAAGTCGCTCTCCGGTACGCTGGGGCGCAACCTCATGTCCCTGTCCTTCGCGACAAAGCAGGTCATGGACAGCGACGAGGTGCGTCTGCTCTCTGCGCTGAGAAAGTCCGAACTCTCGGACGCCGCGCTGCGCGATGAGTTCTATAAGTGCATCATCGACGCCGTCACGCCCGACGAGAGCGGCTACGTGATACTGCTGGCCTTTGATATCTACGATGTGCCGCACTACGGCAGGGACGGCAGCCCTGACGACAACGACCGCGACGTGTTCAAATACATGGTCTGCTGCCTGTGCCCGGTCAAGACCGGCAAGGCGCAGTTCGGCTACTCTCCTGACGACAAGCGCTTTCAGAACTTCCCCGGCGGGCAGCTCGTTGCCGCACCGGAGCTGGGCTTCATGTACCCGAGCTTTGACGAGCGCAGCACGAATATTTATAACGCGCTGTTCTACTCCCGCAACGTGAATGAGGATCATCAGGACTTTATTGACGCGGTGTTCAAGACGCAGGTCCCGATGCCGGCGGGCGCGCAGCAGGAGACCTTCATCGACGTCATGACCGGCACACTCGATAAGGAGTGCAGCCTCTCGCTGATGCAGGGTGTGCACACCGAGCTTATGGAGCGCATCAGCGTCCACAAGGAAAGCCGCGACCCGGAGCCGCTGTCGATAAGCCCCGAGGACATGGCGGAGATACTCGAAAACCACGGCGTGAGCGCGGAGCAGGCCGAGGCCTTTGAAGAGAAATGCCGCGAGGAGTTCGGCGAGGATGCAGAACTCAGCCCCGCGAACATCATCGACAGCCGTCACTTTAAGCTTGAGACGCCCGAAGTCAAGATAAGCGTCGACCCGCAGCATGTCCACCTCGTCGAGACGCGCGTGATCGACGGGCGCAGGTACATCCTCATCCCCGCCGACAACGGCGTGGAGCTCAACGGCATGAGCGTCAGCATAGACTGACAGGCTGAATATAAAACACCGTCAGGAAGCGAGCTTCCTGACGGTCAGTCTGTCAAAGAAGTCTCGCAAATATGCGAGCTATTTGGTATAATAGGGGAAAAAGAGAACAGGCGGGGGAAGAAGAATGG
>OGZA01002648.1_pt1 | contig 10842 bp, 6 predicted proteins | sample 1576591 | NCBI WGS metagenome assembly OGZA01 (sample SAMEA3541565, study PRJEB24748) | human gut metagenome | biome: human gut; feature: human-associated habitat; material: faeces | place: China | collected 2012
GCGAGCAGGGCGCGCCTAAGTTCTGCGCCATCGGAAAGACTAGCTCACCCTTCGGAAGATAGGACTCGATCTCTTCGTTTACGGTCAGATCTTTGTTCTGGGGCGGATGGATGCCTCCCCAGAAGGTTGGAAGCCTCATAAAATCGTTCCTCCTTTTTATGCAGTAAAAATTTTCCGCAAAATCTCTCTCTCTACGAATAACACAGTGTAAATCCAAAACATTATTCTATCATTTATGGCGAAAAACAAAAGTATTTTTTGTAAGGAAAAGATAGGGTTTCACAAATAAAGAGAAGAAAAAAATAGAGCGAATAGGGGAGAGCTCAAATTTTATATATGGTGAAAACAATTATTTTATAATTTTCTTAAAACAATATCCAATTTTACGTGAAATTCAAGTTATTCCAAAGAAAATTATGAAATATTCAGTTTACCACCGTTTAAATACAATAAGACGGCTTAAAGCAGTTTCAGCTTCTCCGCCTCGGCTATCCCCACGGAGATCATCTTCTCCCGTGAGGAGTGGAATATCGTGCGGCAGAGTCCCTCAAACCCCTCGGCGAAAGATTTGCCGTCGCTTTCCTCCATTCCACGGAGGAGCATCTCAACAAAATCTCCAAGCCTGGGATATGGTGGTATATATGAGAGCGGATAACCCCAGACGGCGAGTCCGACCTCCAGGGGGTCGATTACAACGCCATCGGGCTCAACGACGCCGTCAAGGCCGACCACATCAACCAGCTGAATGCCATCACGGCCTACTTCTACATGCGCGGCCTCGACTATTTCGGCGGTATGCCCATTTACTACTCTGTGGACGACGACCTGTGCGCCCGCAGCACGGCGCGCGAGACCTACGCCCATATCGAAACCCTGCTCAAGGACGCCATCCCCGCCCTGTCGAAGAAAACGACGCTCGGGGCTTCCGAAGACGGTTACATCAAGCAGGCTGCCGCCGCGGCGCTGCTGGCACAGCTCTATTTCAATGCAGTGGCCTACATCGGCGAGGAGCATTTCGACGAGTGCGCAGAGATTTGCCGCGACATCATCGGCGGTGTCTACGGCACCTACGAGCTGGACAAGACCTGGTACGGCCCCCACTGTTTCGACAACAACACCTCGCCCGAGGTGATCTGGACGGTGCCTTCGGAGAACTCCAAAGTCGAGTGGAACTGGTATTTCAAATATTTCTACCATTATTCGGCCTACGAATATTTCGGTATCGAGACCGCAGGCTACAACGGTTTCATGCTCACGCCGTCGCTCGATCCCCAGGGACGCTACTACACGCAGTGGAAACTGGGCAATCCCTACCAGAAATTCAACGACAAGGACTTGCGTAAAAAGCCCTACCGTTACCTGGGTAGCCGCAAATACGAAGGCATGTTCCTCGTCGGCGACCAGACCAACCCCAACAACCCTTCCCAGCAGTGCCTGGGGCAGAAGGAGTATAGCGGCAAGGTGATCAACTTGGTCGACCAGGTCGCCCGTTTCTCGGAAGTGGGCACCAAATACAATTCCGTCGCCGAGCTTACCTCGACGATGGCCGACGGCGAGGAGAATTCGGGCGTACGCCTGGTGAAGGCGCCGCAGCCCAACCTCGACGACAAGCTGCTGCGCTGGAATCCCGATTGCCCGGTCATCCGCCTCTCGGAGATCTACTACATGCTTGCCGAGTGCGAGCTGCGTGCCGGTGACAAGAAGACGGCTGCCGGCCTGATCAACCAGGTTCGCGGGCGCAACTTCGAGGGCGGCGCGGATCCCAACCCCGTGACGGCCGACAACCTCGACGAATACCGTATGCTCGACGAATGGATGATCGAATTCCTGGGCGAAGGACGCCGCCGTACGGATCTGATCCGCTGGGACAAGTTCGTGACGGAATCCTGGTGGGATCATACGCCGCTCAACGACAAGAACAAAAACCTGTTCCCGATCCCCAACTCGGCGATCTCGGCCAACAACCTGATCGAGCAGAACCCCGGTTACTGATCCCCGGCGATCCCGGGGGATCCCGCCTGTCCGGGGCCCCGGGGCAAGATATGAATTTTAAAAAACCGAAAAAATGATAAAATACATCAAATATCTGTTGGTCTTCCTGCTGGCCACCGGCTTCGTGGCTTGCAGCGAGGACGAAGGCGCCCAGATTCTCGGCGGCCTCTACGAAAAGGTGGACATCACCCCCGAGCCCGGCATGAACCTCGTGGGCCGTGTCACCGACGGTACCGGCCCGATCGAGGGCGTGGTCGTGAGCGACGGCGTCACGGTGACGACCACCGACGCCCAGGGCATCTACCAGATGCGCGTGAAGCGGAACGCCCCGTTCGTATTCGTCTCCGTCCCCGCCGAATACGAAATTCCGGTGGAGAACGGCATGCCGAAGATCTACAAGAAGATCGCCATGGGCGACAACGACGTCGTGCAGCGCAGCTTCAAGCTCGAACGCACGGGCAAAAAAAAGCGTTTCACCCTGCTGGCGCTGGCCGACGTGCAGATCGGCCGCGACGACGAGGTGACGATGCTCGACGAGGAGGTGTTGCCCCTGCTGATCCCTTACGTGCAGCAGGAACTGGAGGCCCCCGTTTACGGCATTTCGCTGGGCGACCTGGTCTGGGACAACATGCCCTTCCACGAGGTTTACAAGCAGCGTATCCGAAAGATCGGCGTGCCCGTTTTCCAGGTCATCGGCAACCACGATCACAATAAAGCCATAACCGTCGATGCCGATGCCGATGCCAGCTTCGAGGCGGCGTTCGGCCCCACGTACTACTCCTACAACATCGGCGACTGCCATTTCATCGTGCTCGACGACGTGCTCTACACCGGCTCGTCCTCTTATACCGCCGACATCACGGACGAACAGATGGCATGGCTGGAGCAGGATCTGAAATATGTCCCCAAGGACAAGCTCATCATCATCGGCCTGCATATCGCCACTTCGCGCCGCAACCGTCCCACGAGCCATGTCGCCGATTACAAGGAGCTTTACGCCCTGCTCGACGGCTATAATGTCCGGATACTTTCGGGACACTCGCACAACAACTATACGACCACGATCTCCGAAACCATCGAGGAGAATACGCTCGGGGCGGTGATGGGTGCCTACTGGAACGGCGAGGAGCTGTGCAACGACGGCAGCCCCCGCGGTTACGCCGTCTACGAGATCGAGGGCAACCGGATCAGGAACTGGTACTATAAGGGCACTGCTTTCCCGCGCGAATACCAGATGTACCTCTATGGCCCCGGCGAGGCGGTTTCCGAAAAATACCGCGACGGCCTCATCCTGAACATCTTCAACTGGCATACCACCTGGACGGTCGAGGTGCAGGAGGATAATGCCGGCTGGGTAACGCTTCCGTCCGATTCGAACCTCAGGTACGAAATGGATCGCCGCGCTTACGACTTCATGTTCGGCGACACCAAACCCGAGCATCGCCCGACGGCCGAACCCGAATCCAACAACGACCACATGTTCTACTACAAACCCGCGTCGGAGTCTTGGGGAACGGTCACGGTGAGGGCTTCCGACCCCTACGGGAACGTATATACCGAGAGCATCCGCAACGAATAGGCCATATATGAAAACACGTTTCTCCGCACTGCCCGTTCCGACGGTGCGGAGAATTTTTCAACCATATCCCGATCATGAAACATCCTTTTCTGATTTTTCTGCTCTTCCTGTGCGGCGGGTTTTCCGCCGTCGCACAGCCTTCGGGCAACCCGCTCGTTTTCGGCGAGAACCGCCTGACGCTCATTACCCCGACGCTGTTCCGACTCGAATTCGCACACGACGGCAAATTCATCGACGACCCTACCTATTTCGCTTACGACCGGGGCAGCCTGCTCCCCGCGTCGGAGTTCAGGGTGCGGGAGCTGGGCGGGAACCGCTACGAGATCTCCACCTCGGCCCTGCGCATCGTCTACGAACACGACGGATTCCCGTTCGGGCTGCATAACTTTGCGGCCTACTACAAGCTCAACGGCAAGGAGAAGAAGTTCACCAACCGCTGTATTTTCCGCAACAACCTTGGCGGCCCGGTCGAGACGCTCGACCGCGTTACCGGGGAGATCCCCATGCAGGACGGCCTGCTGAGCCGCGACGGCTGGTACGTGATCGACGACGAACGCTCCGACCTGCTGGTCGACGGCTGGCTTTGCCCGCGCGATACGAAAAGCCATGTGCAGGATCAGTACTGTTTCGTCTACGGCAACGACTACAAGGCCGCCCTTGCCGACCTGGGCGCCATCAGCGGCCGCGTTCCCATGACCCGCAAATACATCCACGGCGTCTGGTACTGCCGTTACTGGGACTATACGTCGGAGGAGTTCCTTTCGATCATCGACGGCTACGAGGAGAACGATTTCCCGCTCGACAACCTCGTCTTCGACATGGGTTGGCATACCTACGATGCCAAGATCGGTACCGGGCATGCCGGCAGCCGCAGCTGGACGGGCTATACGTGGGAGCGCAAACGCATTCCCGATCCCGGGGCGCTGATCGCCGAGGTGCACCGCCGCGGCGTCACCGTGTCGCTCAACGACCATCCCCACGACGGCATACGTCCCCACGAGGAGATGTACGCCGCCTTTATGGCGGACATGGGGGCCGACCCCGCCCACCCGCTGCTTTTCGACCTCGGCGACCGGAAATACATGGAGACGTTTTTCAAACATGCGCACCATGCCACCGAGGATATGGGCGCCGATTTCTGGTGGCTCGACTGGCAGCAGAACTACCTCTATCCCGAGGTGCGCGGCTACCGCTCCACGTCGTTGCAGTGGATCAACGAGCTCTACTACCGTCAGACCGAGCGCAAAGGGCTGCGCGGCGCCGGTTACAGCCGTTGGGCGGGTTGGGGTGACCATCGCCATCCGATCCAGTTCTCGGGCGACGCCCAGGCCAACTGGGCGCTGCTCGCATTCGAGGTCAAACTCACCTCGGCCAGCGGCAACGCGGGCTGTTACTACTGGGCGCATGACATCGGCGGGTTCCGCGGCGATCCGAACCCCGAGCTGACGGTACGCTGGACGCAGTTCGGCGCCCTTTCGGCCGCCCTGCGCGTACATTCGACCAAGGACGCGCGGCTCGACCGCCGTCCGTGGATCAGCGGCGAGCGCGAAACGGCCGCCATGCGCCGCATGTACCACATGCGCTCGGAGCTGATGCCCTATATTTACAGCAGCGTATGGCAGACCCACTCGACGATGGTGCCGCTCAACCGGCCGATGTATATCGACTACGGCAGCGACGAACGCGCGTATGAAAACGAACAGGAGTTCCTTTTCGGGGATATCCTGCTCGCCGCCCCGATCGCTTCGCCGGGCGAAGGCGCGGACAAGACAGCCTCGCAGAAGGTCTGGTTCCCGGCGGGCGACGTGTGGTACGACTATTTCACCCACGAACGGTTCGACGGCGGGCAGGAATGCCGCATCGCCAAGCCGCTCGAAGAGTTCCCGCTCTACGTCCGGGGCGGTTGGGTGCTGCCGATGCAGCCTTATACGCCGCGCCCCGCTTCGACGCCGCTCACGACGCTCGTCCTGCGCGTTTACCCCTCGGCGGGCGATGCCGACAATACCTATACGCTCTACGAGGACGACGGGCTTAGCCGCGATTACGAACGCGGCATCCATGCCACCACAGAGCTCAACTACCGCCGTGCGGGCGATGTGACGACCGTCACCGTCCGTCCCGCCGCCGGCAGCTACCGGGGGCAGGAGCCGCGCCGCGCCTACCGGCTCCAGCTGCCCGCCGCCGGGGAGTTCCGCCGGGTGAAGGTCAACGGCCGCACGGTGAAGCCCGTGTTCGACGGGCAACTGGGGTGCCCGGTGGTAGAGGTGCCGTCGACGGACATCCGCAAGGAGGTGAAGATCGAAATTTTCGGATAATCCGCCCGGAGCCGGTGCCCGGGAGGCGGTTCGCGTGTCCACCACGGACGCGGGAACCGTTTTTTTTGTAAATTTGTATCCAAACCGTCGAGCCGATGAGAAAGCTGAACATTTCCCCCCCCCGCCTTGTTTTTATGGCCGGTGTAGCCCTGCTCTGTGCGTGCCATAAGAGCGAAAACGAGCAGATATTCGATAAACTGGATCGGGTTATTGCGAAAAAGTATCTCTATGAGGAGCGTTTCGTCCGCCATGCCGATTCGTTGCGCCGGGAGCTCCGCGCTGCGGGCGACGACACGCTGCGGTGGCAGACGGCCAACCGCCTGTTCGATTCCTATATCACCTACAATATCGACACGGCCGCCCGTTACGCGGGGCTGATGCACAATTACGCCGACGCGACCGGCAGCCGGGAGATGAAATTCCTTTCGACGACATGCGATGTTTCGGTGCTGATCGCCCGCAACAACATCGAAGAGGCCTACGAACGGATCCTTTCCCTCGATACGGTCGGCATCACCCGGCGGATGCGGGCCAGCTATTATACCCAACAGATGGTGGTGTTCGGGCGGCTCGCTTCGGGCGACGGGTCGGAGGCGCGGCGGAAGGTCTATGCCGATTCGCTTTTCAGGCTCCGCCACACCCGGATCGGTTTCGACGGTCACTCCCGTGTCACGCGACAGCGGATGTATGCCCTCGAACTGATGGATCTGAACCGTTATGACGAAGCCCTGGAGGTTTTGCTGCCGCTTTACGACCCCGCGAAATACAACAGCCGCACGCTGGCCCGCATCGCCTACAATATTGCCAACGCCTATTATCTGCTCGGCGACGTCGAACAACACAAATACTGGCTCGCCACGGCGGCGATCTGCGACCTGCAAACCCCCGTCAGGGAGTACCTTTCCCTCTATAACCTGGCTCTGCTGATGTTCGAGCAGCAGGATATGGAGCGTGCGGCGCGCTATATCCAGTGTACGATGGCCGACATGCTTGCCTGCAATTACAACACCCGTATCCTCCACTCCAGCCAGGCCGAGATGATCATCAACCAGGCCGTCGTTTACAGCATCAATTCGCGCAGCCGTATCCTGACCGTCATGATCAACATTTTCATGGGGCTGTTCGTCATCATCGTGCTGCTGCTCATCCATACCCTGCGGCAACATGCCAGGCAGCGGCGCACCAACGCCCAGCTTTCCGCGGTCAATGCCCAGCTCAGCGAACGCAACGAACAGTTCCGGCAACTGAACGACTGCCTGCGCGACGCCAACAAGATCAAGGACAACTATGTGTTCCGCTACATGCTCCTGGCCACGCAGTACCTCGGTCGTGTCGGCGAATACCGGGGCGAGCTGCTCAAAACCGCGAAGTCCGAAGGCTCCGAGGCGCTGATGCGCAAGCTGCGCTCGCCGTCGGACGTCGACCGCGACTACCGCGATTTCTACCGGATCTTCGATGAGACCTTCCTGGGTATCTTTCCCGATTTCGTCGAACAGGTCAATGCGCTGCTCGAGGAGCCGGCGCGGTTCCCCGTGCGGGCCGACCGGACGCTCCCTACCGAGCTGCGTATCCTGGCCGTCATGCGCCTCGGCATTACCGACAGCGGCCGCATCGCCGGTTTCCTCAACTGCGCTTCGGCGACGGTCTATACCTACCGCACCAAGCTGCGCAATTCGGCCCTCGGTTCACGCAGCGATTTCGAGACCCGGATCAAGCTTATCGGCCTCTGACGGGTCGGTGGCGGGTTCCCGAAGGGCTTCTGAGGGCTTTTTCCCCGGCCTTTACCGAGCCTTTACCGAGCTTCTGACGGCCTTTTGCCGAGCCTCAGCCGGAATTCCGCCGGGTCTTTGCCGGGCTCCCGACGAAGTGTGCCGCAAGGTGGTGGCACACTCCTGCCGCAAGCCCGGCACAATCCCGGCGTTTACTCTTCCCCGCGCACGATCACATAGTCGCCGGGCGTGAGCGACATCCCGCCGAGCCCGTCGAGGACGCCTGCCTTCTGCCGCCTGCCGTCTGAGATGCGGTAGAGCGTATATTTACCCTCTTTCCACGCCTTGAGCCCGATGCTCATCGTGTTCGGCGTGTCGTAGTCAAGCGCGCTGACCTTCGTCTGCAGTCGGCTGTCCCACGGCTCCCGGAGCCATCGGTGGTTGGGTTCCAGCGTGACGAACAGTTCGCCGTCCCGCTCGTCGATGAAGTAGATGCCCGTCCCGGTGTAGGTCACCAGCGGCGAACTGCCTACGCCGACGATGCTCCTGACCCCGTCGCTGACATTGAGCGGGCACCATTGCGTCACGTCGCCTGAGTGGTAGAATTTTTCCGGCGAGGAGAAGATGCTCACGTCGCGGCTTTTCGAGATGGCGAAGTTGCTACCCAGTTGTTCGTTGACCAAACGGTCATACATTTGTCCCAGCGGGGTGGATTTGTAGATTTCGCCCGCCACGATGAAGCTGGCGGCTTTTTTCGGCGTGCACGTGAGGCTCAGGAAATGCGAACCGCAGTGGTAGGGGGCGTATTCCTGCATGGTATACGTCCACATTGAGGCGCACTGCACGCCCAGCGCCCGGAAATACTGCGCCTGTATGGGGTAGAGATAGGCGCTTTGGTTGAAGAAGGTCTCGAACTCGTAGACGGTCTTCGCCTTGCCGGCGTATTCGGGGAGCGTCATCCACCCGTAGCCATTCACGTCGTCGAAATACTGGTTGAACCAGCCCGAATAATCCTGCGACGTGAGGTCTTTGGGATTGCTCCAGTAGTCCTGCGGCACGAGATCCTGCCCCGGATAGTTGCAGCAGGCCACGGCTTCGGCCTTCGAGGCGAGGGCGCCTTTGAAAATATCCGGGTTGCCGTTGCGGTAACGGTGCCAGTTGTGGCTCCAGACGACGGGCTGCTGCGCCCCGGCCTCCCGGATGACGTCGTACATGCCGTCGATATAATCCCGGATAAGTTCCTGCCGGAAGAGCGCATACGAAGCGTCGTTGTCCTGCTGCCCGTTGCCGGCCGCCCAGGACTGGAAATCGGCGTAGGCGGCGGGGTTGGACTGTATGTCCGTATAGCTGAAGGATTCGGGTTCGTTGATCAGCTCCCACAGGGCGATGTGTTTCTCAGCCGCATAGGTCGTCCCCGAATAGTTGTTTTTGCGCGTGAGCAGCTGGCGGACGTAGTTTTTCGATTTCCGGACGACCTCCTTGTCGTGTACCCACTCCTGGCGGGCGGCGGTCATGAATACCGAATTGGGCACGTAGCCGCTGCCCATGTGGTTGATAAGGGCCAGCGTAATGTAAATGCCCCGTTCGGCAGCTTCGGCGACCATGTAGTCCAGCACGTCCAGGTAGGGCGTTTCGACCAGGTTTCCCTCCGCATCGGTGAAATCGGCGGGTGTCAGGTGGCAGCGGATGACCGAAACTTTGAGTTTGGCCACCTCTTCGAGGTTGTTTTCGGCCACGCGCCTGAGCGCCTCGGCCGTTTGGGGTATCCCGTGCCTCTTGAGGCGGTCGTTGTATTCCCAGCTCAGGCAGGGCTGGAAGTTGACACCCCATAACGAGAGCTCCCCGCCGTCGGGCGCATATATTTTCCCGTTTTGTACCGATACGTAATCCCCCGTCGCGGGTGGCGTCGGCGGCGTGGGCGGGTTGGGGTCGGGGGTCTGGTCGGTTCCGGAGTTGGAGCAGCAGGCCAGTGTCATCAGCAGGCCTATTGCAACGATAAAGCGTGTCTTGATCATGGTTCGGGTTTTTGTTGGTTTCGTTCCGTTTTCAAATATAGGTTAAATCCCGTACACCCCGGCCTGCAAGAAGGCCGGGGTGCCGTGCCGCGTTATTTTTCCCAGGCGAGTTTGGGGTAGCCGCCGCCCGCGCTGCCCAGCGTCCGCCAATAGGCGGCCGGGGTGTCGGCCGTGGTTCGCCATGCCTCATGCGTCGAGGGCTGGGGCCATGCGGCGCCGAATTTCGCATTTCCGGTCTGGCTGCCTCCGCCGCCTGCCGGGATACCTTCCAGGTCGCCGTTCCAGTAGCAGTAGGAGATGTTGCCCGAATTGTGCTCGCCGACGATTGCCCCGATGGCACTGTCGCCCGTCACCTGCCCGATGTGGTAGCAGGCCGTGATGGTTCCCTTGTGGAACCCGCAGATGCCGCCTGCCCCGGCCCATCCCGAGGTCTGGCTCTCTATCAGCCCGTCGTTGTGGCAGGCGATGATCTCGGCGTCGGTGCTTTGACCCGCGATGCCGCCCGAATTCCACTTGGCGCCTACCTTGCCCGCATTGTAGCACGAGCTGATCGTCGCCCCGGCGTTGAGCTGGCCGCAGATACCCCCGGCCTGCGACCCTTCGACCGTGACGGTGCCCGTATTGTAGCAGCGCGTGATGAGCGTGGCATTGTAGGTGAGCCCCGCGATGCCGCCGTTGTTGTCGCCTGCGCCCCACGGCAGGACGAGGTCGCCCGTGTTGTAGCAGTCGGCGATCTGGCAGTCGTCGGCCTGCCCCGCGATGCCGCCCGTCTTGCTGGGTTTGCCGCCGATGCCGCCCGTGTTGCCGCAGCCCGTGATCGTCCCTTTGCCGCAGTAGCCGACGATGCCGCCCGTGCCGTCCGACGGTACGGTGGCGTCGATGGTCAGCGTGCCCGTGTTCAGGCACTCCGATAGGGTGCCGTTGTTGTTGTACCCGCAGATGCCGCCCAGCGTGTTGCTGCCGCCGTCGGTTACCGATGCGCGGTTGGTGCATTGCTCGATCGTTCCCGTGTTCTCACCGCAGACCATGCCTGCATGCCACTGCCCCCTGAGTGCGCTGGCCGAGGCGATCACGACGTTGCGGATCGTCCCGCCGTTGGCTGCGAAGAGCCCGGCATTGCCGTTCCCGAGCGAAACCCTGAGGCGGGCGACGGTGAAGTTGCCGCCGTCGTAGATGCCCTCCAGTTTCGAGATCGGCGTCCACTCGGCGTCGAGCAGGTCGATGTTGCCCTG
>OGZA01002659.1_pt1 | contig 10807 bp, 8 predicted proteins | sample 1576591 | NCBI WGS metagenome assembly OGZA01 (sample SAMEA3541565, study PRJEB24748) | human gut metagenome | biome: human gut; feature: human-associated habitat; material: faeces | place: China | collected 2012
AATGACCTTGGCTACTACTTCAGCAAAGCTTCTGCTGAGGTATCTGCTTAAACTTCCATCAACCAAAAGGCGCTGGACAAATGCTCGTCCAGCGCCTTTCGCTATAATAAAAACTACTTCTTCCGCGGTATGAGCAGGGAAAGCAGCGCCTGCACGCCGCCCGCTAGGGCGATGGCTCTGCGAATGTCATAGCTCAGGTACATCAGCGCAGTTTCAGTCGTCACTTTTTCCCTACCTTTGCACAAAAAATAGTCTGCGCCGTCATGTTTTATAAAGATGGCCAAGATCATGCGCTGCTTGTGCTTGGAAAAATCAGACGGATGGTATCTCTTCTGAAAACTACAAGGATTTTGAAAACACCGTTCATATCATCGCTACCAACAAGAAAGGGGCGGTTTTCCAGCCGCTTGCCAACTCTGATAAGACCTACGACGGGAACCCTTATGTCCATGGGGAGATCATCGCCAAGGATACGGATTGGAAAAACAGCGATATAGCCGAGATTCAAAAAGAGATTGAGCAGCTTTACAAAGAAGAAAAAGCAGCGCAGAAGAGCGCGCAGGAGCAGGCGGACTATACGGCGGAGCTGGAAAAGATCAGTTCACGCCGCCAGACGATTGACGTATTGCTCTCATGTGGAAATCTGATGCCGGATGAAGAAGAACGGCTTTCCGAACTGAGAAAAGAGATCACGGCCAAAGGCGCCGTACTGGATCAGCTCTCCCAGAAAAGCAGTAAGGCATTCTGCCCTTTCTGCCTGGGACGGACGAAGAATCCGCATCTTTATCTGAACACCGAAAAAAACAGGTTCTTCTGCCAGCGGTGCGGAGAACACGGAAACAGCGTATCGCTGTATGCCAAAATTCGCGGGATTTCCAATAAAGAATCATGTGAGTCTGTCCTAATCGATTTCAAAATCAAAGCATCTCAAACAATCTTGTAAACAGGTAGCCAGTCCGGCTCAATATGACACGCCCTCATATTCTTATGATTTCTGAAGTTTGTGAGGATATGCCCCTGATATGGCTCTGACTGAAACCTTCAGCGCCTCCATCAGTTCCTCACACTGGCATGCCTCTTCATAGATATCGCCACATTCCCTGCATCAATATCTACGTAAAGTTATACTTTACATCTTGATATTTATGCTAAAGATTTATTTACATGAAATATATAACTAATAGTTAATCAAAAGGGAAGAGCACCGAACTGCACGGATAACTTGCCGCCATCTGATATTACTGCTGTCCCGTAACGATAAATCTAATTTTTGAAGAGGGTTCTCTCCTCCTGCATATTCGCCGTCAAGAACTTATTTTATCTGTTAGGAGTGTAGCTGACATCCATAGCCTGCGAGAATCACGCAGGTAAGTGAGGCACCGCCAATCTAATTGTCACATATTTTTTTTCGACGATATTCGCTGGGAGTAATGCCCATATATTTTTTAAATAAGCGGCGAAAGGTAATATCGTTTCCATAACCTACAGTTTTGGATAAATCATTGACCGAAACATCCGTACTTAAAAGAAGTATGGCAGAATGCTCGATGCGCTTTTTGTTCACATAATCCAAAAAGTTAGAATTGGTCATAGAGCGAATTTTGCGGCTGACAACACTTTCGGAAACGCCAAAATATCCTGCCAGCGCGGTCAAAGAAAGATTTTCATCAAACAAATGATCGTTTAAGTACGATAAAACAGTAGGTTTATCTTGCTCCATGAACCGGCCTTCCTCCATGGAAATTTGTATGGAATCGCAGGTATCCAAAATATCTTTATACAAGTTTCGGATTGCATTTGGGCCGTCGGCATCCCATTTTTGCAACTGCTCGTAGTAAAAAGAAAGCTTATATTCGGCTTCCAAACGCTTTATACAGGACAGCATAGTGCTATGAAGGAAGCGCAAATGATCTTTGTTGGAATATCCATTATAGACTGTTTTGGCAAAATACTCTTGAATGAATTCCTTCGCTTCGGAAATGCGTCCGAAAGAAAATGCCGCAAAAAGCTGGCTTAGGCCATCCGGCTGATGAAGCAGGAAAACGCCACTTTCCAATAAAGCTTTCCACTCGCAGCCTTTGGACCAGTTGTCCAGCGCCGTGTAATTCAACGCGTCGTACGCCTGATGGTAAGCATTGCCAAGCATATCAACGGAGGTTGTCTTGTCGCTTGTCCCGTACGCATGGACTGCAGGTGTGCGCTCCAGTATCTGATACAGCTTGCTTGCAGCCATTGTAAGCGATGCATCTGTTGAAGCATTCAGAAGGAAAACACAGGAATGGCGGCTATGGATGGCCGTGTAACAAACAAATTCATCGCCATCCTGCCGCATCTCCTCCGTCAACGCCATAATGGTATCGTGGCGGAAACCATCACCGGCCACAGCAACACACTGCCAAAAGGCATACGGAAAAGAACACCCCATCGCATGGAGCGCGTTGAGCGTCACCTGGTGTTCCTGCGTACCGTCAAACAACTCCAGCAAAAGACTGTTGATTATCACCGGTTTATAGATTTGCACCTGTTCTTCCATGTTTTTCTGGCTGTCAGTGATTGAAGAAATTACTGTGACCAGGGCTTCATATTCCATCTCCTGCGAAAGCCCATCTTGGGTCTGCGTAGAAAGCGAGCGGGCCAGTTCGGAAATAGGGGCATAATTCTTTTTGCAAAGCGCCAGCGTAATAAACCATCCGATAAAGAGCGCTGTTCCCCACACGGCAACCATCAGAAAAGCCAAGCGCCACAGCCGCTGATGAAGCAAAGCCGCAGGAAGCCCGGCATATATGCGCCAGCCGCTGAATGTACTGATGGACAGGCTGGTTGGCTCTTCACCGGAAGCCTCTAACTGAGCAAGTGTGTCCTCTTCCGGAAGAAAACGGGAATCACTGCAGAATATGGAATTCCCGTCGGCGTCATAAATGAAATAGTAAGCCTGCTCACCGGCAATTTCTTTAAACGCCTCCGCTACCCGGCGCGAATCCCAGAAAACAAATAGATTTCCATACTGCTTCCCGTGCGTGTCGATCACAGAAGTTACAAAGACCGGCGAAACCGGTATTACATTTCCCACTGCCCCCTCCCGGACAAAGAGAAATTTCCCGGCTGGCAAATGGCGCAGATAATCCGATTGCGGGACCGCCGGTGTGGCAAACAATGTCTGATAGAATTCATCCAGCTCCAGGGTGCCGGTATCTGTAATAACATACTCACGATTATATAAATATACCGCCAGATGAGAAATATTATATTCCATGGCGCCTGCGGCCACCAGCGAATGCTGGACCTGAGACAACAGAACCGCGTCCAATTGAGAAAAATCCATTTCGTCCGATCCATAATCTGCAAGGTCAAGCAGCTTTTCTATTTGCCCTACGCTTGCAGACATTCGCTGGCTTGTTGAAAGCCATTGATCGACAGTTTGCGCCAAACCGGACGTAATCTGTACGGCTTTGTTTTTTTCCTGCTGAACGGTTTCATAAAAAAGCCATGTGGAAAAAGCAGAAAGCAACAGGGTGGCGATCAAAATGAAAACCAGATAGTTCCGCCAAAACATTTTCCAAAACATTTTCGGCATTTTTTCGGATAATCGCCGCATTTTCATAAAATCGCCTCTTTCACCAATGTTCTCTTTTTCCCAGACACATTGGATATTTATATTCTATCAAATTCATTTTATTTAAACAAGCAAACTGCCGCGCGCTTCGTTTCAACAGCATAAGACATATAAGACAGTTCCCCGTGCGCCAAAAGGCGGCGAGTGCTCAAAGCACCACGCCGTCCTTAAAAATGGATATCTCTCGGTAGCCTTTCTGCTCGGTGCGGGTCTGTTTCCCGGAGGCGACGTCCAGCACCAGCGCGTACAGCGCCGCGCCCGCTTCCCCGATGCTCTGCGAACCGTCTGCTATCGTGCCCGCGTTGAAGTCGATCCAGCCTTTTTTCTTTTCCGCAAGCGGCGTGTTGGTGGCGATTTTCAGCGTGGGGGCGGGCGCGCCGAAGGGCGTGCCGCGGCCTGTGGTGAACAGCACCAGCTGTGCGCCCGCCGCCGTGAGCGCCGTAGCCGAGACAAGGTCGTTGCCCGGACCGTTCAGCAGGTTCAGTCCCCGGGCGTGTACCTGTTCGCCATAACCGACCACATCAACAATGGGCGCGCTGCCGCCTTTTTGCACGCACCCGCAGGATTTGTCCTCCAGCGTGGTGATGCCGCCCTGCTTGTTGCCCGGGCTTGGGTTTTCGTACACGGTTTCTCCGTGGGCCAGAAAATATTCCTTAAATCCATTCAGCATGGACGCGGCTTTATCGAAGACGGCCCGGCTTTGGCAGCGGCCCAGCAGCATGCCCTCCGCGCCGAACATTTCCGGCACCTCGGTGAGGATGGTGCTGCCGCCCCGTGCACACAGCATATCGCTGAACCGGCCCACCGCCGGGTTTGCGGTGATGCCGGAAAGGCCGTCGCTGCCGCCGCATTTCATGCCCACCACAAGCTCACAAACGGGCACGGCCTCGCGCCGGGCCTGTCCGGCGTGGGCCGCCAGTTCCGCCAGCAGCGCGCCGCCCGCCTCCATCTCGTCTTCCACATCCTGACAGGTGAGAAATTTCACCCGCGCGGGGTCATAGGGGCCGAGTTCTTCTGCAAATTGTTCATGGGTCAGATTTTCGCACCCCAGTGACAGTACCAGCACGCCGCCTGCATTGGGATGGCGCGCCAGCGCGGCCAGAAGGCGGCGCGTTTGGGCGTGGTCGGCTCCGGTCTGGGAACAACCGAAGGGATGGGGAAATGCATACAGCCCGTCGATGGAACCGGAGACAAGGCTCTGGTTCTCCGCGGCCAAGGCCTTGGCGCAGTCGTTCACGCAGCCGACGGTGGGAATGATCCAAAGTTCGTTGCGGACGCCTGCGCGCCCGTCCGCCCGGCGGTAACCTTGGAATGTTTCGGGCGGCACGGGGGACAGGGGACGCACGTCCGGCGCATAGGTGTACTCCACCTCGCCGGACAGGTTCGTGCGCACATTGTGGGTGTGCACCCATGCGCCGGGCGGGATATCCGAAGCGGCGTGCCCGATGGGATATCCGTATTTGATGATGTTTTCGCCCGCGGCGATCTGGGCGAGCGCCAGCTTGTGTCCCTGCGGGATGTCTTCCCGCACTTGGACGGCGCGGCCCTCAAGGGAGAGCCGCGTCCCGGCGGGGATGGGGCACAGCGCGACGGCTACGTTGTCGGCCGGGTGGATGCGGATGCATTGCGGCATATCGGGCCTCCTCCTTTACACTGCGGGACGGGCCAGGCACGCGGCGAAAGCCGCGCGGGCGCCTTCGGTACGGATGCGGCGCAGGTTTTCCGCAGCGGCCTGCTCAAAGCCGGGCACCAGCGTCAGGTCCTGTCCCCACATTTTTTCATTCGTCATCACGTCATGCACCAGCGTTTCGTCCGAAACGCCGCGGCGGCTGTAATAGAATTCCAGCACCCAGCGGTCATCGCTGACGGTGTATTCGTTGCCCTTCGGCCGGCGGCATACAAGCCCCTGTTCCGTCAGGGCCTGGATATCGCTGGAATAGAAAGCGATGTATGCGGCGAAGCTCATCGCAAGGCACGGGGGCAGCTTTCCGGCCGTTTGTGCATATTCCAGCAGGCTGGGCATATTGCGCGCGCGCCACTTGGAGGTGGAGTTCAGCGTGATGCTCATCAGCTCGTGGTTGATGAACGGGTTGTTGAAGCGGTCCTGCACGGCGGCCGCGAAGGCTTCCAGATCCTGCCTGTCCAGCGGCAGCGTGGGGATGACTTCCTCGTGAAGCATGCGGTTCATGAAGCCCAGGATCACATCGTCCTGCATGCAGTCGCGTACAATGTCGTACCCGGCCAGATACGCCCCAAGCACAAAGCCTGTGTGCGCGCCGTTGAGGATGCGCACCTTGCGTTTTTTGTAGGGCGTCACATCGGGCACCACGGGGCAGTTCAGTCCTGCGGCCCGGAATGGCAGCTTTTCCGCCAGCCATTCGGGCCCTTCGATATTCCACACGCCGAACACCTCGCCCACGTCGATGAGCGCGTCCCGGTAGCCGTTCTCATCCTCCAGCCGAGCGGCCTCGGCGGCGTCGCGAATGCGGCCGGGTACGATGCGGTCCACCAGCGTGGAGCAGAAGGTGCAGTCCCCGTTCACCCAGCGGGCAAAGCCTTCCTCCAGCCCCCACTGCTTTATGTATTGGTTCACACAGCGCAGCAGCTCCTTGCCGTTGTTGTCGATGAGCTCGCAGGAGAGCACCACCACGCCGGGCCTGCCCGCTCTCCAGCGGTGCAGCAGAACCTGTGTCAGCTTTGCGGGAAAGGAAGCGGGCGGACAGTCCTCAAGGCGGCACGAGGGGTCGTACACGATGCCCGCCTCGGTGGTGTTGGAGACGATGTATTCCAGCGCTTCGCCGGCGGCTACATCCATCATGGCGTCGTAATCCTGTTTTTCATAGGGGTTCAGGCAGCGGCTCACCGAGGAGACGACGCGCTTTGCATCCACCTTTTCGCCGTTCTGCCGTCCGCGCAGGTACAGCGTGTACAGGCCCTCCTGCCGGTTGATGAGCTGCGTCAGCCCCTGGGCGATGGGCTGCACCAGAACGCATTTCCCGTTCCAGCCCGCCTTTTCGTTGGCCATGTCGAACCAGTAGTCCGCAAAGGCGCGCAGAAAATTTCCCTCGCCGAACTGCAGCACGCGCTCGGGCGCGTTTTTCAGCAGATAGCCGGTATATCCGGCCTTTTCAAGTGTCTCATAGCACAGTTGTTCCATTTTTGCTTCGCTCCTTTTTGATGAATTCAGGGGCAGACCGCCCCGGATGCACGGTAATAGGCAAGGCTGCTTTTGAAGATCACACGGCTTTCCACGTAGTGGACGCCGGCCGGGGGCTGTATCCCGCGCAGCACGAAATCACCCATGAGCCGGGCAGCCAGATATCCCTGCTGCGCCGGGTCCTTATAAAGAATGTTCTGCACAAGGCCCTCCTCCATGTTGCGGACAGTCTCGCCGAACAGGTCGCTGGCAACGACACGTACCTTCCCTGCCCGGCCCATTTGGGCGACAGCATCCGCCAGCAGCACGCTCAACCGCGCGCTGACGCTGAATGCGCCGGAAATACGTGCGTCTTCCGCAAGTGTCCGTCTCAGGCGCAGCGCCAGCTCCTGCTTGTCATGATAGCCGTCGGCCCTGACCAGAGTAAGCGGAACGCTGTTCTCCCGCAGGTATGCTTCAAATCCGGCCGCCATCCGGTAGTGGGAGGGCGTGTGCGCGTCCCCCGCGCACAGCAATACCGCATCGCCGGGTGAAAGCTGCGCGCTCAGAAGCTCGGCGGCGATACGGCCGGCCATGTCGTGGTCCGCCTGCACGCAGGCGATGCGGCCGCAGCCTTCCGCGTCGTCACAGGCGAAGAACACAGGCGTCCCTGCGCTGCTGTACCGCTGTACCGCCCGCCGGGCAGTGTCCTCCGTGGGACCGATGGTGAGCAATGCGTCTATTTTTCCCCCGTACTGCTCAAAGCAGGCGTTCAGCGTTTCGGCTTGGCCGCGCTCTGTGCCGGGATAATAGGGCAGCTCCAAAACTTCCAGATTGTAGTCGTCCAGCTCGGCCATGCAGCGGCGAAACCCGTGCCACACGCTGCCGTAAAAATAGGAGTTTTCTTCCTGTGGGCCGGGAAACGCGGCCGCGATGCGCAGCGCGCTGCGCTTGAGCGCGGACGCGGCGGAATTGGCGCGGTAGCCGCGCCGTGCGCACAAATCCAATATCTGTTGGCGCGTTTGCTCGGAAAGGCCTTTTTTGCCGTACAGCGCCCGGTGGACGGTGCCGGTAGAAACGCCCGCCTCGGCGGCGATTTCTTTGATGGTCACACGGTGCTCCATGATCCTGCTCCTTTTGCGGCACGGTTCCTACAATGCGTAGGTAAAACGTTTTAGTAAAAATCCTGCTTTTATCATAACAGGCAAAGCGGCGATATGCAAGAGGAACAATGTAAATTTCTCACACATAGGCTGAATGCCAAAGCAAAGGAGAGCTTCGGAAAACGACCGTTTTGCAGAAAAGATTCCCGTTTTGCGGCCGCGCCCATGTGCCGGTTTGCGAAATGCTGCGGGTGTTTACTACGCAAATTCCGATTTTATTATGGCTGCGGATACCGCGTCATGGTATAATAACCTCAAAGTTGCCGCTTGCGCGGCTGCGCGTGTGCAAGGCACACGTCCCTGTGCTAACGCACAGGGCTTTGAGAACATTGAACCATGCAAAACCGCAGCACGTGCGGTTTTGTTGGGGCCGCTGCGCGGCGTCAGGGTGTAATATACCATCCGGAATGTTTCATAAAAATATACATACGGTCATCTTTGACGGACGGCCGGAAAGGACAATCTGCGATGCAGTACTCCAATGTGATCCCGGGACGCTTCGTTTCCCGGCCCAACCGCTTCCTTGCACAGGTGAAAACCGCGGACGGCGTGCAAACCTGCCATGTGAAAAATACCGGACGCTGTGCCGAGCTGCTGCTGCCCGGCGCTCCGGTATGGCTGCAGCGGTTCGGCGCGGACGCAAAGCGCAAGACAAAATTCGACCTTATCGCCGTGCAGAAGGGCGCGCTTCTGCTGAACATCGACAGCCAGGCGCCCAATGCGGCGGCACGGGAATTTCTGGCCTCCGGCGGGTTAGGCTGGATTCCCAGCGTACTGCGCCCCGAATACACCTGGGGCGATTCCCGTTTTGACTTTTATTTGGAACACGGCGGGCGCCGGTGTCTTGCAGAGGTGAAGGGCGTCACGCTGGAGGAGGACGGCACAGCGCTGTTCCCCGACGCGCCCACGCTGCGCGGCATAAAGCATCTGGAGGGCCTTTCACGCGCCGCGGCGCAGGGCTTTGCGTGCTGCGTGCTGTTCGTCGTTCAATTTTCTCCCGCAGCCGCCTTCGCGCCCAACCGGCGCACGCACCCTGCTTTCGCAGACGCCTTGCGCGCCGCACGGGACGCAGGAGTACGCGTATTGGCCTACGACTGCGCCGTCACACCGGAGTCCATGGTCCTGCGCGCGCCCGTCCCCGTCACAGGGCTTTGAAAAACGCGCCGCCCAGCAGCGTCCTCCCCGTCCCTGCATCCGGACGGCAAAAGCCCCGTCCCCAAAGGCCGTTCGGCCGCCGGGGGCGGGGCTGCTTTTTATCCTTTATCCTGCGCTGTGCACGATTTTTCGCGCTCAGACCGTTTTCTGCATGGTATAAGGCAGGATGCCCAGGAACAGGTTATACTGCACGCCGGACACATTGCTGTGCATGGCATAGACGTCCTGGTTCACATAGGTGGGGATGAGAGGCGCTTCGTCCAGCTCGATCTCCTGCATGCGCGCCCACATCTCCGCACGTTTTTCAACGTCCAGCTCGGAGCAGGAGGCCAGATAAAGGCTCTCGCACTCATCATTCTGCCAGCCGGTATACATACCGTTGGTGATTGGGTTGTACACAATGAAAGACAATGCCAAGGCGCTGTCCGGGCCCGTGCGACCCAGATTGGTCAGGCCCACCTGATACTCGCCGTTTTTCTTCATGGCGGTAAGCGTGGCCGCGTCGTATTGGGTGACCTCCAGCGTCACGCCCGCCTGCGCCCACTGCTCCTTTAGAATGGCGGCGATCTGTGCCTCCGTGGTATTGCCGGAGGTGATGCTCAGCGTGAGCGTCAGGCCGTCGGCATAGCCCGCATCCGCCAGTAGGGATTTCGCCTTTTCCACATCGTGGGTGTAGCCCTCCAGCCCGGTGTTGCGCAGCACGTCCAGATTGTCGGTAAAGGTGGTGACGCGCTGGGCGTACCCTTGGTTCGCGCCCACGATAAGATCATCCACATTGGTGGCATACGCCAGCGCCTGGCGCACTTCCTTGCTGGAGACCGCCTCAGCCTCCACATTAAAGCCGATGTAATTCACCGTTACGGTGTCAAAGGCTTCTACCTTATAGTTGCTGTCCGCGCTGAGCTGGGGCAGATTGTTGCGCGGCGTGCTCATCATCAGGTCGATGTCGCCGTTCTGGAACTCCATCAGGCGGGTGGAATCATCCGCCACGACGGTCACCTTGATCTCCTCAGTAACAGCCTTGGACGGGTCGTAGTAATTGGGATTCTTTTTGAACAGCATGTACTGGTCTTTCACCCAGTCGGCAATATAATACGGGCCGCAGGTGACGAGGTCCTTATAGTCGCCGCTCTCGCCGCTGTCCTTCTGGACGATGGCGCAGCAGGGCATTGTGAAATTGGACAGGAAGTCCGGCGTCGGGGCGTTCAGCGTCACAACGACCGTCGTGTCGTCGGGGCATTCAATGCCCGCGATGGCCGTCAGAAAGCCCGCGAAGATGGATTTTTCCGGGTCGATGGCACGGTTGAGAGAATACAGGATATCCTCTGCCGTAACAGCGTCGCCATTGTAGAATTTCAGCCCGTCGCGCAGATGGAACGCTGCGGGAACGGCTGCACTTCGACCGGGAGCTGCGGCAGATCGTGGTCGTCGACGCGATGCGCCACAGCCTGCTCGACGCGGGCAAGCGCCTGCGCTTAAAGCAGCAGTATTTCTTCTCCTCCGCGTCGCTCCAGAGCATCCTGCGGGAGTATCTCGGGCGGCACGGGGAGGATTTCTCCGCCTTCGCGGACGAATACGCCGTCCAGCTCAACGACACCCACCCCACCGTGTCGATCCCCGAGCTGCTCCGCCTGCTGATGGAGGAGCACGGCCTCTGCTACGACGAGGCGTTCTCCATCGCGCAGCGGGTCTTCGCCTACACCAACCACACCATCATGGCCGAGGCGCTCGAAAAATGGG